>Ga0209614_1000757_pt1 | contig 27195 bp, 19 predicted proteins | sample BlaSprsedimmetaG_FD_185484 | JGI IMG/M metagenome (GOLD analysis project Ga0209614, IMG submission 185484) | Hot spring sediment bacterial and archeal communities from California, USA to study Microbial Dark Matter (Phase II) - Blank Spring... ... | reverse complement strand
CTTCCTGTCCAATTTTCCGTTTTCCGTATTCCGTATTTCAGAAACAAAAAGAAGTTGCCGCGGCTGCTCGTACTTTTCCAGTTGACGCCGGCAAATTTCCATCAGGCGTTTTGTTTCCAAATCAGATTTTTTCCCTTCTACTACCAATACCAATTGTTCACCCAATGATTCATGTGGTAGGGAAGAAATCAGAAACGGCTCATCAATAAACGGCTCCAGCTTTTTTTCAATTTGCTCGGGCGAAAATTTAATTCCCCCCGAAATAATTACATGGTCGGCGCGGCCCAAAATGCGAAAGGTCTTTTCATCTTTCAATTCTGCCAAATCGGTGGTTTGCAACGGTTGGTTTTCCAATCCCGACATAAAAATTTGCAGGCAACCTTTGTCAGACAAACTTACATTGATGTTTTCCAGACAACGATACCAGCCGTCTGCCCCATGACCATTCATTTTCCGCAGCGCAATGTGGGTGGCGGTTTCAGTCATTCCGTAGCTGGAATAACAGGCAGTTTTCAGGTTTTGAAGTTGTTTTTCCAGCGAATAAGGAACGGCTGAGCCGCCAATCAGAAGTTTTCCAATGTTTCCCAGCAAATCTGCAGTTTGGGATTCTGCATTTAAAATTTTGACCACCTGGTTGGGCACCATTGCCGCAAATCGGAATTTTTCATTTTTCAGAAATAAAAAATCCGTGGACGGCTCAACCAACATTAAATCAAGTTCGCCCAGCAGTGCTCGAACCACCATCAATTTTCCGGCAATGTATTTAAAAGGAATGCAATGTAAAACCCGGTCGTTTTTTGTAAGTTGAAAAAAAAGAAGCGTTCGCCGAGCGCTTTCTGCAACAAATTCTTTTTTTAACCGGATGGTTTTGGGTGAGCCGGTGCTCCCCGATGTCTTTACTTCCAAAAAATCTGCGGGTGCATACCACTCTTTCATAAACCCGGCCAGTTCTTTTTCTCTCCCCGGTTTGTGCGGTTTTTGTATGAATTCATCAACAAAAACTTTTTCATTATTTAGCCTAATATGTTTCGGAAACAAGTTCATGCTTTGAAAAAGTTTTCGGGAAATTCAAATTTTTTCTTCGGGTTCATGTAAAGTTCTTCACTTCTGATTTCCAAAGGTGAAGGGATGTTGTTGACAAACAAACTTCCTGTTCCCAGCCCCTGGTAACCTTGAGCATTTTTATGGGAAGTCCATTGAGCAATGGCATTCAACCCGATATTCGATTCAAGATAAGAAGTAACCCACCAACCGATGGAACGTTTTTCTGCCGCTTCAATCCACTCGTTGCAACCCGAAAACCCGCCGTGCAGACTGGGTTTTAAAATGAGGAACTGCGGTTGAATGGCATCGAGTAATTTTTCTTTTTCCATTTTGATATGAATGCCAATCAGTTCTTCGTCGAGCGCCACAGAAACAGGCGATTTTTTGCAAACTTCGGCCATCTTTTCCCACTGACCGGCAGCAATGGGTTGTTCTATTGAGTGAAGACCAAATTGCGCTAACTGATGCAATTTTTCCATCGTTTCTTCTGATCTGAAAGCGCCATTGGCATCCACCCTTAATGTAATCTGGCCGGCATCGTACTTTTCCCGGATGCTTGCGAGGATTTCCAATTCTTTTTTAAAATCGAAGCTGCCGATTTTCAACTTGATGCACTGGTAACCTGCCTCTATTTTTTCGTGGATTTGTTGCATTATAAAATCAGCTTCGCCCATCCATATCAATCCGTTAATTGCGATTCCTTTTTCACCTTCAGTAAAATCTGAAGGAAAAAGAATCTGGCGGCCTCCGTTTTGCAAATCCAACAAAGCCGTTTCGATCGCAAAACGGACTGAGGAAATATTTTTTATTGCAGCTGGATTTTCAATAAAATAAGACGGATTGGTGCAAATTTCGTTTAGGAGAGTTTCCACTTCTTCGGGTGTTTCGGTGCTGAGACCGGGCAGCGGGGCACATTCTCCGATTCCGGTTTTACCGTTTTCTTCCAGAAAGAAATACCAAACGGTGCGGGTTTTGTAGGTTCCGCGAGACGTGGATGCCGGGCGTTTAAACTGCAGGTCGTATTTTTTGAAATGTGCTTTCACCGGACTGAAATTATGAATCCGAAACAAAAAAGCAAAGTGAAAGCAAGTGTGGAAAGTGCCAGTCGTTTCAGAAACGGGTCCAGTTCTTTTTCATTTTTAATATGAAAAACTTTCCACAAATCGAGCACAAAAACAGGGAGAGTAACCACAAACAGCAATTGCCAAAACGAATGAAAATGTTTTAGTGTAAAAACAAGAGCGAAAATCCATCCGCCCAAAATCATCGACAAATGGTAAAAACGGGCATTTCGCGCGCCTATCCGAACCGGAATGGTAATTTTCCCGGAGTTGCGGTCGTTCTGAATGTCGCGCATGTTGTTCAGATTTAAAACACCGGTGCTAAAAAACCCGATGGTTACAGCCGGCAAAAAGATATCTCCTTGCAGAAATCCGGCATTCAGGTAAAAAACGCCCGGCACGGGCAGCAGACCGAAAAACAGAAAAACGAACAAATCGCCCAGCCCGATGTAGCCGTACGATTTTTTTCCGGCGGTGTAAAAATAGGCTGCCACCAGCGACAAAATTCCAAATCCAATAAATGTAAAAAAGGCAATTTTTGAAATGTGCCAGGTTCCCAGATAAACCAGCATAATCCCGGTTAGAAAGCTGAGTCCGCCAACTACAATCATCCCCGTTTCCATTTCTTTTTTTGTGATTTCGCCACTTTGTACGGTGCGGATCGGGCCCAGTCTGAATTCATTATCGGTTCCCCGTTGGCTGTCGCCGTAATCGTTGGCAAAGTTGGAAAAAATCTGAATGAGCGTGGCAGTAACAATGGCCAGCACACTCACGGCTGCGTGGATGGCACCGTAAAACCACGCCAGTCCGCACCCCATAAAAATACCCGAAAGCGCCAAAGGAAGCGTTCGTGGGCGGGCTGCATTTATCCAGGATTTTGTTGTTGCCATAACTTTTATTTACGGAAACTTGGGATACTTCTGAAAATCGGGTTTTCGTTTTTCGAGGAATGCATGTTTACCTTCCTGTGCTTCTTCGGTAAGGTAATAAAGCAGTGTGGCATTTCCGGCAAACTCCTGAATTCCTACCTGGCCGTCGAGTTCGGCATTGAGTCCGAGTTTTAACATGCGCAAGGCCAGCGGACTGTGTTCCTGCATTTTTTGCGCCCAGGCCACCACTTCGTCTTCCAGTTGATCTAACGGAACCACTTTGTTTACCAGTCCCATTTCCAGCGCTTCGGCAGCCGAGTACTGGCGACACATGAACCAGATTTCGCGGGCTTTTTTCTGCCCAACGTGGCTGGCAAGGAACGACGAACCGAGACCAGCGTCGAAACTACCCACCTTGGGACCGGTTTGTCCGAAAATGGCATTTTCGCTGGCGATGCTGATGTCGCAAACCACATGCAGCACATGTCCGCCGCCAATGGCATAGCCGTTCACCATGGCAATTACCGGTTTGGGCATGCTGCGAATCTGGCGTTGCACTTCGAGAATGTTCAGGCGCGGAATGCCGTCTTTATCGATGTAGCCGCCATGCCCTTTTACGTTTTGGTCGCCGCCCGAACAAAAAGCCTTGTCGCCGGCGCCGGTAAGCACCACCACGTTAATGCGCTGGTCTTCGCGGCAAATGCGAAGGGCGTCGTTCATTTCATTCACCGTGGTTGGCCGGAAGGCATTCCGGTAGCGCTCGCGGTTGATGGTAATTTTCCCGATTCCGTTGAAGTAGTCGAAAAAAATGTCTTCGTATTCTTTTATGGTTTCCCAGTTGCGTTTTTCCATAATTATTTTTGTTTAAAATATAGATCTAACCCTAATTGAATTTTTTTCGACAACAACAAATTTATTCATTACTTTATCACCTAATTTTTGTAATGATTTACACAATAAATCTGCTTTTTCTTCTGGAATATCTTCAGCAATTCTCATCAATACAATACCATGATTTGGTTTTCGTAATCTAAACGTCAACTCACCAAAATCTTTATCAGATGTTATAATAATCAAGTTATTTTGGAACGCGTAATTAATGATCTCAGCATCCGGTACTCCTTTCAAAATGTCTCTTACAGCAATAACATCAATATCTCTTTCCCGTAAAAAAGAGATAATTGAGTATTCCAGATTTTCATCAGCAAGGAATTTCATCAGGAGGCAAGTGAAATGGTTACTTCATTTCTTATAAGAGAAGTTGCATACGCCAGACAAGCATACAAATCTTCCTCATTCAAATCAGGATAATCACTGATAATCGTTTGGAAATTCGTGCCGTTTGACATTTTTTCGAGTATCAAATCAACCGGGATGCGGGTGCCTTTAATTACCGGTTTCCCATACATAATTTCAGGATTGGCTTCAATATGATTTTCCCATTTTTTCATGACAGCAATTTTATACAAAATTACAGAAAAAGAGTTGTTGCTCCAATTTTTCTTGTCAGGTAACTTTTACCTTCTTAAATAATTCCCTGAAAACTTTTGTATTCACTTCGGCATCGGTGAAAATTTCGAGGATGGCTGCCTTTTCCCGGTTCGGTGCATAAAACTTCCGCAGTGCAGCTTCCAGTTCTGATTCATTTTCGGCTTTTAAATAATTCAGACTGAAAGTTTTGGTTATTCCTTTAGCGCTGGTTCTGTTTTCTGTGAAAAAGAATTCCTTAAATGCCGGCGATTCGCCCGGGCCTTTTATTATGCTGAAAATGTTCCCGCCGCCGTTGTGGATGACAATCATGCGCAGATTGGAACCAATGTATTTATTCCACAACGCGTTGGAATCGTAAAAGAATGACAGGTCGCCCAAAATAATAGTGTTTAATTTTTCCGATTCGGATGCAAAACCCACTACCGTTGAAAGTGAGCCGTCGATGCCGCTGGTGCCGCGGTTTCCAAAGTATTCAACATTTTTAGCTGGATCGCAAATAAGAGCATAACGCACCGGGGAACTGTTTCCCAAATGAACCACCGAGTTTTCGGGGATTTTCTTTTGAATGATATCAAAAACCTTCAAGTCACTGAAATCTGTTTGCGAAATAAATTCATCACGAACCTGATTCACCTGTTGCTCTTTAACTTTCCAACGATTGAACCAGGCATTTTTTTTGGGATTTGCCATTTCCGAAAGCTGAACAAAAAAACCGACAGCATCCATATTTATAACCCTTGTGAGCGACTGGTAAGTGTCGTAATGCTGACCAGACAAGCTTAGATGCCAGTGATTTTCAGGTTTGTTTTTCCGCAAAAATTGTTTGAGCGGTTTGGAAACAAATGAACCGCCGAATGTAATAAGCAAATCAGGCCTGAAATCCTCCGGGTTTTCCGAAAGCAGGGAAGTCATCAGAATATCCAAACTTCCCGTAAAATGCAGTGAATTCAGGTTGGCCAGGTGTTCTTTTAAAACCACGGCACCGGTTTTTTCTGATAACTCCACCAGCATTTTTTCCAATTGCTGATTGGAATTTTGCTGCCCGGCCAGAATCAATACTTTTTCAGCTTTATTGAAAACGGCAGTTAATTTTTGCAACTCCTTTTCCGGCAACAAGGATTTTACTTCTGTGGATTCGATAATTTTTGCCGGCGGTAAATCTTTGTTCAGCAAATCGTGCAGCGGTTCTTCCAGCGGAATATTGATGTGTACAGGACCGGGAGTTTTTAAAACTGCCTCATTCAAAGTTTTATTTATGATTCGTCCGGCAAACCAAAGTTCTTTTTCCGACTCGCCTATGGGCAGCGTGATTTCTTTTTTACAAAAATCGCGGTAAATGTTGTTTTGGCGAATGGTTTGGTTTTCGCCCTGGTCAATCCAGTAAGGAGGCCGATCGGCTGTGAGCGCCACCAGCGGAATATTCTGGTAAAATGCCTCGGCCACGGCTGGCGCAAAATTGAGTGTGGCTGTTCCCGAGCTGCAAATCAGCGCTACCGGTTTTTCTTGTGCCAGAGCCAGTCCGAGGGCAAAATAACCGGCACTGCGCTCGTCCACTATGCTGCGGCAATTAAATTTTCCACTTCCTGCAAAAGTGTGTACCAGCGGGCCGCTTCGTGAACCGGGGGAAATAACAACGTCGGTAATTTCTTTGGCCAGCATAATGGCCGCTAGTTGCTGTATATGTTTTTTGTTTGAAATCATCGGTTTTGCACTGCTTCAATGGCCGACAACAGCGTGGTGGCTTTCTTATTGGTTTCCTCCCATTCGTCCTCCGGAACCGAGCGGGCTGTAATTCCGCCACCGGAATACAAAATATACTGTTGCGGTAAAATTTCCATACAACGCAAATTTACGAATAATCCCACATCGCCGTTCAACCTCCATGGGCCCAAATAACCGGTATAATAACGTCGGTCGTGTTTTTCAATTTTTGGGATAAACTTCGCCGCTTTCGGTTTGGGATAGCCGCAAACTGCCGGAGTGGGGTGCAATTCTGCAATAAAATCGCCGAGGTTGGCTTCCAGCTTTTTCGCTGCAAACCGGAAACTGGTGGACAAATGGGCTACTTTTCCGCTTTCCAGTGTTTCTGGCCCCTGCGTGGTGTAGGGATGAATGTTGAATTTGTAAAATACATCGAGCAGGTATCTCGAAACAAAAGCCTGCTCTTCGATTTCCTTGGTGTGCCATCTGTAATCGTTGTTATCGTGCCGCGATTGGGTTCCTGCCAACGACACTGTTTCCAGTGTTTTTCCTTCGGAACGCAATAAAACTTCGGGGGTGGCGCCCATCCACAAGCCGGCTTTCGGCAGTCCGTTTCCGTTTCCGTTTGCCGGAAGATTTACCAGGTAAGCAAAAGCGTTTGGCGTTTGCTGAATCAATTGCATGTAAATTTCACCAACCGACTCATTACTGCGCTTTGCGGAAATTAACCGGCTAACAATCACTTTTGCCAGTTTGGATTTTTTTATTTCCTCAAGGGTGATTTCAATGTCCTGTATATAAGCATCATGAGAAATAAAAAAGGATGTATCGGGAAGAATTTCCGCAGCTGGTTCTTCCGGGATTCTTTTACAGTTGATCTTTAAAATTTCATCTATTCCTTTTTTATAAATTCCCGGTTTTAACAAAGCCAGTGGAGCGTTTTCATTTATCTGATAGGGTGCAAAAACAAATCCCTCCTGTCCGTTAAGCCTGCTGAGCCGGGAAAGGTAAACAATCTCCTCTTTTTTGGCCACAAGAATTTCAGGAGTATGGCTCCCGGGCAAAGACCATATTGCAAAAGGGCAGTTCTTTGCAAGTAATTTATCGATAAATGCTCCGAATTTTTTTGTGTCAGTCATTCCTTTCAACAATCATGTTTGTAACGCGAACGGTTGAAATCAGCCGTTCTTCTTCGTTTTTAACATCAACATTCCAAATGTGGGTCTTGTTTCCGCGGTGAATGATTTTTGCTTCGGCCAGCGCTTTCCCTTGTATCAAAACTCCGGTGTGGTTTCCCGAAACCTGGGTTCCCAGCACATCAACCCGGGTTAAATCAACAAGCAGCATACTGCCAAGTCCGGCCAGCGTTTCTGCGAGTGCCAGGTTGGCGCCGCCATGCAGTATCCCGTCAGGTCGGCTGTTTTTTTCCGAAAGAAGCAGGAAGCCTTCAACCAAACCTTCGCCAATCAGGGTTACTTCAATTCCCAGATTGCCGATGAGGCTTTTTTTCATTCCTTGGTTTATAATTTCCAGCGGGGTATTTAAATTCAGCAAACTAAAATCCATATCGGGCTATTAAAAAATGAACCCAAAATTAAGATTTCCTTTTTACTGAGCCAAAGTAAACCTGAAACTTACACCAACATTGGTGTTGGAAGTTGGAAAAGAGAGCGATGTAAACGGATTATTGAGCACTTTATCAAAAAACAGCCTTAACTGAAAACGGTCGCTCAACATGTAATCAGCCGTAGTTTTAATGGTAAAGGCACTTTGCCCGGCGGTTATCTGGTCGTCGTTTTCCACAATTTTTCGCAGTACCGTTTTGTTTTTCCGGTACGACAGGTCTGCCCTCAGGTTGAGGTCGTTGGAATAGGCCTGCTGCGCGTTTTTTGTTTTTATAATCAAATCCATTTGGGTGAAACGGTAACCCACACCAATGGTGTATTCATCGCTTAAAACCTCGGTGATCTGATTGTTGGCAAAGGAAAGGGTGAGGTTTCTCGATTTTTTGATTTCACCGCGGGTTGTAAGGTCGCTGTGCCACATAATGTCCATATTAATTAACGGACTGAAGGTTTCCATGATGCTTACCGAGTTGAAATCGTAAGGCGTGATGAAGTTGTTTGCGATGTCGCGCACATAACTGAACCCATCGGCCTGCTCCTGGTAATTCAGGTTTGTAATGAACGAGCCCACGTTGTAGCTTGACCGGTAGGAGTGGGTGAAATTCAACGATCGCATAATGCGGTTAAGTCCCGGTATTTTCGACACCATTCCTTCGTACTGGATGCGCCAGTTGGGACGAATAAACTTGATGGACGGGAACAATCCCAGCGAAACGCTGTGCGGGTCTTTGTTCTGATAGGCAGCCAGAAAAGCCGGCACCAATACTTCTACCGAGTTGGGACCGTATCCATCTGGGAAGCCGGGATGTTCTGCATGTGGTGCAGTAGGATCGTAACCAAAACCATTGTTCGGATCACGTTGTGCAGCCAGTCTGTGGGCAATAACCTGTCGGTATTCCTTGAAGTTTTCAAATGCCTCCGATTGATGCACTTCACCTTTCCCCATGGCAAAAAATGCAGTTCCCCAGGTAAGGGTTGACATGCTGAAGTTACCGGTTTCGGTAAAGCTGTTGGCCCTGAAATCGCCCGAGGACGGATTGTAGTTGTAAAATTCGCTGATATTTTTCGAGAACGAACGATCGGCAGTTACATCGATGCGCAGGTCGGGCAGTGGTTCAACCGTAGCCCTCATACTTAGCCGTTCATTTTTGGTAAACAAATACGGCATATTCAGGGTTGAATCGGTAGTTACCCAGCCCCTGGTGGCAGCTTTCTGCGCAAAACCATAATCCTGCCAGCCTGCCAGAAACGGAAAACCCGGGGCAAAGCTGTCGCCCAAATCGCGACCAAACATATTCACTTCCGGATGATAAGTACCGGCGCCGAACAAACTGGGCTCGGGCAAATACCCAGGCAGCACTGTTCCTCCGTTCACACTGTAATTTACCGATATGGTACGCACCCCAATCAGCATCCTCGTGGTCAGGTCGAGAATATCTTTGAACAAGGTTTGATCTCCGGGAACACCTTTTACCGTCACGCTTCCCTGTCCGGCATCGGCCATCGGCGTAAACTCAATGGTATTGGCATCCACAATATTGGTTCTTCCCCGAACGGCTTCGCCATTTTCGCCGGTAACCACCACGCTTATCTTTCGGGTATTTAGCTTATGGGTGATGGTTTGAGGTTGGCTGGCTGTGAGCGTAATATTGCCGGAATAGGTTTGTTCGGCAGGCCGTTGTGGTTGTTGCTGTTGCTGCTGTTGTCCCCGTGCCCCGCTGGTTTGCCTGTTCAGACTATAGCGGCTTCCTCCTGTTCGGCGAAACTTCTGATTCAGCTCCTGAAAATAGGACACTTTATTGTAAAGGCTTTGCAGGTTCATATTCCCGGTAAGCTGAATATTCCGGGAATTTTGAACGCGGTTACCAAGCCTGATGGTATCGGCAGTGATAGGTCCTGCCTGCCAGTCGTAAGTTCCCTGATAACGTACTGTTGATGAAATGAAGTTCAGCGCTTGAATGCGGTTGATGGGCAACGTGTATGAAATGTTGACGTTATGGTTATAAAGCGTTGGCCTTCCCAAATTCCATAAATTGGTAAGAATGGAGTCTTTCAACATCTGGTATTCGTCCATATCACGGTTAATGCGCCCTTCAGGTTCATCAATTCGAGATGTTGCCCTGGAAGAAAAGTCGAACTTAATGGAACGCGTTACATCGTACCTCAAATCGAAATACCGGTTCCAGAGAAAATCTTTTTCGTAGGTGGCAGGCAAAATGAATTGCGGATTGGTAATGTTTCTCGTTTGCGTTTCGTGGTACCGTCGCGACAAGTCGGTTCGGTAGGAGATTTGGGTAGGCAGCGGATAAAAGTTAAAATCGCCGAGCAGTTTCAGTGGCCCTTTCTGAAGCAAACCAATGTTGTTGAATGGCTCAACCAGGGTAGGCCGGGCGCTGTAATTGTAGGAAAACATTCCCCGGTAGGTTTTATCTAATTTTGATTCGATATCTACATTCCTTCTGAATATTTCGTTGTATGAGTATGAAACGGCAAAATTTTCGGGATCCCAGATGCGTGCTTTTGTTTTCTGGCGCTGAGGTTCGATGCGCACATTGGTAAAGTTCAGGCTTTTTCGGATAACCAAATCCTGCGACATGTGTTTTATGGAGTCCCTCACCTGCTGCGATTCGGCTCTTTCCAGCGATTTATCCAGTTCAATGTCAGGCTCCAGCGGATTATATTTCGGGTTTCGCACGCTGCGCGAATAGCCATAATACATGGGGAGCCTAACGCCTGCCTTTTCGGGGAAAAAGCGGCCAAGGTCGATGGAAGCAGCCACATCCAATTCATTGAGGTCTTCCAGTGCCCGGCTGTTCACATTCTGGCTGATGCTGCCAAAACCGGCAGAGCGTGTCCGCCCGGCTACCGTAATGCTTCCCAAATCGGCCAAACGGGTTGTTGCACGAGCATTGGCCGCCCAACCGCCACTCTGGTCAAAATCGGAAAGCCGCATTTCGTTTACCCAAACTTCCACCGATTTGGGACCGGTGTTCAACTGGCCTCTTTTGTGTCGGATTCCCATCATAACCACCTGCACATTGCCCAGGTTTGGACTACCTTTTACTTTCACCCGGTTTTTATCCTTGTTCCAGCCGCGGTGTACGGTTTCATACACGTCCTGAATACCTATTGTGGAACCTGCCATACGCATTTCAGCGTTCCTGTCGAGTTTGGCGTTGGTAAATACTTCGAGCGGAATATCCAGCCGGTTTTCATCGGGCCAAACCATGTACCGGTCACTTTCAATTTCGCCGTTGTAACGCCCGGGAGGGGTCAACTTCAGCGGCACTTCATATTCGTAGTAGTTAAAGTTGTAGTCGGAACCCAACCGGATGAAAAAATGCAGTTCGTCGTCATTCAGCGGATAGTCGGGCATTTCTTCCGCATGCACTTCCAGTTTCAGTCGCCTGTATCTTCTGAAGTCCATATACAGCGATTTGTATGCTGCACGGGCATCGCCCTGTTCCAGTTCGGTCACTTTAAGTACCATCGACTGTTCGTTTAATTGCCTCATTTGCGGGTTGGCCGGATCAATTACCCGGCTGATTCCCGGAGGAAGAATGTAATTTACCGGCTCACGGCTTCCGTTTTCTTCGATATTTACAGCCGAAACGTCGAAATTGGCGTTAGGTGAAACAGCATCGGGATCCCCAATATGGCGAGAATACCGCCTCCAGTCGGCACGAACCAAATCGAGCGTGGCAAAGCGCAGTATCACCGGGTCTTTAAATCCCCGCATATACATTCGCAAAAAGCGGATGGAGTTGAAATCGCGAATGTTTCCAATCACCTGGTCGGGATCGCGTACCGGAATTTTAAACTGGTACCATTTTACTTCTCCTATTTGGCCGTTTTTCAATTGCACACGGCTCTCTTTTACATCGGTAATGTAGTTGCTTCCCAACTGCATGTCTTCCTTTTTTATGTTCACCCGGTATTGGTAATACCGCTCATTTTCGTTCAGGGTATTGTCGTTATTAATGTCTTCCATGTCGGGAATAGACGATGCTGCTGTAGGATACGATTCAGGCGACATTTCAGAAGTTGGAGAGTTGCCGTCGGGCCCGTTGAATTTCTTGTACCGTTCCAGAATTCCCACCTCGTTTTGGTCGAGGGTTGAACCGCGGTAATATTGAAAATTGTCGGAAGAAGGGTCGTTGTAGTATTTTTCAAAAACATCGTCATATACCAATTCCCTCAACTGGTCGAGATAATCGGAAAAGAAACTTCGTTCGTCTTCGTCATTCAATCCATCCAGACCAACGTCCTGAAATCTTCTGGATTCCGGGTTATTGTCGAAGGCATTTACAAGCGACTGGAGTGTGGACACCCGACCCCAAACGGTAGTATCCACATTGGTAACCACTTCTGAAGTTGGCAGTCCCTGTTCAAACGATTTTCGTCCGTCGCGCAAAATATCTTCTGAAATATCGCCCAGGTTGAAATATAGTTCGCCACCGCTGTGCATTCCAAGTGTATCGTAAACAAAGGGGTCCATCATCCAAAACTCGATGAACTCGATGTTGGATGTTTCGAAATCGCTGGTTTCAATCCGGCGCATAATGCCACCCCATCTCGATTCAGGATCGGCCAGAGTACCGTCGGGATTCACACCGGCAGAATAGTTGGTGGGGTAAGTATCGTAATTATATGGGCCGCGCTCTTCGGGATAGTAGGCGACATCGAAAACCGGAATGTTGGTAGGTTGACCAACCGGCGATTCCTTGGCCGGGAAAATTTCTTTCTCAAAAACCTCTCTTACAAAGTGGTTCGATTGCAGGTCGGGGTTGTTTTTGATGTGATCGGGAGTGAGGGTGTTGTTGCGTAAAAACAACGGGTCGATAATGTAAAAGGCCAGCCTGGCACGGTTAAATCCATATTCCAGACGGTTGCTGTAATTTCCTTCGGGAAAAATATCGTTTTGAAGCTGGGGTGTGCTTGCCAGGCTCCACGCCTGCCGTGCCTTCAGGTCGATGGTGGTTTTGGTACCCTCGAAATCATCGATATATGCATTTCCGCTTTTCTCAATTACTTTGGAATGGCCGGGAATCAAACGCGCAACTTCGGCTTCCACATCGATGGTGGACGGGGTATTCGTTGTGTAAAACGGAAGTGCATCCACCGCTTTGGTAAGCAGCATGCTTTGAGTGGAATAGCGGGCATCGAAACCAACCATTAGGTTTGAAATGGGGTCTTCGCCGTAATCTACCTTTTGTGTTAATGGCCGCTCCTGCATGTACAACGCTGTTGCACCAATGTTAAAATTGTCGGAAAAGGCGTAATTGGCATGGGTACCCAGCAGGGTTTTCCGCTGCATGGTAAACAGGTCTTCGCTTTCGGTAGAAACCTGTATAGGAGTTCCGGCTTCAAGCAGTGCCTGGTTAATAATTCTTACCCTCCCCAGCGTATAATCAACGGTATAATCCACATTTTCCATCAGTTCGCGACCTCCTGCAGTAACTTTCACCGACCCCTGGGCCAGGTTCAGTGTTCCCAGCGAAATATCGGACCCCGAGGCGCCTTTGTAACTTCCCACCAGCCTGAATTTATTATGCTCTGCATCCTGCTCGGCATACACCTTTGTAGAATCGTACAACGACTGAAACGTGTATTTTTCAATCAGCGCCGGGTCCTGAATGGAATCGGCCAGGTGCCGGCCAAAAGGTTCTATAACAGGAAAAATAATCCGGCCCCGGTTCGAATTCACTGTAATGCCTTCGATGTAGTCGAAAACACCGTCTTTGTATGGATCGAGCTGTTTGTTCAATTTGTCGAGGTTCATTACTTCCAGCAAAATACGTCCGTTTAGCCTGCCCTCGGGAATGTAATTGATGTATGTGCCGGTGGAGTCGTTCTGATAAACAACATTCAGAATAAAATCATCACGGGTAAGCTGATACGCATCAAGGTTGTAAATGTTTTTCATCATCAGGTCCCAAGTGGGAATCCCAGGCGAGAGGTTTGTTCCTTTCAATAGTTTTAATATCAGTGTTTTGGGTGCTTCAACCCCGTCGGTAGAAAATTCACCTACCTGAAAAATTTTACCTCCCGATGTATAGCTGAATGCCACTGCAAGCACCTCGTCGGAATTGAGGGCGGTGTTCAGCGAAATGTATCCCAGCCGTTCGTTCACCGTAAATTCGGATGAGGTGAGCTTTCGTGCCTGCTCAATTCTCTCGTAATCCTGTCCGCCTGCAAAATCGGGCCCAAATTGCGACAATACGGAAGTAATGTTCTGGTTCATTCGTATATCGCTGTATGTGTTGGCCATTTCGTAGTACAAGTTATTGGCGTCGTTGTGTGGAAATACATTCTCGGGATAGGGCATTCCCGTAGTTTCCTGAAAAGCTGGAATGTTGTTGAAAATGTGTGGGTTATGTTCACCTAAATCCTGAAAAGCGATGATGTTCCGCGATTCGGTAAAGTTGTTCGATTTGTTGGTTACCCAAATTTCAATTTTGTTGATGGTGATTGGTGAGGTAGGCACTGCCGTATTTTTCAGCCATTTGTTGTAATTGTCGCGAAAGTACTGCGAGAGGAAAAAGTGGCGGTTGGCATCGTAATTTGCAGCCGAAATTTCATAATTGGTTACCTGCGCTCCACCTTCGGTTTCCACGGTTCTGGATTCACCTTTGTGCTGTGAAAAAAGAGTGGTAACTGTCAGCCGTCCAAATTGCATTTCGGCTTTCACACCAAATAAATTAGATGCTCCTGTAATAAGCGAACCACTAAGAGGGAGTGACACGTTTCCGGCTTCAATCCGTTTAATAATTTCATCCTCGTCGCCGGTATATTCCAGGTTCATTTTGTTTTCGTAATCGAACGTGGCCTCGGTATTGTAGTTTACCCGCATATTCATTTTGGTACCAATCTGGCCCATCACGTTCATCTGAATTTTCTCATCGAAATCGAAGGTTGGCACTCTGCGCAGACGCTCGGGGATGGCCGGGTTTTCGGTAGTATTTACCTGGTAACCAAAACTGACCTCCACGTAACCTTGTGGCTGAATATTCACCACATTGCCTCCAAAAACACGGTTGAAAGCTTCGCCGCCAATGGTAAGTTGTGGAATGAGCGATCCCCGCTGGTCCATTTCGTGCATTCTGCTGCGCTGCCGCCAGTAACTGCTGATGGACTGGTCGAATTCGTAATTGATGTAATCGTCGAGCGACATGGCTTGCGGAAGACGGTAGTTTAGGTTGCCTATTTTTTCGTAGAAAATGTACTGCCCGGTAACCGGATCGTATTCAATTTCGAAATTGATGTTGCTGGGCTTGTTCAGAAAAAGTTTGGTGGAATCCTGCGAAGGTCTGCCAAAAGCAGGCTGGTCTTTAAACGGAAACGGCAGTGGCCCCACGGTGTCCATAACAACGGTGTCCTGTTGCTGAACAAAGAAAAAATTGTCCAGACTACTTTTTGCCGCAATGCTGGTTGCGGAAAATGCAAGCAGGGTAGCAAGCAGGCAAGTGAAGTATAATTTTCGTAAAAAACGGGCCAATTCCATTCCTGTTTTATAACCTTTTTAATGCTGTTTTTATCACACGCTCTACGGTCGCTTCCGGATTGTCTTTCATAATTTTCGATACTACCTTGTCTGCATCCTTCTTCGCGAATCCCAGCATGACTAATGCTGATAACGCTTCATTTCGCAGAGTATTGTCTGTTGAAATTAAAATTTGACTGCTCTCAGCCATTTTGCCGAGCTTGTCGCGCAGGTCGATGATGATTCTTTGGGCTGTTTTGGCGCCAATGCCTTTCACGGCTTTTAGTTCATCTGCATTTCCGGTAGTAACGGCAGCAATAATTTCATCGGGATTGAGCGATGAAAGCATCATTATGGCAGTGCTGGCGCCAACACCACTCACCGAAATGAGGTTGCGAAACAGGTCGCGCTCGCGTTTTTCGGCAAACCCGTACAATACGTGGGCATCTTCGCGTACCACCTGATGAATAAGCAGTTGCGCCTCGTTTTTTCCGTTTAATTTGCTGTAGGTGTTCAGCGAAATATTCACCAGGTAACCCACCCCGGCTGCATCAATCACAACGCTTGCCGGATTAACCGAGGCCACCGCCCCCCTGATATATTCGTACATAGGAAAAGATTTTAATAATTTTGATCGTCATCTGCCTCTATGTCAATACTCTCGTCTTCCTGATTGGAATTGAAATCAAATTTCTTTAATGGATTTTTGGAAATTTCTTTATGAATTTTCCGGTTTTTGAAAATATCGATGGCAAGGAACAGCGATTGCCTGAACGAATCTGGTGAGGCTTTTCCTTCGCCTGCCAGCGCGAAAGCGGTGCCATGCGCGGGCGAGGTGCGTATTGCCGGCAACCCTGCGGTGTAATTTACTCCGCGTTCAAACGATGCCAGTTTGAAAGGAATCAGTCCCTGGTCGTGGTACATGGCCAAAATGGCGTCGAACTTCCGGTAATCTTCCGAACCAAAAAAGCCATCGGCAGCATAAGGTCCCAATGCGATGATGCCTTCTTTTTTGGCCTCGATAATGGCCGGCAAAATAATATCATTTTCTTCTTTTCCGAGCAGTCCGTTGTCGCCTGCATGCGGGTTTAAACCAAAAACTGCAATGCGCGGACGGGTAATGGCAAAATCCTGCTTCAACGATTCAGATATAATTCGTAGTTTCGATATAATTACCTCCTTCGTAATATGTTCAGGCACTTTGGAAATGGGCATATGCGTGGTAACCAGCCCCACCTTCATGGTTTCGCTCACCATCAGCATAACAAAGTTGGGCGAGTTGAACCGCCGTGCCAGGAATTCGGTATGTCCCGGAAAATTAAATTTTTCACTTTGAATATTGTCTTTGTTGATGGGTGCTGTAACCAGTACGTCAATCAATCCTTCCTGCAGGTCGGTAACGGCACGGTCCAGGGCAGTAAAAGCAGCCTCGCCGGCTTCCGGAGTCGATTTTCCCAGTTCAACCCTGACGTTGTCGTCGATGCAGTTGAGCACATGTGCCCGGCCTGGTCCGGCCTCTTTGGGTGTGCGCACATGGTTCAGGCTGAGGTTGTTTATGTTTAGTGCTTTGCGGTGGTAGGCAGCTACTTTGGGCGATCCGTAGATGATTGGAATGCACATTTCCAAAATACGCGAGTCGAGCAGGGTTTTCATAATTACCTCGTAGCTGATTCCGTTAATGTCTCCGTGTGATATTCCAACTTTTATTGTATTAGTCATTTCTTGTTTATTATCAGATTATTAATTCCATTTAAGAAAACGGATGGCAAAGTTACGTTTTTAATTGATTTTTTTCAAAAAGTGGTAAAGCAGCCGTGTGCCAAAACCTGTACCACCTGCCGGGCGGTAAGAATCTTTTTCCTGCAGAAAAGCAACTCCGGCAATATCGAGGTGCAACCACGGATAATCAGTAAAATGTTCCAGAAATTTCCCTGCAATGGAAGTTTGGGCTTCGCGTGTGCCCAAGTTGTTTAAATCGGCAATATTTGATTTCAGCGGTTTGGCAAATTCGTCCCAAAGGGGAACTTCAACCATCCGCTCGTGAATTTCGTTGCCAACCTGTTTCAGTTTTTTAAGGTTTTCTGCGCTGTTTCCCATGGCTACCAAAGCTTGCGATCCGGTAATAATTTCAGCCGAACCGGTTAGTGTAGCCACATCAATCACCAATTCAGGTTTGAATTTTTTTGCGTAACTCAACGCATCGGCCAGCAAAAGGCGGCCTTCGGCGTCGGTGTTTTTTATTTCCACGGTGGTGCCGTCAAACATGGTAATTACATCGCCCGGAACATAAGCATTTCCATCGGGCCGGTTGTCGGTTGCCGGCACCAGCCCTACCACATGCAGCGGAAGTTTGTTTTTAGCCACAGCGTAGAGTGTTGCTGCAACAACAGCCCCACCGGCCATGTCGCATTTCATGTAGTCCATCGACTGTTTGGTGGGCTTCAGGCTCAGGCCGCCTGTGTCGAAAACCACGCCTTTCCCTACCAAAACCACCGACTTTTTGTTGGTTGCATTTTCGGGTTTCCATTCCATAATTGTAAATGTCGGTTCATCAATGCTGCCTTTATTCACCGCCAGAAGGCCACCCATGCGCAGGGCTTCTATTTTTTTTCTGTTAAAAACTTCTACTGAAAAACCGGCTTCTTTGCCCATCTTTTCCATCTCCTCGGAAAACCGGACGGCTGTAAGGTAAGAGAGCGGTTCGTTCACCAGGTGCCGGGCATGGTACACAGCCAGTGTCAGGTTTCTCAGTTCATCGAGTTGTTCCTGACTCACATTTTCGTCGGTAACGAAAATTTTGGCAGGCATAAAACCGTCCTTCTCTTTTTTGTATTTGAGAAATGAATAGGCCGAAAGCAACAGCCCCTCCAAAAACGAAAGGGTTAATTTACCACTTACATTCCCAATGATTTGCAGGGAAGTGACTTTTTCATTTTTCAGCACATCGTAACATTTTGAACCGGCCTGCCGCGCTGCTTCATTTTGAATCCCGTGGGTTTTATCTTCTTTGGGTTTATGAAAAAAGTAAACCTGTGGCTGTTTGTAAATGGTCCAATCTGTTCCTTTTAAAAGTTTTTCCTCTAAATAATTTTGTTCAGCATTTGCAATAAATGGCAATGAAAGTGCTTTGGGATTGCCTGATAAGACTGCTGTGGATACGTTTTGTTTCAGTATGGTTGTTTTTTCTAAAATTGGTAACATGGTATAAGAATTTGTGCCAAAAATACGATAAAACTTATTTTTTTGAGTTGAAAACCTGTTTTGCTGTAAAACAACGAAAAAAAGAACAGGTTTGTTTTTTTTGCCAAAGGTTTATCCTATTTTTGCACATTCAAATTGGATAAATTACAAAAGCAACATGTTTACAGTCGGTCTGTTTTCCACACATATTCCCTATCTCGCTTTTGTGGTTTTCTATGCCTTTTTTTTCCTGTTTGGCATACAGAAAGCTCATGCCGGTGAGCTGTCCGATACCGATAAAGCATTGGTTGTTAAAATATCGGTTGTTTCATCGGAGCAGGTAACAGAAGCTGAAGATGGAACCTGTATCAGCTATGCTAATTTTTTTTATACCAAACCCGCAGAACGGTATTTTTCGCCGCCCGCAATTACATGTAAATTAATACTCTGCAATACCTTTTCATCCATTTCGACTGAGTTTGATTTCTCCCAATTTTCGCGGCCTCCCCCCGCTGTCTGATTTCTTTGCGTGTGTTTTTTTGCTAATCTGACGCCATGCGTCTGACTTTTTATTAACTCTACAACAATCATCATGAAGAAATTAGTATATTTTACATTCATTTTTTTGATTTTTCATTATTCGTTACTGGCCCGCACAACCGAAAACGATACCCTGAAAAACTATCGGCTGGACGAAGTAATTATAAAGTCGCCCAAGTACAACCGGAGTATTTTTGACATACCGGCCTCGGCCTCTATGGTTTCAGAGCGAATGATTGAAATAAACCGGATAGAAAACCTGACCGATATTTCATCGGTAATTCCCAATTTTTTTATGCCTGAATATGGGTCGAAACTAACTTCGCCGGTTTATATCCGCGGAGTAGGCAACCGCATTAATACTCCATCGGTAGGCTTATATGTAGATGAAATTCCCTATTTTGAAAAGGCAGCTTTCAACTTCGATTTTTACGATGTGGAACGTGTTGAAGTGCTGCGCGGCCCGCAAGGCACGCTTTACGGACGAAACGCCATGGGTGGGTTAATCAATGTAATTACCAACAAGCCGCACGATGAGCAGGAAACAAGCATTTCGCTGGATTACGGAAATTTTAATCAAATCAGGACCAACATCACCCACAACCAGCCCCTTAGTAAATCTTTTTTTGTGCAGGGAAGTTTAAACCAGCGGCACAATTCCGGCTTTTACGAAAATGTGCTCACCCGAACCGAAGTGGACAAAATCAACAGTTACTCTGCAAGGCTAAAGGCCCACTATTCGACATCGGAAAAATTCAATGCCCAGGCCAGCATTCAATACGAAGACAGCCGTCAGGGTGGGTATCCTTACGCGGTATTTAACGATGAACAGATGAAAGCGGACGACATCAGTTACGATAAAGAGAGCATTTACAACCGCAAAATGTTGTCGGCAGGGCTTAACCTGAATTATTCGGCGCCGGGTTTTGTTGTGAGGGCGGTTAGCAGCCTGCAAACGCTGGACGATTTTCAGGAAATCGATCAGGATTTTACGCCCCTGTCGCTGGTGTTTGTTATACAAGACCAGCAGTTAAACATGCTGGCCCAGGAGGTAAACATCGAATCGTCGGGTGATGGAGTATACAACTGGTTGTTTGGTGCGTTTGGCTTCAGGCAACAGTTAGACAAAACCGTTACCGTGGAGTATGGCGAAGACGGTTTGGTTCAGTTCCGGCTTCCGTTTTCATCCTATTCTTACACCAAAACGCACGACCACGTCAACCGGGGAGTGGCCCTGTTCCACCAGTCCACCATCGATGCAGGCCAGTTCACCTTTTCTGCCGGCATACGTGCCGATTATGAAAAGGCTACCCTCGACTATGCAGACGACCGCTTCATTAACGGCAATCAAAACAGGGCCGATGAATTTGAAAGCAATATGGACTTTTTCGAGATTCTGCCCAGGGTAGCGGTTACCTACAGCATTACCGATTACCTGGCGCCTTATGCTACGGTGGCAAAAGGCTATAATTCAGGAGGTTTTAATTCGACCTTCGAGCGGGAAGAAGATCAAACGTTTGATCCCGAACGGTCGTGGAACTATGAAGCCGGAATTAAAGCAAAGTGGCTTCAGCAACGCATTTATGCCAACCTTGCCGTTTTTTACATCGACTGGAGCAATCAGCAGATATACCAGACTGTGCCCAGCGGCGCAGGCTCCATGCTTACCAACGCAGGAAAATCGGAAAGCAAAGGGTTTGAATTGGAACTGAAAGCGCTTCCGGTTCAAAACCTGGAAACCTGGGTAGCTTTTGGGTACAACGAAGCCAAATTTGTGGAATATATAAAAAACGACAATGAGGATTTCAGCGGAAATTACCTGCCCTATATTCCGCTTTATTCATTCAACGTGGGAGGGAACTATCAGGTAAATGTGCGGGCCGACTGGCTCGACCGGATAAGGCTTCACCTCGCATACAACGGCTTTGGCAAGCATTACTGGCACGAGTCAAACGAAGCGTTCCAGAAATATTACGGATTGCTGAACACCCGTTTAAGTTTCGAAAAAAACAACGTGGGCTTGTCATTCTGGGGTAAAAACATCATGAACACAGCGTACAATTCGTTTTATTTCCAGGCCCTTGGAAATTCCTATGCACAAATTGGCAAACCGGCAACCATGGGCATTAACTTCAAAGTAACGTTTTAACCCGAATGATTAAAAAGGAAATCAACAAGTATTTTACGCTGCTGAGCTTGTACCTGGCCCAGTCCATTCCCATGAGTTTTTTCTCTACCGTGGTGCCGGTCATCATGCGTATGGAAAACTATTCGCTGGAATCCATTGGCTATCTGCAACTCATTAAACTGCCATGGATTATCAAATTTTTGTGGGCGCCATTGGTTGACAAATCGTGCAGTAGCACAAGGCAATACCGTAAGTGGATACTCGTTTCGGAAGTGTTTTACGCCCTTGTGATTTTTTCCATCGGTTTTTTGAATCTCGAAACCAATTTTACCACCATTATTGTACTAATGGTTATTGCTTTTATGGCTTCGGCTACACACGATATTGCCACCGACGCATTTGCCATTCTCATTTTAAAGGAGCGTGAACGGAGCCTGGGCAACAGCATGCAGTCGGCAGGAAATTTTATTGGCGCACTGGTGGGAAGCGGAGTGCTGTTGATTATATACCATTACTGGGGATGGAAATACCTGCTTTTTGCGCTGGCAGCCTTTGTGTTTGTGGTATTGATTCCTGTTTCATTGTATCCGACCAAAGAGAAAAAACATCTCGAAAAATCGCGGAAAAACATATCTCCGCTCGAGTTTGTCTGGTTTTTCAAGCAGCCAAAAATTGGCGGGCATCTGGTGCTTTTGTTTCTGTTTTACTCGGGGCTTATTGGAATATTAACCATGATAAAACCCTACATGGTTGATTTGGGGTACAATGTAAAGGAAATCGGTTTTATTGCGGGTATTTTTGGTACCGCCTGCGGCGCTGTAATGACTGTTCCCGCCGGGCTTTTAATCAGAAAAAAAGGGCTGAACAAGGCGGTTTGGATTTTTCCCTCAGTGAATCTGGTCGCGGCGCTCTTCTTTTTCGGACTGACATTTACAAACCATGCCGCATGGATGGTTTACATTGCCATTGGGTTACTTTGGGCTGCGTATGCCATGTCGTCGGTGTTTGTTTATACGCTTGCCATGAAAATTGTAAGGAAAGGGCGCGAGGGCACTGACTTTACCCTTCAGATTGTAATTACGCACCTGAGCAGCCTTGTTATTGCTGTAATGAGCGGGAAAGTGGCAGACGTTATCAATTACCGGGGCCTGTTTGCTATAGAAGTTGCCATCGGCTTACTACTGCTATTGCTGATACCCGTGTTATACAAAAATCATTTTTACAACGGCTATGAAAATACCTGAAAGTCTCATTCAAAAATACAATATCCCTGTTCCGCGTTACACCAGTTATCCGCCGGCAAATTTTTTTCATGAAAACTTCGGGCCCGAAGATTACATCAAGGCCATTGAAGCCTCAAACATGGATTGGCCTGAAAATATCTCAATTTACATTCACATTCCGTTTTGTTCCAAAATGTGCCACTTTTGCGGTTGCAATACCCATTTCACACGAGACGGGGAAAAAATGAAGCGGTATGCCGAGGCAGTAAAAAAAGAGATTGGCATGGTGAAAAAGCTGCTTGATCCCTCCCGCAAAGTTTCACAAATTCACTGGGGCGGAGGCACTCCCAACGCTCTTCCGGTGGAACTGATTCGCGAAATCATGGAGGTTATCCACAAAAATTTCTCCTTCATTGAAAAGCCTGAAATTGCCATTGAGTGCCACCCGGCCATGTTGGACGAGAATTACACGGCCCAGTTGATATTGGCCGGGTTCAACCGGTTTAGCCTTGGCATTCAGGATTTTAAACAGGAAGTGCTTGACAATGTTAACCGCGATGCGCCGAAAGTACCGGTAGAAGAAATAATGAGATGGATAAGAAGTTTTGAAAATGTGGGGGTAAACCTCGACTTTATTTACGGGTTGCCCTTTCAAAATGAAAAAACCTTTACCGAAACCATTGAAAAAGCAGTGGAGCTATCTCCCGACCGGCTGGTTACTTTTTCGTATGCCCATGTGCCGTGGATTAAAAAGGCCCAGAAAATTTTGGAATTCCGGGGCCTTCCCGAGGCCAATGAGAAACTGGCCATGTTTTTGGCAGGCTATAAAATTCTTATTGAAAACGGATATGCACCCATTGGGCTCGACCACTATGCAAAAGACACCGATGAACTGAGCATTGCATTGAAAAACCGCAAACTTCACCGGAATTTTCAGGGGTATTGCACACGTGAAACCACGGGCCAGGTATATGCTTTTGGCGCCACCGGTATCAGCCAGCTCGAGAGTGTATATGCGCAAAACGGAAAAGACACCAATACCTACGTGGAAATGATAAACAAAGAACAGTTTACAGTTGAAAAGGGATACTATTTAAATATGCAGGAAAAAATAATCCGGCATGTAATAAACGAAATCATGTGCAATGAATATGTGTCTCTTAATGAAACTGCTGAAAAATTCTGCATTTCTAAAGATGAAATTAAAACTGTGCTGCATTTCGATAAAAAACTTTTTGACGGTTTCGTTTCAGATAAACTTCTGAAAATTGACCAGGAAGAAAATTTAAAGATTACAGATACCGGCAGGTTTTTTATCCGAAATATTGCCGCCCAGTTCGATCCCAATTTGCAAAAGGAAACAAAAAGGTTCTCCAAAGCGTTATAAGTTTTTCAAAATGGAAAATGTAAAAAATATAAAGGTGGCTGTTGTGGGTGCCGGATTAACAGGTCTCACCACAGCATTTTACCTGAAAAAGGCAGGTATTCCGTTTGTAGTTTTTGAGAAGGCAGACCGCCCGGGAGGAGTTATCCAAACCCACTACAAAAACGGATTTACGTTTGAAGGCGGGCCAAATTCCGGGATGCTTACACGCCCCGAAGTAGCTGAATTGTTGGAAGAATTGAAAGACGATTGCACACTTGAAGTGGCCGACGAAACTGCTAAAGCCCGGTGGATTTGGAAAAAAGACCGATGGGTTCCGCTTCCCTCGGGTTTGATTTCGGGAATTGGTACTCCGCTGTTTTCTTTTTCCGACAAGCTGCGTTTGCTGGCTGAACCGTTTCGCAAAAAAGGAAAAAATCCGAACGAAACACTTGCCCAACTGGTTTTGCGCCGCATGGGGAAAAGTTTTCTCGATTATGCCATCGATCCGTTTATTCTTGGCATCTATTCAGGTGATCCGGATAAATTGGTTACCAAATATGCCTTCCCAAAACTTTATCGGCTTGAACAGGATTACGGCAGTTTTATTAGCGGAGCAATGAAAAAGGCAAAAGAGCCAAAAACCGAACGCGACAAAAAAGCCACCAAGGAAATTTTTTCGATTAAAGGCGGGTTGAGCAAAATGATTGGTGCGCTGGTTAAAAATATTGGAGAAGAAAACGTTCGGTTAAATTGCAAGGCACTGAACTTCTCCCAAAAAGAAAATAAATTTTCTTCCGGTTTATCCAACGACCAGTTTTCACATGTTATTTCCACCACAGGAGCCTACACTTTGGAAGAACTCTTTCCTTTCCTGAAAAAAGAAAAATTGAAATCCATTACCCAAATGGAATACTCAAAAGTAATTCAGGTTTCTGTTGGATTTAACAAGTGGAAAGGAATTCCCTTAAATGCTTTTGGCGGCCTGGTGCCGTTTATCGAGCAGCGGAATATTTTGGGTACTCTGTTTCTTTCGTCGTTCTTCAAAAATAAAGCGCCTGAAAAAGGGGCTCTGCTTTCCGTTTTTTTAGGAGGAGTTCGCAAGCCTGAATTTGCCGATTTTTCGGACGAGAAAATTTTTAAAATTATTAAACAGGAGTTGACCGAAATGTTCAAACTGAAAACGTTCGACCCCGACCTTCTGAAAATATATCGTTACAACTATGCTATTCCGCAGTATGGCTTGGAGTCGGAAGAAAAGCTGAAAGCGGTTCAAGCACTTGAAGAAGAACATCCGGGCCTTATTCTGGCTGGCAACATTCGTGATGGCATTGGCATTGCCGACCGCATTAACCAAGGAAAAACAGTAGCTGCGGAAATTATAAATTCACCAACATGAAAAGCGATAAAACAGCCGTATTGCTGATGAATGTAGGCAGCCCCGACAAGCCCAAAATTGACGCCGTTTGGCGCTACCTTACCGAATTTTTAAACGATAAGCGGGTAATTGACCTTCCCTGGCTGCTCCGAAAATTTCTGGTGAATTTTATCATCATTCCGTTCAGGGTGAAAAATTCAACGCGGCTGTACAAGTTGCTCTGGACCGAAAAAGGCTCTCCACTCATTTACCATTCTTCCGAAATGAAACAAAAACTTCAGGCCAGATTAGGCGATGATTTTGATGTTTTTCTGGCCATGCGTTATCAAAAACCAGACTATAAAAAGGTAATCAGGCAAATTAACGAACTAGGATTTAAAAAACTTATACTCTTCCCGCTTTATCCTCACTTTGCCATGTCAACCACCGAAACCACTATGGTAGCTGTTGAGCGGGAGTTAAAAAAACAGAAAATAAACATTGAGCTTAACGTGGTGGATCAATTTTACAATAACCCAAAATTCATTCAGTCTTTTGCAGAACAAGGTCGTAAATATGATCTTGCCAAATACGACCACGTGGTTTTTTCATATCACGGACTACCGAACCGACAGCTCGAAAAAAGTCACCCGGGCATTCGGGTGGAACAGTGCACCTGTCAGAATTCCATGCCTGAACATGGCCACCATTGTTACCGGGCAACCTGTTACGCCACAACAAGGCTCCTGGCAAAGGAACTGGGATTAAAACCCGGCGATTATTCTGTGGGGTTCCAGTCGCGCCTCAATAAAAACTGGATGGAGCCTTTTACCGACAATCTTCTTTTGGAAAAACTGAAAGAAGGCAAAAAACGCATATTGGTTTTTGCTCCGGCCTTTGTAACCGATTGTTTGGAAACCATAATTGAAATTGGCGATGAATATAAAAAAGAATTCATGGGAAAAGGTGGTGAAAAATTGCAGCTCGTCGAGAGCCTGAATACAGAGCCCGCGTGGATTGAAACTATGGCAAGTCTTATCCAGGACAAAAAAGAATAAATAACAACTGATTTCCAACAGATTCAATGTTTTCCTAAAAAACTCTTTTATAAATATATATTAACCCTCGTTAAACCGGTTTAATGACAATATCGGGTTTTCCTTTTTTGCCAGGTTTTGAATGGTTTCGGATGCAAGCAATTTATCAATTGAATCCCGAATGGGTGCATAAGCCTCATGTAACGGACAAGGATTATTTTCATCGCAATGCTTTAGGCCAAAACCGCAACCGGTGAAAATTTTTTCTCCTTCAATAGCTACTACAATATTCTTCAACGAGAGTTCTTTTTTCTCCGGGTCAAAGTAATACCCTCCGTTTTTCCCTTTCACAGATTCGATAAAACCCATTCTTACCAGGCGCTGTAAAATTTTGGCGGTAAAGGATGGCGGGGTGTCTATTTCCGATGCAATCTCCAGTATTCCAGGCCTCTTTCCTGTCTGGTTTTGCATTTGTATATAGACTAAACCTCTTAGAGCATATTCCGTTTCTTTTTTAAACACAATTTTTTTTGCAAATATATAAAAAATCATCAATGATTAATAGACCTTTTAGTCCTCTAAAAAAATTATTATATATTTGCCCTGTGAAAATTATAAATCAGTATTTATGAAAACTAAAAAATTGTGGTTAGGGTTTATCGCAGTAATGGTTATTTCTTTTGGGGTTTTACTCTATTATGGGAGAGAAATTTACCGGGAAGCTCCACCCATTCCTGAAAGAGTTGTTACCGAGAACGGACAAACATTATTTACAGGTCAGGATATTAAAGACGGACAGAATGTTTGGCAATCGCTTGGTGGCCACCAGTTGGGAACAATTTGGGGACATGGAGCATACCAGGCGCCCGACTGGACAGCCGACTGGCTGCACCGTGAAGCAGTTTACATGCTGGATCGTTTAGCGATGGAAGCTTACGGAAAGAGTTACGATGAAGTAACTGAAGAACAACAGGCTTTTCTTCGTGTAACTCTTCAGCGGGATATGCGCACCAATACTTATGATTCCAGTGCCGATGTAATTACAGTTTCGCGCCTAAGGGCTGATGCAATTGCAGATAACAGCGCCCATTAC
>Ga0209614_1000756_pt1 | contig 27213 bp, 30 predicted proteins | sample BlaSprsedimmetaG_FD_185484 | JGI IMG/M metagenome (GOLD analysis project Ga0209614, IMG submission 185484) | Hot spring sediment bacterial and archeal communities from California, USA to study Microbial Dark Matter (Phase II) - Blank Spring... ... | reverse complement strand
AATTTATGAAAAATTATGGCGCTAAATTGAAAAGCATTGAAGAAAAACAGGGAGGGAAAATGACCAGACAGTTAAGCGAGCTTTCCCCCGGGGAGAAAGGAAAGATTGCTAAGGTGACCGGAACAGGGCCGGCTCACCGGCGTATTTTAGATATGGGCGTGGTGCCCGGGGCCTTAGTGGAGGTAGAAAGGGTGGCCCCCCTGGGAGATCCGGTGGAGATCAAGATCAAGGGGTACCACCTGTCGCTGCGCAAGGATGAGGCAGCGCATGTCCATGTGGAGGCGCTTTGATGAAGGGAGGATTTATGCCGCTTAATATGGTGAACCCCGGTGAAGAGGTTACCCTTATGGCTATACATGCCGGCCGGGGGCTGCAGTCAAGGCTTCACAGTATGGGATTATTTCCGGGTGTAAAGATGAAGGTCTTAAAGGGTGGCCCGGGCCCATTGATAGTTTCGGTAAGAGATACCCGATTGGCCCTGGGTTGCGGAATGGCCCATAAGATTATGGTTGGTTGAGGAAAAATTTTTAAGCTAAAAGTTAGCATATCCTAACTCAGTTTTAGTCATCTAAGGAGGGATCGTGAATGGCCAAAAAGATAACCATTGCCCTGGCCGGAAATCCCAATTCCGGCAAGACCACCATATTTAATAACCTGACCGGTTCCCGCCAACACGTGGGCAACTGGCCCGGGGTAACGGTGGAGAAAAAAGAAGGAAGCCTGAAATACAAGGACTACGAAATTAAGGTGGTAGATCTGCCCGGCACCTATAGCTTAACCGCCTATTCTTTGGACGAGGTCGTGGCCCGCAATTTTGTGGTGGAAGAGAGACCGGACGTGGTGGTGGACATTGTGGATGCCTCCAATCTGGAACGTAATCTCTATCTAACCACACAGTTTATGGAACTAGGCGTAAGGTTGGTCATCGCCTTAAACATGAGTGACCGGGCCGAGGAAAGCGGGCATAAGATCGACACCAAAAAGCTTTCAGAACTTCTGGGCGTGCCGGTGGTCTCTACCATAGGACATAAAAATAGAGGGATGGACGAGCTCTTACAGGCCATTGTGGATGTGGCCGACGGTAAGTTCGATAGAGGCAACGTCACCCCGAGGTATGGGGAAGAGATAGAAGAAGAGATAAGAAAGATAGAGGAGTTGATCCAGAGAGATGCCGGGCTTATGCAGAGATACGCTCCGAGATGGATAGCTATAAAGTTGCTGGAAGGAGACGAGGAAGTCACAAAGAAGGTGACCGGGGAGAAGTGAGGAGGTATGAGATTATGGATAGGCGAGAGATTCTTGATCAGGTAAGAAAAAGTAGTGAGCATCTAAAAGGTATCTTTGATGATGAGGTGGAAACCATCATTGTCGATAGAAGGTATGGCTTCATCAATGGCATCTATAAAAAGGTGGTATCCAGACCGGCGATAGAGCGGCTGAGCGCCTCGGACCAAATCGACCGTGTAGTTTTAAACCGGGTACTGGGGATACCCATCTTTCTATTTTTGATGTGGCTCATGTTTAAATTTACCTTTACCCTCAGCGAGGTTCCTATGGGCTGGGTGGAGTCTGGCCAGGAATGGCTGGGGAACATATTTGGCCGCTTTTTCCCCGCGGAAAGCGCCTTTCAGTCCCTGGTAGTAGAGGGAATTATTGGCGGGGTAGGCAGCGTCATTATTTTTGTACCCATTATCTTTCTCTTATTTTTTTGCATGGCCATACTGGAAGATTCAGGCTATATGGCCAGGGCCGCCTTTGTCATGGACCGCTTTATGCACAAAATTGGATTGCACGGCCGCTCCTTCATCCCAATGATTTTGGGATTGGGCTGCAACATACCGGGAATCATGGCCTGCCGGACCATTGACCAGGAGAGGGATCGGCTGACTACCATCCTGGTCAACCCCTTCATGAGCTGCGGGGCCCGGCTGCCGGTCTATGCCCTGCTTATCGGGGCCTTCTTTCCTGAAAAAGGGGGCACGGTACTTTATTCCATTTATATCCTGGGCATAGTCATGGCCATTGTTATGGCCAAGCTATTTCGAAAGTACCTCTTTCCGGGGCCAGCGGCCCCCTTTGTTATGGAACTCCCCCCTTACCGAATACCTACCATCAAGGGGGTAATTATCCACATGTGGGAGCGGGGCGTGCTTTATCTGAAAAAGGCGGGGACTATTATCCTGGCTGGTTGTGTCCTGGTCTGGTTTCTGGGCAACTTTCCCTGGAGTCCGGAGTATTCAAAAGATTACGACCGTCTGAAACAAGAGGTAAAGGCAGACTCCGCCTCTGGCCTGATCACGAAAGCGGCCAGGGATGAAAGCATAGCCAATCTGGAAAATGAGCAGGCCCGGGAGAAGATGGAGAAGAGCTACCTGGGCGGCCTGGGGAGAATAATAGAGCCGGTGGTAAAACCCTTAGGGTTTGATTGGAAGATCGGGGTTGGACTTTTTGGAGGATTTATTGCCAAGGAGATCGTGGTAGGCACCTTAGGCACCCTTTATGCCGTCGGAGAGGCAGACGAGGAGTCAGCCCCCTTAAGGGAACGGATCCAGAGGGATACCTGGCCGGATGGAAGGAAAATCTATACCCCGCTTACTGCCTTCACCCTGATGGTCTTTACCCTTCTTTATATGCCGTGTGTAGCGGCTATCGGGGTGATCTACCGGGAGACCAATTCGTGGAAATGGCCCCTATTTGCCGCGGGCTATACTACAGCCGTGGCCTGGGTCGTGTCATTCATCGTTTATCAGGGGGGAAGGCTGATAGGGCTGGGGTAAGAAGTCGGGGCAAGACAAAATACTGGGAGAGTATAGATGGAAACCGACAAGAAAGCCGATGTGATTAAGATTATTGATAAGAGTACTGAAGATCTGCATAGCCGGATAGATATGCAGAGGCACATCCTGACCGCCGTCATAGAGAAGAAGATAAAAAAGGCCGAGATATGCCCTGACTGCGTCTTCGCGGATTGTCCGCACAAGAAAAAAATGAAAGCGGTTCTAACTGAGACTGTTGCGGTATTGGAACAAACTAAAACGGCCTTTAAATCAAAGAGATTGGAGGTGTTGCGGAAAAGGCTCATGCAGGTGTTGGCTGAAAGTTCATAGCCTCTAAGGCCCTGCATTTTCAGCTCAAGGCTTTAAGGGATGTCTTACGGTTCTCGCACAAGGCGGGGAAAGTGAAGGCGTAATTTGGATTGTGATAAGCAGTCTAATTTGCGCCTTTTGTTTTTGGAGGTATTGTTATGTGCGTAGCATTGATAGGGGGAATGGACAGGCTGGAAAGGCATTATGTGGTTGAGGCTGGAAGATTTGGAGTTGAACTCAAGGTGTTTACCAAGTTTAAGGCTAATATTCCATTAAAGATCAAGAGGTTGATGCGCTGGTAATCTTCACCAATAAGGTCTCTCACGAGGCAAGGAAGAAGGCGATGGATATAGCAAGGGCCGAAAATATTCCGGTCTTAATGTATCACTCATGCGGAATATGCACACTGAGAGATTGTCTTAATTGTTTAACAAACAAACGGGGAGCCGAGAATGCTAAGACTGGCTCGTCTGTGGCAACAACAAGGTAGATACCGTTTGTGTGGCCGGTATAAGGACACAGATTAGCTTTTAACGAAGATGTATTATCGTCCAGGGATCATCAATAGCAGATACAGTCTGAATTTGGAAAGGCAGGCCGTGCGTTTCCTTTCAGGAAAAAGGAAAAATCAATCAAGGAAAGGAGGTGAAAGCTATGGGTAGACTCATTGATGATTTGATGCATTTGGAACAAGATGTAAGACACATGCACGATGATGTGGAACACATGACCAAGGACTTCGAAGGGTTTGAGGACAATCCCGCGGTGAGGGACCTCAGGGACCACCTGAAGGATCTGGATGCCCATCTCCACGATGTCATGAGCCATGTGGGGCACATCAGAATGGAGACGGAAACGAAGTAATTGAACAATAAAATTCCCTCAAGGGGCGAGGGGAAGGCCCTCGCCCTGGATTGAGGGCGCCGTACGTTAAAGGGATGTCTTACGGTCCCCGCATAAGGCCGGGAAAGTGAAGGCGTAACTTGGATTGTGTTTAGGAATCCGGTTACGCCTTTTTTTGTTTGAAAAGGAGAAATATTGTAGTGGAGTAGCGGGTTATTCGCCAACTGAAAAATGCGAGGTTTAAGATGACGACAATACAACTGGAAGCTTACGTAAAAGAGCAATTTAACATGGGACTGTATCAATTTATCAAAGACAAGGTGGAGGTGGAAAACCTTTACGATTATGAGCTTGCCGGCATTTTAAATGTAAATAAGGTATTCATCGGGAAGTTGAGAAAAACCTTTGGAATGAAGAAGGCCACCAAATTTCCAAGGCAGTTTGAAAGGAACTACGGCGCCGGCGCTGTGGAGAGATTTAAAAAAATCATAGAAAATCCTGACAGCACCCTGGCCGGTGTGGCCAGACATTTCGGGTTTTCCAGAGAATATGCCCGGCAGGTGTATAAAAAGATCTATGGATGCCCCTATGCTGAAGCCTTTCAAAGCAAGCGGCTGGCAAGGAAGCGCAAGCGCAAGGCGCGCGCTAGCAGGAAGAAAACCAAACGTCTCGAGCTATTGATAAGGATCAGAGAAAAAATGAAGTCCCTGGGCTTGACCCCCCATCTCAGGATTCGGAAACACTCGTATGAAATTTTGACAAATGGCTACAAGCTTCTTCTCAGGTACGCCTCAACGACTGTCATGATCGGAAAGAAGCGATATTTCCACATCACAACCGGCGCCGGGCCCGACATTGACTTTGTCATTTGCCTTTGCGAAGACAACGGAGAAGGCATCCATTACGTTATTCCGCGGCATGCCATGCCAGAATGCGGAGTTTACCTTTTACCCGAGGCAGGGTTTGGTGAAAGCAAGTACGCCCGGTTCAAGGAGGCGTGGCATTTGTTAAACCACACACAAAAACCGGATAAAGGAGGTATCATGAGGGCCAAAGACACAAAACAGCCTGTCGGGAAGACGATCCTGGCTGCAGTTCAATCCACCAACGGACCAGGTGTCCGGCCGGGATATATCAATTGTGGTTCACGCCTGGATCATGAAAACAGTTTGAAAGCCAGGTTGAGGGCTGAAATCGACCTGGCCATAAAAGGAGGCCGTGCATGATGGACTCTATCGATAAACTGGACAGGATCGGATGGATCGTATATGTCGGCAGCCTTGCCGCGATGTTTCTTCGGGTGATATATGCGTGGCTGGTATGAATACAGAGATTGTCAAAACTACTCAACCACTCGACCACTCAACCACTCAACCACCAGGGGGATGCATAATGGATAAGGCAATGCCGGATAAGCGGAGCAATTGCTTGAAAAATTACAATAATTTCGAATGGACCTGGTCAAATAACGATATGGAAATATCCTGCCGGCACTATTGCATGCCGGATCGGGATTGTTCTTTATGCCATCGGTTTTGCGATAAAGAAACGATTATGCTGATGTTTTGCCTGAAAGGGGAGTTAAACCTGATCATTACAGAAGACGGCCGGACCGGTGAATATTGCCTGCCTGCTCATACCTATGGCGTACTTTACAGCTCTTGCGGCCGGCGCCGCCTTAAATATCCGTCCGGCCAGCAGGCTCAAATCCTGCAGATTCAATTTCCTTACAGGATTTTTCTGGATATATTAGGAGAAAATGAAATGACAGCGGAACTGCAAAATTCAATAAAAGACCGGGGGCTTTTTAATCAAATCAAACCGATTACCCCTGTCATGCATTTGAGTATCAACCAGATACTGGATACCTCCTTGCACGGAGCAGCCCCGATTTTTTTCTTTATGGCCAGAATTATGGAACTGATAAATTGCATGCTTAATGAAAAGACCGAAGAGAACGGTCTGCCCGTTACTTCTCTTGACATGGAGCAGATGGAAAAGGCGCAGATTATTTTAAAAAATAACCTGGAAGATCCGCCTTCTGTAAATGATCTGGCAAGACGTGTGGGAGTCAGCGCCGCAAAGCTTAAACAGATCTTTCCGAAAGTATGCGGTATGCCGCCTTATGCTTACCTTCGCAAACTCCGCATGGAAAAGGCCCTGGATCTCCTTAACAACGGGAAGATGAATGTCACCGAAACGGCATACGAGGTAGGGTACAGTTCTTTGAGCCATTTTGCCAGGGTATTTGCAGGGCACTTTGGGATGAAGCCGTCGAAAGCCCGCCGTCTGACCCGGATTAAAAACCTGGTAACTACTCAGGTTCACAGTTCCAGGGTTCACGGTTCAAGGTTAAAGAGCGATGAAAATTGAACGTTTTGAAGATACCGTGAACCGTGAACCTAATAGTTAGCCTCCACCGCTATTTTTTCAGCTTCAGGCGTTAGACAGGCCATATAAAGTTAGTTATAACTAACTCAAAACCAGCCAAGCTGTCATTTCAAGGCAGGTCAGGTCTGAAGATTTAAGATTGATGGGAAATAAAAAAACGAATCAAAAGACAGGTCACACCAACCAGGAGGTCAAGGAAAAGATGCTGGGATTATATGATGAGCTTTTCCTCCATCACGGCTACGGTGAGATGAAGGTGGAGATAAGGTTTCTCCGCCGCGGGCAAAAAGAGATTATTATCCACTGCGGCAAGGAGTACAGATATGTGGTCGATTATAAAGAAAGTGTGTAACTATTCAGCCACAGATTCACACAGATGAACGCAGATGGATTTAAATACAAAGAAATAACAGATATTATTCAAAGAAAAAAATCAGTGATGATCAGCGTAGATCGGTGGCTGCGTAGTTACTAAAAAAGGAGGTGATGCAAAAACAGGTGTGAGTACCTGTCGCGGCGAGGCGCCCGAAGGGTATTTTGAGACAAAGCGGATTGACTTAAAAGCCGTAACAGGCCCTGCGGGTGGGTTGTTCACAGGCAAACCATGAAAGGAGTAAACAAATGATTAAGAAAATCAGAAAAAATTTTAAGAAAGTGAACGGCCAGAAAGGTTTTACCCTGCTCGAGATCCTGGTGGTCCTCGCCATCATGGGTTTTCTGATCGCCATGGTCGCGCCCAGGCTGGCCGGCATCTCCGGAAGCGCGGTGGACACGGTGTGCGATTCCAACCAGAACCGGATGGTCACCTACATGTCCAGCTACTTTGAGAAGACAAACCGTTTCCCGAACAACCTGACCAACCTGGTGTGCGAAGATACTGCTACTGCACCTTTATACTTCATTCCCACGGTTTCCGACCAGGATCCGGCTAATGGCCCTGAGACTCTTGCCAAAGAGCTTAATGACAGAAACCACTTTCAAATTCACATTCTCGATGCGGATGAGGCGGCAGAGTTGAAGAACATGGGGATTGTGCAGCTACTTAATCTGAATAGTTATGACAACAGCCCAATTCTTCCTGTCAACCAGGGTCCCAGGATGAAGCCTGTGATTCCTGCTGTGGATGTGGGTGTTGCCATGGTTGGAGTCGGCTACGACAGCAGCGGCTCTGGTTGGGTGAACGTCCTCGGCGAGAGAGGATGGGGCGAGCCTGACAATTTTGGAAGGATCGTTTTTGGTATGGGGCCTGAATGCGGGCTGATCACCTCCGGTGTTATCTCCAATGCCGCGCATTGTCCCGGCGGTATCCAGAACGCCGACAATGTGACCTACAACGATTACATACTCCTTCTCCCAAGGCTTGAGGCAACCGCTGCAAGGATGGCTGGTGTTGAGCCCTTAGGTACCATCGCCGCTCCTGCAGCACTTGGTTGCGCGGCATACGATGTCGAGCCCGATGCTCCTTATGATTATGTTGCCAATGCTAATAAGCTGAAGGTAAGAACGTTTGACATCACCGCGGCCCAGGAAAGATGGCAGTTTGCGACCATGTGCCCGGAAGGCCACATGTACCCTGCTGATGACGAGGAATTCTGGGGTGTTGACCTTGATGACGACGGTAACATTAACTAATCTCTGGTAATTTAACCTTAACCGGGCGGGGAGGAGCCTTCCTCCCCGCCTTTTTTACGGAAAAAAGAATGAGCAAAAGTAACTGCTCAGGTATTTAGGTTGAAGGCTGAAGGCTGAAGGTTGAAGACTGAAGGAAAGAGATGAACATCGAACATCGAACATCCAACATCGAATTTTGAATAATGTATTCCGCCAATTTATAAACTGGCGGAGCACTTCGGTCCCTCAGCATAAACTCAGCGATTTCATCAACATGGTACAACACAACAAAGAATAAATAAATCTCTCACAGGCGCAGAGTCCGCAGAGTTAATTATATTAAAAAGTTTTTCTCTGTGTTTTCTGTGTCCTCTGTGAGTGATCATTGCTGTTTTTTTATTCGATTTTAAAATAATTTGAAGAGCGGAGCGACATCATTATTCGATGTTCAATGTTCAATGTTCGATGTTGGACGTTCATCTTTCAAAACAACTCCGTATGGTATAAATGCAACCAGCAACGAGAACAAAGAAGCTCAAAGCTGAAAGCAGGAAAAAAAGGTTTTCTTGCCTTCAGCCTTCAGCCTTCAGCCTTCAGCCTTCTATAACCCGCAACCAGCACGGCTTCACCCTCCTCGAGGTCCTGATCGTTCTCTTCATCCTCGGGATGATCGCTCTCATGGCCTGGCCGGGCCTGGGTATCCTGGACGACAGGGAGAGGGAGAGGCTCACCCGTGAAAAGATGGAGGTGATCCGCCGGGCCATTGTGGGGGACCCGGACCGGTTTGATGCGGACGGAAGAAGGATCATCGGCGGTTATGTGGGGGATATGGAGAAGTGGCCTGATCTGTGGGAGGCCAGGACTGATATAAAACCATCCGATTTGCTTCCTGATGGTTCCCTCCCCGATCCCCTCCCAGATCCTCCCTGGACTTTTGGCTATCGTTCCTCGGGCCATTTTGCCGGCAAAAAGTGGGTCTGGAACTATCCTTTTCGCAAGTTGCTCGATTACGCTGATCATCGTGACCACATCGGCGGGCTTGAGACTGAAAACGAGGGGCAGCCAAGAGGGCTGTGGACTCAATATCTTGAAGAACATCCGGCTTCACCGCCGGGGGAGATGGAAGACGCCAGGTGGAAAGGCCCCTATATAGTGCCCCCTTCCGATGAGAAACCTTCCGACAGCCAGCACTGGGCGGAAACAGACGATGAATATGCCAACCTTGAGCCGAAATGGAATCCGGTTCTTTTAAAAGAGACATGGGAGGACGGCGACTACTCCCCGGTTGACGGCGCTCTGGGTGAACATTATGACGAAAAAGAGTCCTTCAGGCTCTTGCAGACGGACGGAAGGCTTACGGACGGCTGGGGCCGGGCGTTGAGGTTCTTTATAACCGCTGACCAAGATAGACCGGGAAGCACAATATTCTGGATCATCTCGGAAGGGCCGGATAAAAAAGGGACGTACCCGACAAAAGGGACATTTGCGGCAGGTCTCTGGACCGTAGACCCGGATGACATCATGAGCAAGGCGTATGACGAAACAGACGAATACAACAAAGACAACATCGTTATGAAGATATACTCCCATGAATGGGAGGCTGTCTTTAAGGAGATAAATGAAAAGAAAGAGATGGAGACCGAAGCGCTCTTTCTCAGGATAAAAAGGGCCATTTTGGGCTCATCCCCCGGCGGCATGAACGACGGATTTACAGGGGATGTGTGCCGGTGGCCAAGGCTCTTCAGGTGGGAGGATCCTGCCTGGGATGACGAGGATGGAATACCGGTTTCCTATACAAAAGGACAGATCAGGGAATTATGGACAAGGACGCCGAACAGCAGTGATCCGGGCGACGATGTGGATGAGCCGGCCTGGGCGCACGCCGGCATCGGCTGGCGCGGCGAATATCTCCAGACCCCCTGGGGTATCAATGGGGAACAGTTTGTCAGGGATGCCTGGGACAGGGAGGTTTTGTTTTTTAAAGACAATGCCAATGACGCCATTATGATCCTTTCCCGCGGGATTGACGGAAAGTTTGATTTTTACGATACCGACACCCTGCCGGAGGGCGCGCCTGATGGCGTTAACGATTACCTGGAACCGGCGAGTTACACCGAGGCGATTGATGTAACAACATATAATCCCAATGATGCAGGCGGGTATAACGCAGACAATATCGTCCTGATTGTCAGGAAAAGCGACTGGTATCCGGGATTTTTCACGTTGAACAGGTTTACAGTCAACAACGCTGTGTCACTTACCACCAAGGCGTGTCTTTTCTATGATGACGGGAGCACGGACATCAGAGTGGCAAATCGTGGGAACCCGGAAGACGGCAATTTTGCCGGAGGCGTATGGGATGTAGGTTCTGCTTCTCCCCCGCCGTATGCATTCAACTATACCAATATTACGGCGAACAAGATAAAGACAGGGGCCAGATATCTGGTCTTCTGGAACGATACGGATGGAGATAATGTAATTGATGCGGGTGAAAACCAGTATTCCGCCATCTATAACATTAGCACCAACAATTCTATGGAACCGCGGAATGATATTACTCTCGATGCGAACGTGGATTTTAGCGCCGCGCCATAGATAGGATTGAGGCTCCGCAGATTACGCAGATTACACGGATTAGATGGAATTGTTCTTTAATAATCTGCGAAAATCAGCGTAGATCTGTGGCTGAATAGTTATTAATCTTTTATCTTTTTTTCGTGTTTTCGTACCTTCGTGTTTTCGTGATAAAAAATGAAAATGTTTGACAGAAAATTATTGGCCGTTGAGGTTGCCGGCAGACATATAAGGGCTGCGGTAGTCACAAAAAAGGGCAAGGGCTTAGAAATACTCGATTTTTCACAGGTAGACAGGCCCGATCCTGAGGACGATCTGCCAGCAATTGAGGCCATCAAGACCCTTGCAACGCGGATGGACTACACCTCCGGCCCGGCCGTATATGTCACCTCGCTTGCCAGGGCTGTCGAGATCTCCATGAACAGGAAAAAGGTCTCGAAGATGAAGCATTACCAGCTCATGGAGGCGGTAAAGTGGGAGGTGGAACCATACACGGGCGTGACCGGTATGCAGGCCCTTATCGGGGCAAAAAAGGAGGACAAGGCTGCTGCTGATCCCGGGATGGTACCGGAACCGGATGAGACAGATATTACCGTCAACGTATCGGTGCTGGAAAGGAACATATACCGTGCCATAAAAGAGAGGTTTAAGGTTGCCGGATTCAAGCTGGCCCGTATCTACCCGCCGGAGGTCTGTTTTTACATGCCGGTCTTTATCGAGGAGTTTGAGGCCCCCAGGGCTATCCTCGACATCGGACAGGATTACTCCAACTTTGCCATCCTGAAGGGAGAAAGACCTGCCCTTATCAACACCCTTCCGGTCAGCATGGAAGCAATTATTGACCATCTGACAGGGAATCCCTCCGGAGAACTGGAAAGTACCCTGAAATTCACGGCAAGACAGGTTCCTGAACCTATGCCGCTTATAATAAGCGGACCCGGAGCAGGGGACAGACGCATTGTCGATTATATCTCATCTCTCTGCGCAAACGGGGCGGAACCGATCGCCTTAAAAAAAGCAGCCGGTCTCACAGGCGCCGGTGATGACAGCCTGAATGCGGTCTATGCCACGGTGGCCGGGGCCGGCATCAGGGAGCTGAAGTCAAAAAAGGAGAGGCTCACAGGCATAAACGATGTGGAGCCCCTTGTTCCCCGTTTGAAAAAGAGCGCCTATCTCATGCCGCTGATAGTCACCGTCCTTCTGATAACCTTTCTTTTCGGACACTTTCAGTATATGAGGTGGCAGGAAAGTTCCTTTAAGTCAAGAATAACGAGGCTTTCAGCAGAGTTGCAGGAGAAAAAGGCCCGCAATGCAAAATACGACGAGGCAAAAAAGGAATTAGAGGACCTCAAAAAGGAGATTGATTTTACGAAAAACAAGATTGCCTTTATCACCGGCAGGGCAGATGAGGATATCGTGCAGGTCATCAATTTTTTCAGGGACCTTGCCGGTTCCATCCCTGAAACCGTTATCCTTGAAAAGCTAATTCAGAAGGACACGTTGGAATACGAGCTCGCAGGCCTATCTTTCGATTTGAGTTCCGTGGGAGGATTTGCCACAAGGATGCAGAAAAAAAGATGGTGTGAATCCGTGGTGATAAAATCTCTTAAAAAAGCAGACAAAGGGGGGCTTCAGTTTGAGTTCCTTGTAAAGACGCGGATGGTAAGTGAATGAGAAAGCTGACCAAGCTCGAGAAATTCGGGCTTATTGCCGCCATTATTATTGCGGGGACCTATTTTTATATAGGAAGGATCTATGACCCCCAGGCAAAGGCCCTGAAAAAAACCGTTATAGAACTGAACAAGATTATAGGAGAGGTTAATTCCATCAAAGAGGTTTCATCTGAAGAATCGATTAACAGAACAATCAAAAAGCACAAAGAGGAGCTTGAGGAGATCAGGGCCGTTTGTGAAACCAAGGCAAAAAAGACAGGGGAGGAATCGGAAATCACTGAGATCTTAAACAGGATAAACAGGCTTGCCGATCAAAACCGCCTTGTAGTGAAAAGCATTGTCCCCAAAGGAAAGGTTGCCGGCGCCTTATTTGCCTGGTCTTCCTTTGATCTTGATATGGAAGGCTCGTTTTATTTTTTTCTGGAGTTTCTTTCCGGTCTTAAAAAGCTGCGCGAACCGGTGAAGATTCAGGGTATAAGTATTAAAAAGAACGGTGACGTTGGTGATGTCCTTAAGATTAATGTGACACTGATGATTTAGGAAAGGGAAGTTGTAGGGTGGGCAATGCCCACCCTACGATTTTTGCATGACAAAACCAGCAACAAGAAACAAGAAACGAGAAGCCAGAAGCCAGAAACGAGAAGCATATGAAAAGAAAGATTATCGTAACAACTTTTGTTTTGTTTTTCTCTTTAGCCGCCACGGGGTTCTGCCAGGAGAGGAGTCCCTTTGAAGAGGCTCCCAAAAGTCTTTACAACTATGAAAAGGCCCTGGCCACCCTCAACCTGAAGGGGATCATAACCACTGACCGGTTCAGCAGGGCCATCTTCCTGGTACGCAGAGCGGAGGATAAAGAGGCATACGCGGTTTTTTCCCCGGGGGATAAATTCTGCGTAACCGTGGAAGGTTTGAAATACACCTTTACAGTAAAAAGCGTCGAGAAAAAAAGTGTAACCCTTCTGGATGCCGATGGAAAGACCTATGGGGTATCGCCGTAATGCTGAAAACAGATAAGAAGCGGATGTTGTTTCTCGCCCTTGTATTTCTCCTGTTTTATATCGCAGGATGTTCCCACACCGCAACCCGAAGTGGAATGGATGGCGGTATCGCCGCCCCGGAGGAAATCCTTGAGGCTCCGAAAAGACCGGATTCATTACCTGAAATGCCGGAAGAAAAGCCGATTGTAAGGATCATATCGGGCGCTGAAGTAAGCGGCATTGAAGAGGCGCAAAGGATGCTTTCCGGAAAAGAAGACGGGCTTCCCGGTATGAAGGAGATGTTGCATACCATCATTTTAAGGGATGTCCCGGTCGGGTTTATTGCGGAGACCCTGACAGAGATGTGCGGGTACAATGTGATTGTATCAAACGGGGCTGCCGGGCAAAAGATCAGCATTTATATGCAGGGCCTGCCGTTAAGGGAGGCGCTTGAGTCCGTATGCCGGTTAAACGACCTGTGGTACAGGGAGGACAGACAGGTTATCACGCTCATGACCGCAGAAGAATATGCAAACGAGATGGTGGTCAGGAGAAATGAAAAGACCAGGGCCTTTTACATGCGATACACCAATGCTGAGGACATGGCAAAGATCATCCAGGCCGTCATGGGCGCCCAGGTTGAACTCAAGTTTATTTCCGGCGAAAAGGTCTACGGCCATGTTGAGGCGGACAGTTCGTCAGGAGGAGGCGGTTCTGCCGGTGCGGCTAAACCTGTTCTGACCGAGGAGGATAAGAAAAAGCTCCTGGCCCTGGGGATTACGGAAAAAGAGACTGATGTCGTGGCATTGGCAGAAAAGATAGGCAAGGCGCTTCCCGCTACAATCACGGTATTTAAGAGAAACAACTGCATCGTGGCCAGGTCCCTTGATGAAACCCTTTTACAGGAGATGGGCAGAATCATCGAGGCGCTCGATACGCCCACCAACCAGGTACTGCTGGAGGTAAAGATTTTCCAGATAAATCTTGGCGATGAGTTTCAAAGTTTTTTCCAGATGGATTATTCAGATCCGCAGCATGCTGAGGCGGGCGGTGGTTTTTCCCGGGGCGGGCACGCCTTGTCCTCCCTCCCCGGCCTGGGGCTTGCTTCATCAACGCTTGGATACCTCTTTTCAAATGAGTTTATAAAGGCACGGATTCAGTTCTTTGCAAGCCAGGGGCGGGTCAATATCCTCTCCACCCCGTTTCTTATGAGCGCCAATAACAGCAAGGTGGAGTTCTTTGTTGGTGAAGAAACCCCGCTCAGGGATGATGTGAAGGTCACTACCACACAGGCCGTCGTAACCGGCGATGTAGGCGCTGTTGTAACCACAGCCATTGATGTAAAGATCAGGAGAGAGGAGCTTGGAACGGACGTGACCATATCTTCATTCATCAATGAGGACGGCACCATTACCATGGATATAGAGACTGACATATCTACCGCAAATCTGAATATGACGCAAGTAGCCGTGGTGAATCCCGCGACCGGTGAGACAACGCTCTTTCCGCTGGACGGGGTGAATAAGAACACAATAAAGTCCATCATTGCGGCAAAATCGGGTCAATCCGTGGCGATCGGAGGGATCATAAAAGAACAGGACAAATCCGAGGAAACAAAAGTTCCTGTTCTCGGTGATATCCCTGTTCTCGGATTTTTCTTTAAAAAGATAATAAAAGATAAGACCAAGACAGAAACGGTTATTATCCTGACTCCGCACGTGATAACCCATCCAGCCCTGGCAGGGAAGACATCAGGGGAATTTCTGAACAGGAGGAGCTCCCATCCCGCGGTAGTGGATGAGAAGGAGAATATTTTGGAGTACAAAACAAAAGATTGATTCGCAGATTACACAGATTACACAGATTACACAGATTACACAGATTACACAGATTACACAGATTAGATAGTATCGTAGGGGCATTGCCCACCAATAACTCGAATTGCGGTGGGCAATGCCCACCCTACTTTGTACTGCGGAACCAGCAACCAGTAACGAGTAAGGAGCAAAATGACTGATCGTGCAAAAATCATGAATTTGTCTGCTAAGCCACGGAGTATGACCGAACTGTTTCGGGAGACCATGAAAAGGAAGGCCTCGGACCTCCATCTTAACGCGGGCATGGCTCCTGTATTCCGCATAAAGGGACAACTGCATCCCATGGAGTGCGATCCCTGCACCCCGGAAGAGATAAAAGATATGCTTTACAGTCTTCTTGCACCAAGACACAAGGATGTGCTCGAAAAAAAGAAGTCTGTAGACCTTGCCCTGAGCATAAACGATGTGGGGAGATTCAGGGTCACGGCATATTACCAGAAGGGGGCGATAAGCGTGGCCTTCAGGCTGCTTATGGACGGGATGCCGACTTTTTCGAGCCTTAACCTCCCGGATAGCCTTTCAAGGCTCTCGAAGTTTCGTGACGGTCTGGTTCTTGTGACCGGTGTGACCGGTTCCGGCAAATCAACCACCCTGGCCACGGTGATTGACGAAATCAACTCGATTTCCAGGCTCAACATCATTACTATTGAAGATCCTATCGAATATATTCACCAGAACAATAAATGCATTATCAACCAGAGAGAGCTGTATACAGATGTGGATTCTTTTGTTGCGGCCTTAAGGGATTCCCTCCGGGCCGACCCGGATGTGATCCTGGTAGGCGAGATGAGGGACACGGATACGATACGCACGGCGATTATGGCCGCGGAAACAGGCCACCTCGTCTTCTCAACCCTTCATTCCAGGGATTGTATTTCATCCATAAACAGGATGGTGGGGGCATTCCCGGCCAATGAACAGGGCCAGATCAGGCAGCAGCTCTCCTCTGTGCTGCGGGCGATGATCTCCCAAAGGCTTCTACCCAACGCGTCAGAGACCGGAAGGGTCCCCGCCGTGGAGATCATGTTCCGCACCCCCGGGATCTCCAACCTTATTCGTCAGGGCAAGGACGATATGATCTATTCCTCTATTGAGACCGGTATCCACGAAGGGATGCAGACCATGGAGCAATCCCTCATAAAGCTGATCGACGAGGGGCGCATTACCATGGAGATGGGCCTTGCATCCGCCAGAGACCCGAATCTCCTCAAACAGAGGCTTTCTACCCGGAGAATTTCGAGAGAGCCCTTTTCGTGGGAGAACAACAGGAAAAGATTCAGGAATTGAGATCCGCAGATTACGCAGATCACACGGATTAGATGGAATTGTTCTTTAATAATCTGCGAAAATCAGCGTAATCTGTGGATAGATTAAACAATTGACAAATGACTAATAACCAATAACTAATAACAAATAACTACTATGGCACGATTTGATAAATTCGGTGAATTTCTTCTTGAGAAAAATGTGGTTACACGCAAGGCGCTGTCCGGGCTGCTCGCCTCCCAGCGACTGGTCAGGGAAAAGATCGGAACCATTGCTGTAAAAGAAGGGTTCTTAACTGAAGAGGAACTGGCCGGTTACCTGTCGGAATTTCTGGGTATTCCCCTCCTCAACCATGAGGTGGAAATCATTGAAAAGGGGATTATCAAGACAATCCCAAAAAAAATAGCATTAAAGGCAGAGGTGCTTCCTGTGGGGACGGGTGAAAAAGGAGAACTCTTGCTGTTATGCGCAGGCCCTGTACAAATGGCTTTGCTCCAGAACATATCGAGATTGGCCAATAGACAGGTGAAGCTTGTTCTCACCACATCCACAAAACTCAAGAAGATGCAAAACCTCTTCTACACCATGGAGTACGATACATCCATAAGTCTGAATGACAGGATCGAGGTGGAGAGTATCGGTTTTGCCATAGAGCTGTTGGAGAAAATCATGCTTCGGGCTATCAACAAGGGGGCATCGGACATCCACGTAGAACCCGGCATGGACGAACTCGTTATCCGGTTCAGAGTAGACGGCATGCTGATAAAGACGGAAACACTCCCCTACGACTTGTGCAGCAAGCTCATATCGAGAATAAAGGTAATGGCCGGCCTCGACATTGCCGAGAGGAGAAAACCGCAGGACGGCGCCTTTTACTTTAAGCCCCAGACTCTTGATGTGGATATCGAAGGGGTAAATGTCCGGGTATCGGTCATCCCTGCTGCCCACGGAGAGAAGGCAGTGCTCCGGCTGCTGCCGCCCCATGATGAGGCCATTCATCTCGATTCGCTCGGCATGCAGCCGGAGTTACTCGAAAGTTTTAAGAAATATCTGAGATCGCCCCATGGCATCGTGCTGGTAACAGGCCCTACCGGTTCCGGCAAATCAACTACCCTGTATGGCTCCATGCAGAGGCTCCGTTCCGAAACCACCAATATCACCACCATTGAAGACCCTGTGGAACTGACGATAAGAGGCCTAACCCAGACCCAGGTCGATTCAGGTGAGAATATCACCTTTGCAAAGGCCATGCGGGCCATTTTGCGGCAGGACCCGGATATTATCATGGTCGGCGAGATCCGGGACATAGATACCCTGCGTGTGTCCCTGCAGGCTGCAATCACCGGCCACCTTGTTCTTTCTACCCTCCATACCAACGATGCGCCCAGCGCCTTCAGCAGACTCATGGATATGGGGGCCGAGCCCTTTCTGGTGGCCGCATCGGTTCGCGCTGTACTGGCCCAGAGACTGGTCAGGGTTGTATGTTCCTATTGCAGCGAATGGACCGATATTAGCGATGCAGAGCTTTCAATGCTCGGGATTAAATGCACGGAGAGATTCAAGGTCAGACGGGGAAAAGGATGTGATTTTTGCAATAACAAGGGGTACAGGGGCCGGATCGGCATCTACGAGCTTCTCTGTGTGGATGACGCCATAAAAAAGATGGTTATGGAGAAAGCAAATTTTGAGGAGATTCGTACTTTTGCCAGAAAAGAGAAAGGTTTTAAAACCCTGAGGGAGGATGGGATATCAAAGGTAAGGAAAGGGATCACAACCCCGGAAGAGATCATGCGGGTGACTATGGAGTAGACCATGCCGATTTACAAGTATACAGCCATTGATGCGGACGGGAAAAAGGTAAAGGCGACTGTTGCAGCGGCTGACAAGGCCGGGGCCGCGAGCCAGGTTACGGCTAAAGGGCATTCACTGATTGAGATAAACGAGAGCTTTGAGGGTAAAGTCGAGGGTTTTGAGGCCGGTGCAGGCGACTTTTTGACCATGATAAGCCGGGTCAGGACAAAGGATGTTGTTCTTTTTTTCCGCATGCTCTCCTCCCTTATTTCATCTAACGTAACCATAACAGAGGCCCTCGATATCCTGCACGGGCAGACAGAGAACAGAAAGCTGAAAAAGATACTCTCTGAGGTCAAGGCTAAGATCGAGGGGGGTATCCCCTTAAGTGACGCCTTTGTCGGATATCCCAAGGTGTTTCCGGAAATGGTGGTCAACATGGTGCGGGCCGGAGAGCTGGGCGGTATCCTCGATGTTGTTCTTGAAAGGATTTCCGACTACCTGGAAAGCAAGGCAGCCTTGAGATCGAAGATGATCTTGAGTTTTATTTATCCGTCCGTAGTGCTGGTGGTTACTGTGGGCGTGGTAATCTTTCTGGTGGTGTTTGTGATCCCCAGGTTTGCATCACTATTAGGTGGAGGGAAATTACCGTGGAATACCCAGTTTCTGCTCGATACCGCAGATTTTTTGACGGCCCATGCCATTCCTATCATCATGACGGTTGTCGGCTTCATAGCAACGATAATCACCCTGATGGTCGTGCCTGAGTCGAGATTTTATGTAGACAGGTACAGGGTGTTGATCCCCGTGATAGGCCCTGTCTTCCGGTACGGGGTAATCGTGCAGTTTGCAAAGACCTTTTCCGCACTTCTGGAAAGCGGAATTCCCTTAATTGAAGCTTTAAGGGCAACCAGTGGTACCATCTCAAACCTGGCCGTAAAGAAGGTGATAGAAGGGATGATCTCTAAGGTTCTGGCAGGAGAACCCCTTTCTGCGGCTGTTATCGGGGAAGGTACGTTTACACCAATGGTAGGCGCCATGGCGAAAATCGGCGAGCACTCCGGACTTCTGGACAAAGCCATGGTAACGGTTGCAGATCTTCATGAAAAAGGCCTTGCAAACAAGATTGCCAGGATGCGCGCCATGATTGAGCCCGTGCTTATCATTGTCCTGGGCAGTATTGTCGGATTTGTGGCCTGGGGTTTGATTGCAGGAATGCTGTCCATGTATGGGAAAGCGACCTAAGGTGAGCACTTTTAATTTTGGAGGAAGTAGAAGATATGAAAAAACTTATGGTTATGATTATGTTCCTGATTTTTTGTTGCGGTTGCTCGTCCGACAGGGCGGAAAATACGATTGCCCGGTTCGAGGGTGGAAATATTACAAAAGAGGACCTGGCTGCCCATCATAAGAAACTGAAAATGGAGAGCAGGTACAGAAATAATCCTGAACAATTGACCCCTGCATTTATTTTTGACCATGCCCTGAATATGGAAATGATTATCGCCAAGGGCCTGAAAGAGAACCTGCACCTGGATCCGTGGGTCAGGCAGGAGATACATGGCTTCATGTCCGATCTGTTTCTCAAAGTAATGCAGGACAGGCTCGTCCCTAAGATAGATAAGGAAAATATTACCGAAGAAGAGATGACGCAGTTTTACGAGGAGCATAAAGAGAACTATCTAAAAAAGGCGCTGTACGGGATAAAGATGGTGAAAACCGATGACGAAGAAAAGGCGAAATCTGTTATGCGCGAGATAAGGGAAGGCCGGATTACATTTGAAGACGCAGTAAAAAAATACTCGACAGATGAAAAATCTAAGGACAATGACGGCTTTATCGGAACAAGGAGCCTTGACAGATTTCGTGGCAACTGGCGGCCAGCGATTGAAAATTTAAAGTTAAACAAAGTTTCTGATCCGGTAAGGATTGATGACCATTACTATATCTTCAAGCTTATCAAAAAGACCGAGCCTTATCAGTATACCTATGAAGAAAAACGCGCTTACATAAAAAATGATGTGCTGTACGACAAATACAGGAAGGAATGGCAAAAAACCTATGACAGGCTGAAAGAGGAATTCGAGGTCAAGATTGATGAAGAAAAGCTGCAGGGGTTTTGCATTGAGGGATTGAGGGATTGAGGGATTAGATTGGATGATTGGATAAAATGTTTAAACAATCTGCGAAATCTGCGGATGGGATTGAGGGATTAATACATAGGCGGTTCGCGAACCGCCTATTGCGGAGGTCTACCCATGAAAAGATCGATTATAATGTTTCTGGCTCTGGCCATTCTGGTCGGGGTGCAGACCGGTGCTGATGCTCATAGCACCAAGGGAAGAGAAAAAATTCTCTTGAAAAAAGATGTTATTGCAGTAGATGACGTGGCTTACTATATCGAGCCTTACGTGCACAGGAAAAAATACAAAGGGGAATATGAAAAAAGCAAGAAGCGGTTTTATGTGAGGGATTTCATAAAAGTGGAACAAAAAGATGGAAGCGCCGATGTCTTTTTCACGGTCCTGGACGTTAAAGAGAACAGGACTTTTGAAGATTCCATGGCCTTTACAAGAAACAGGGATGGGACATGGTCTCATATTGATGAGGAAGGGACAAAGATAGCGCAGGTTTATACATATGTTGATAAGAAGGGGTATTATTATAAAAAATATGTATTACCGGGTTCCTGCTCAGGGATAGCTCTGGCTGGAGGGATTCTGATATTTTTCAGGATAAGAAAACGTTTAAAAGAGAGATCATGAAGCGGTTTAAGGATCATAACTCCTTATGATTGAAATTATTAGAAGGCTATTGATCGCAGGTATTGCTCTGGGCGCTATTGCAGGAAATTCGGATGAAATAAAAAAATTCTTCGATGATACAGTCGCGGTCACACAGCAGATTGCCACGGCCGGAGATATGCGAAGCATAAGTATTATGCTTGATTATGAATTCATGCGCCGGGGCCGCTATCCCAGGACTGAACATTTTGAAAGATGGATGGAAGCAAACTTCAAGGAGAATGAGCTTAAACCTTTGACCACTGACCATTGGGAACGTGAATTCGTCTATACGGCAACCAAAGATCAAAAAAGGTACACACTCATAAGCTGCGGGCCTGATGGAATAGAAGAGACAGAAGACGATATTAAAATTACAGGACCATGAGTGAAGAAGCTGAAAGTTAAAAGCTCAAAGCTGAAAGCTCAAAGCAATTGGTTTTATTCTTACTTTGAGTTCGATGCTTGATAGCAATAGGGAGTAAAACAGATGGAAAAAGTAAAAAAAGTGCGCAGAAAGTATATTTTAAACAAGCCTTTCCAATTCGGGTACGTAACTATACTTATTCTCTTGCAACTTTGTGTTGCCATATTGGCAGGACTTGTGAGTTCTTATTTTTATCTTTTTGTCTTTAATTACGATAATCTCACTATTCAGCACAATTACAGCCTTTTCCTCCAGTGGGCAATTGTGCTTGGGACTTTATCCGTTGTACTGATAATATGGGGTATTGTTTATACACACAGGATAATCGGGCCTATCTACAAAACACGTATTTTACTTCGAGCTGCAGCATCAGGAAATATTCCACGCGGTAAAATCAAATTCAGAAAAAATGATAAATTTAAAGACCTTGAAGATGACCTTGCAAGTTGTTTTGAGACCATGCAAAAATACAAGCAGGGCTCGGGTGAATAATTGGGCTTTTTTTCGGAAAAAACCAGCAGAGATTCGTTGCTTGCCGGTGTATTATTCCTGTCATATGCCTCTTTGATATTTGCAATACCTATCCAAGATATCGGTAACGTTCAAATAAGAAACGCATATTTACATGACCGTCCCCCCTGATTGCCCTGGTTAGCTATCTTCTCCATTTTTGTACTCTTTAAATTGAAGCTGGGCCAGGTAAAAAATTTCCCGAAAAAATTAAAAAAAGATTGACAATTAAATTTCCCCATGATAGTTAGGTTTATCTAACTTAATTGTGTCATCCTAATTACTATTTATAGCCATCATGTCTAAAGAATTTTTGACATCTACCATGGAAGATTATCTGGAGGCCATTTTTAATCTGGAACAGGAGGTTAAGGCAGTCCGGGTTAAGGATATTGCCAGGCGTATGGGAGTTAAGCTGCCCACTGTCACCGGCATGCTGAATACCCTGGTTCGAAGGGGCTTAATCAATCATGAGAAATATGAATATGTGGAGCTAACCCGGGAAGGGCTAGAGCTGGCCAGAGAGGTTAACCGCCGGCATGAGATTCTACGTAGATTTTTCACCGACATATTGAACATAGATGCCAGCCAGGCCGATGAGGATGCCTGCAAAATGGAACATGCCATAAGTCCCTCTTCTCTGGAAAGGCTTGTGCAATTTATGGAATTTGTCGAGTTCTGTCCCAGAGGCGGGGCCGGGTGGCTGGAATATTTCAGTGAATATTGCAGGCATGGCCGCTCAAAAGATAAGTGTCTGGAACATATGAAGGAATTTATAAAAGGCCAGCCGTCATAGGGCGGAAGATAAAAAAGACCGGGATATGTCCTGACTGCGTCTTCGCGGATTGTCCGCATAAGAAAAAAATGAAAGCGGTTCTAACTGAGACTGTTGCGGTATTGGAACAAACTAAAACGGCCTTTAAATCAAAGAAATTGGAGGTGTTACGGAAAAGGCTCATGCAGGTCTTGGCTGAAAAATCATAGCTTAAAGCTCTCGGCTCAAGGCTCGAAGGGATGTCTTACGGTCCTCGCATAAGGCGGGGAAAGTGAAGGCGTAACTTGAATTAAAGCAATTCAGGTTACGCCTTTTGTTTTATCAATTTCAATTTCATCAAGGAAAGGAGGTGACAAGATGAAGTTAGCTATACCAGCTGAAGGCACCGACCTGAATGCAGTCATAGACTCCAGGTTCGGTAGATGTCAGTATCTTCTGGTAGTCGAAGCGGAAACCATGAGCTTCGAGGCATTGGAAAATCCCTTCAGGTCTGCCCATGGAGGAGCGGGAATAAAGGCAGCCCAGTTTGTTTCTGATCGTGGTGTGAAGGCTGTCCTGGCAGCAAATATCGGGCCTAATGCCTTCAAGACCCTGAAGGCTGTGGGGATACCGGTGGTTGCCGGACTCAATGGAGAGGTCAGGCAGGCCGTAGAGGATTATAAGATGGGAAAATTTGAGACTTCCCAATCTGCTCCATCTGGTCAGATCAATGACAGAGCCTGCTCGAATATGAAGGGAAAGGGACTTGGTCCTGGGGGCGAATGTGTCTGCCTGGCATGTGGCACTACTGTTTCGCATAGGCCAGGTTTTCCCTGCAGGGAAGAGGTATGCCCGAAATGTGGGGGTAGAATGAGAAGAAAATAAAATCTAAAAGGAGGTCTAAACCATGAAATTATTGAGTGATGTAGAGCCCGAGGCAAGGGTAGTTGTTAAGAGGATTGAGGGAGGCAAAGATGTAACAGGGCATCTTAAAGATCTGGGTATTACCGAAGGGATTGAACTTAATGTACTGGCACACGTGCCTGCCCATGAACACCGGGGAGCCATTTCAGCCAGGGCTGCCGGGAAGGATATTGCCCTGGGGCATGGGATGGCTGAGAAGATATACCTGGAGAGGGCAGGGGCTATGACTACCCTCCTGGAATTGGAAGAAGGAGGTAAGGGAGTTGTCAAAGCCCTCGGAGGCGGAAAGGACTTTGCAGCCTGGATTTCTGAATTGGGTATTAAAGAAGGCTCTGAGATAGAATTTCTAAGGCATCTGCCTGACCGGACCATATTATTCAGGATAGCTGACAGGGAAATAAAGATGGGCGAAGGCCTGGCATCGAAGGTTCTGGCAGAATATGAGGGAAGATCTGTCCAGATTAACTTCCTCTCACAGGGTAAGAAGGCTAAGGTAACCAGAATCATCGGTGGCGCAACTGTTAAGCAGAGACTGGATGAAATGGGATTTAAAGAAGGTGCCGATGTAACCCTGACGGGAAGTGAGCCAGCAGCCCCAACCCCGCAAAGGGGGAAATATGTGCGCGCCAAACTGGGTGAGCAGCTTATAACTATTGGTCATGGTATAGCCGAGAAGGTTTGGGTGGAATAAATGGGATAGTTAACGAATGGGTGGTTCAGATAAAATCACCTGCTAACCCCTCCTTTTGGGTCTAAGGTAAAGGCCAAAAGGCCTTTACCTTACCCTTTTAGGGTTGGAAGATGGGGTCTTTTAACGTCATAAGGGCAGCGGTAAGATTGATATTGTCAGGTTTGAGGGTAAGCCTGTCCCCTTTGCAGAGATCGAGGTGGAATACCTGAATCATGATATAAAGGGAAATGCCTTCGACAAGAGGGAAAAGGTAAGGGCGCCACAGGATGCTTTTGTTACACAGACCATAAAGGCAGATGCAAATGGTGTATTTACCTAATGCTATTTCTAAGGCTGGCTGGTGGGGATTTGCAGCACTTATGGAAGGTAAACCTATCGATGGCAAGGATAGTGAGGTAGGGGCTGTTATCTGGGTTCAGGTACGGGATATGAAGTAGATACAAAAAGGCATTTAAATCAAAAAGATTTGAGGTCCTGCGAAAAAGGCTGACGCAGGTATTGGCTGAAAGCGAATAGAGAAAAGCTTTAAGGGATGTCTTACGGTTCTCGCACAAGGCGGGGAAAGTGAAGGCGTAACCTGGATTTGATTCAGATCACGTCTTTTACTTTTGGAGGTATTGCTATGTGCGTAGCATTGATTGGAGGAATGGACAGGCTTGAAAGGCATTATGTGGTTGAGGCTGAAAGATTTGGGATTGAACTCAAGGTGTTTACCAAGTTCAAGGCCAATATCCCGTTAAAAATTAAAAATGTCGACGCATTGGTAACCTTTACCAATAAGGTCTCTCACAAAGCAAAGGGGGAGGTGATGAGTATAGCAAAGGCCGGGGATATTCCTGTCTTAATGCATCACTCGTGCGGGATAAGCACACTGAGGGATTGTCTCCGTTGTTTAGTGAACAGAGATGAGTAGAGTAATTAAAGGTCAAGAGAGGGTGGAAGAATCAGTGTCAGAAAAAAACAGATAAGGAAGAAAGGAGAAGGTTTATGAGGAAAAACTTTGTACTTTTATGGGCTGTTTTATTTATAACGGCCATGGCGCTCCCGGCTGCCGCCGTGGATCTGAGCATCAGCGGTTACTACCAGGTACGCGGCTTCTATCAGAGCAATGCTAATCAGGGTATGGTTACGCCGTGGGATGGATCATCCGTACCAGCCGCTGTTGATAATTCATCGCCAGCGGACGCTGATTACACTGATCCAGGCGATTTTCCCGGCAATTACGCCAGCCCGGAGGCCTGGTGGGATCATTTCCTGTGCATCGAGCCGGTGTTCAAGATAACCGACAACCTGAAACTCCATGCCGCCATCGGCGTCTTTAACAACCAGATGTGGGGGAGCAGTGAGACCAGCGGCGCTTGCTCTTGGGCCGGTGAGGTAGGCGTGGATGCCTTTGGCGCTGACGCCACAAACATCAGTTGGGATGCCGCTTACATCGAATGGGCCACGCCGAAAGGCACCCTTATGGTGGGCCGCATGGCCGGTAACTACATCTATTTTACGGATTGGGCCAACACCGAGATGTGCTTAGACCGCATCGAATATCTGTCTCCCGAGTGGAACGGCTTCAGCCTCAACGCCTTTTATGAAAAGCGCCAGGAGAAAAGTGCCACTTCAGGCAAAAATGCGGCAGACGAGGACGAAGACCGCTACTCCCTCGTCCTCCAGTACGCCCGGCCCTGCTACGCCCTGGGCGCAGGTATCAATTATGTGCGTGACCGGAGTGGCTCGGTTTATGATGCTGTTGACAACCCCAATCACTGGAAAGCCAACCAGTATGACTACGTCTTCTCCCTGACGGCCAATGATCCGACCAATACCTGGTTCTTCGAGGGCGAGCTCATGATCAACGACGGCGACTACCGGGATTACTATGGCGCCGCCCAGGATATCGGCCGGGGCGGCTGGGGTTACTATGCTAACTTAGGTATGAAAAAAGACGCCCTCACGGCCGGTGTAGCCACGGCCTTTACCTCCGGTGATGACAATAAAGACGACGGCGACTATGACGTTGGCCCGGCCTCTGGCCTGGACTTCCAGCCGCTCTACATCCTCTATGGGCCGTACAGTAACATCCTGAACACCTCGCTCATGGATACCACGAGGAAGGCCGGTTACTCTAATACCACAAAGTTTGCTCTCCCGGGAACTACCGGTGGCCAGACTGATACCGCAACCGGTTCACAGGTCTATTGGATATATGCCGACTACCAAGTCAACCCGCAGTTGGCCGTACACGGCGCCCTGGGCGTGGCCTACGCGGACAAGGTCAACAACAACCTCTATCAGGATGATGAATTCGGTAAAGAGCTGGACCTGGGGCTCAAGTACCAGATCATGAGCAACCTAGCCTATGAGCTGCACTTCGGTTACCTGTGGACGGGCGACTTCTTCAAGGGTGCGGCTGGTGACAACTACAACACCGATGACGTCTATCAGATCGACCACAGCCTGACGCTCAGTTTCTAAGTGATGAGTAATGAGTGATGAAAAACCGTAGGAGCGGCTTCCGTCCTCGGCCGACCTGGAGGCCAGCCGCGATAAGGATCGCAGCAGGATGCTGCTCCTACACTGGATATCGTTTTCGGCAGGAGAGCCCCCTCTGTGTGTAACAAAAAATAAGATGACTATTAAGCCTCTTGCAAAAGCCTCCATTCTGTCATTCCCGCAGCGATTCTGAGCGGGAATCTGGTTCTAACTGCGTGAAAAACCATATCCGTCCCCGAATGCTTTTATCGGGGATACGGTTTAAAAAACCAGATTCCCGATTAAACCCTCGGGAATGACAAAAGGGGGCATTCGGGGATGACTTTATCTTAAGTGAACCGTATTGGGGTTAGGGTCGACTCTTTTATTTCCGAGCTTTAGCAGCAGAAAAAGCAAAAACGCGTGTATGTTTTTAACTTGACTTTTCTTCTACAGTTATTTGGGTTGATCGCCCGCAAACCCGCGTCACTACGTGGGCGGTTATTGGCTCGCGAAGGTGGGTAGTGCCAATAATTAAATGTATCGAGTTATTTTAGTTGACATTACTG
>Ga0209614_1000753_pt1 | contig 27290 bp, 25 predicted proteins | sample BlaSprsedimmetaG_FD_185484 | JGI IMG/M metagenome (GOLD analysis project Ga0209614, IMG submission 185484) | Hot spring sediment bacterial and archeal communities from California, USA to study Microbial Dark Matter (Phase II) - Blank Spring... ... | reverse complement strand
GCACCAGGGAAGAGACGGTGGTCACCGGAGAGGTCTCCTGCTGGAGGATGCGATGGTACAGCTCTTTGGTCTCCTCTAGCGGCTCGATGCCCAGTTCGGCCTGGAGAAGCTCGCGGTAGGTGCGGTATTGGCGCAGGGCCTGGGGGCGCTGGCCGGTCTCCCAATAGAGGCGCATCAACAGGCGGTGGATGTCCTCTTGCAGCGGGTCGAGGACGAGGAGGCGCTGGCAGGCGGCGATGGCCTCGTCCTGCTCCCCACGGGCGATAAAGCTCTGGATGAGGCTGGTCAGGGCGCGGAGGAGGAGCAGAAAGAGCCGCTCGCGCTCAAAAGTCGCCCACTCGTCGAAATTGGGGGCGTTGGGGACGGAAAAGCCGGCCAGGAAATCCCCGCGATACAGATCCAGGGCCTTGCGGATGCGGCGGATGTTTTCGGAGGTGGGCGAGAAGCGGGATTGCAAATCTTGGAAGCAGGTCTGGAGCACCTCCTCGAAATCCCGCACATCCACCCAGCAGGCGGCGTCGGGTGGGACGAGGATCCAGTCCCCCTCGATGGTCAGGCAGTTGTCGGGGTCGAAACCCGCCTCTTCCAGGGTGCGGCGCAGACTCCACAGCGCCCGGCGCAGGTTGTAACGGGCGCGCGATTGGGAGACCTGGCTCCACAGGAGGGTGGCCAGGTGTTCGCGGGAGAAGCGTTGTTCCGGTTGACAGGCCAAGTAGATGAGCAGGGCCAGTTCTTTGCGGGCCAGGGATCGAGTCAGGGCTTGCTTCCCATAGACGAGGCGGGACGTTCCCAGCAGGTATAGGGTCAGGATGTTGGAGGCGGGCGTTTCTTCTGTCATCAATCTAGTGAGCGGATACCAACCGGCGGGCGATGCGGTTGTGCCGTTCGATGACCGGCCCCAGTTCCACCGTCAGGAGGTGGCCGTCCTCCACGACCGGTCGCCCGTTGATGATGGAGAGGTCCACGTGCTGGGGGGCGCAAAAGACCAGCGCGGCCAGCGGATCGTGGAGCGCCCCGGCGTATGCCAGGCGGTTCAGGCGCAGGCCAATCAGATCGGCGGCCTTGCCGGAGGCCAGTTGGCCGATGTCGTCGCGGCCGAGCACCCGCGCTCCCCCCACCGTCGCCAGCCAGAGGGCCTCCTCGGCCGACAGTCCGGCTGGATTGCCAGAGACCCGCTGCAGCAAGAGGGCCATGCGCGCTTCGGCCAACAGGTGGGAGGAATCGTTGCTGGCAGAGCCATCAACGCCCAGCCCGACCTTGACGCCGGTGTCCAGGTAGGCCCGCACGGGGGCGATGCCCGAGGCCAGACGCATGTTGGAGCTGGGGCAGTGACAGACGGAGGTGCCGGTGCTGGCAAAGAGCGCGATCTCTGGCTCGTTCAGATGGACGCAGTGAACGTGCCACACGTCCTCACCGACCCAGTTCAATGTCTCGGCATATTCCACTGGCCGGTAGCCGAACTGGCGCAGGCAGAACCGTTCCTCGTCCAATGTCTCTGCCAGGTGGGTGTGCAGGCGGACGCCGTAGGAGCGGGCCAGGGCGGCGGCCTGGCGCATCAGGTCGGGTGTGACGGAGAAGGGGGAGCAGGGTGCGACAACGATGCGCAGCATGGCATAGGGGGCGGGGTCGTGATACGTCTCGATGGCGCGTCGAGTATCCTGCAGGATGAACGTCTCATCCTCGACGACGCGGTCCGGCGGCAGACCCCCCTGGCTCTCGCCCAGGCTCATGGAGCCTCGACTGGCGTGGAAACGGACGCCGATCTCTTGCGCAGCTCGAATCTCGTCGTCTATGCGACAGTCGTTGGGGTAGATGTAGAGATGGTCGGAGGCGGTGGTACAGCCCGAAAGCACCAGTTCAGCCAGCCCTACCAGCGCGCTGGTGTAGACGGCCTCCGAAGTCAGCCCGGCCCAGATGGGGTAGAGGGTCTTGAGCCACTGGAAGAGGGTGGCGTCCTGGGCGGCGGGCACCGCGCGGGTCAGGGTTTGGTAGAGGTGATGGTGGGTGTTAATCAGACCGGGCAGCAGGATCATCCCGCGCGCGTTGATGACGTGGTCGGCCTTGGCCGGCAGGTCTCGAGTTGGGCCAACCTGTTCGATGACATTGTCACGGATGAACAGGCCGCCATCGGGCACGCGGCGGCGGTCGGCGTCCATCGTGATGACCAGATCGGCGTGTTTGATCAATCGTGTCGGCATAGCTCCCTCCTGATTTGAGTGGGTCACGTTGGGCAATGACCAGATCGGCGTGTTTGATCAATCGTGTCGGCATAGCTCCCTCCTGATTTGAGTGGGTCACGTTGGGCAATGATCCTAGTATAAGCACAAAGCGCGTAAAAATCAACCCGGCAGGCCGAGGCCAGCGCCTGCTCAGATTGGGAGGGAAGCATTTGACATTTCTCTGGTTTTTAGGTATAATATATCTAAGTGATATATAACTTGGTGATATAGAAGCCGTGCTAGGGATGACGGAGGTGCTACTGCGTATGCTCTAGTGGCAGTCGGAATAGCTGCCCTGACGGGATGATGACTGTGGCGAGGTCGAGATGTCACATTCGAGATTGTTCCAGGCCTGGTTTATGCCCCGGTGCGTTGATGGATGGCAGTCAGCCAGGTCTGTCTTATTGGGAGAGATGTGGCAGAACGAGGGTGTCGGCTCGATTCTGGCACAAGGGAGAATAAAGGAGGCGGTTGAGTAGTGACGGCAATGGCAGGACAAAATGACGGACAGCGGGAGCGCTTGGCGGCGCTCATTCGGGGAGAATATGATTATACCCGCCCCCGACGCGGAGAAGTGCGCGAAGCAGTCATTCTTTCGATTGGAGAGAACGATATACTGGTCGACTTGGGGGGCAAGCGGGATGGTATCGTCCCACCCAAGGATTTGGATTACCTGGACGAAGAGTATCGAGAGAGCCTCGAGGTCGGCGACCACGTTCCGGTCTTTGTTATGCAACTTGGTGGTCGCGATGACGGCATCCAGGTTTCGCTGAACAAGGGCTTGCAGTGGAAGGATTGGCTGCAAGCTCAGGACCTGTTGGACAGCGGCAAGATTATCGAAAGGGAAGTGACAGATCTGAACCGGGGGGGAATCCTGGTTCAATTTGGGCGGGTACGGGGTTTTATCCCCAACTCGCATTTGACTTCGATCCCTCCCGGATTGCGGGGGAAGAGGATGCAGGAGGCCAAGGAGAATCTGGTCGGTCAGAAATTGCCCCTGGTGGTGATCGAGGTCAACCAGCGCCGCCGGCGACTGGTGTTGTCCGAGCGCGCCGCTACCCGGCGCCGGCGTCAACAGGTATTGGATGAGCTGACGGAAGGGGACGTGCGGACGGGGGTGGTGCGCAACCTGGTGGACTTTGGAGCCTTTGTGGACTTGGGCGGCATAGACGGCTTGATCCACATCTCGGAACTGGACTGGCGGCACGTGAAGCATCCCCGCGAGGTGTTGAGCGTGGGGGATGAGGTCGAGGTATACGTCCTGGACGTCGACCGGGAGCGCAAGCGTATCGCCCTGAGTCGCAAACGGCTGCTGCCCGATCCCTGGCATCAGGTGACCAAGAACTTGCACGCCGGCGATGTGCTAGAGGGAACGGTGTCAGGCGTGGTGGATTTTGGGGCTTTTGTGAACGTGGGGAACGGTGTGGATGGGCTGGTCCACGTTTCCGAGATGCCAAACCGCGGGACGACCCTTCAGGAACTGAAAGTGGGGCTGCCGGTCACGGTATCCGTACTGGAGATTGACGAGTGGCAGCACCAAATGGCGCTTAGGCTTCAGAGCGTGGACTCACCAGCCAGGGAAGATAGGGAGTCGGTTCAGGATTCGTCCGATTCGGATTCATACTTGGATGAGATGGTTTCACACCAGGATGTAGATGAGGGGAGTGAGTCGTCATAGGGACCAGCAGGGTAGCCCAGAGGCAGGGTGGGATTCAGCAGTTGTTGGAACGAGCGCAAGAGCAGGGATACCTGACCTGCCATCAGGTTATGGAGGCCTTTCCAGAGGTCGAGGATGATGTGAGACAATTGGAGGCCCTCTTTGTCAGGCTGTATGACGAGGGGGTCCCTCTCTATCGCAGCGAGAAGGAAGCGGAGGCTGTGATTGGGGAGACGGAGGCGGACGAGCCTGATAAAGCCTCGTTGTATGGCGAGGAGGTGGATTTGGGCACTATTCCGGCCGATAATTCCATCAGTCTCTATCTGCGAGAGATGAGCAGTGTCCCGCTCCTGACGCAGGAGGAAGAGATCGAGCTGGCAAAGCGGATGGAACTGGGGGAACAGGCTCAGCACCAGTTGAGTGAAAATGGGCGCAATTCTCAAGAGCGAGCTGAACTGGGCCGTCTGATCGAGCAGGGTGAGCAAGCCCGGTGTCATTTGATCGAGGCGAATACTCGCCTGGTGGTGAGCATCGCCAAGAAATACCGGGGGTATGGGCTCCCTTTTTTGGATCTGATCCAGGCCGGGAATGAGGGACTGATCAAGGCCGCCGACAAGTTCGACTATAAGCGGGGCAACAAGTTCAGCACCCACGCGACGTGGTGGATTCGGCAGGCGGTGATTCGAACGCTGAACCAGCAGGGACGCACGATTCGGATCCCGGTCCACATGAGTGACCGCGTCCGAACGCTGCATCGGGCAGCTCGTCAATTGGAGCAAAGGCTGGGGTATCCTCCGACGCCCGAGGATATCGCCGAGGAAATAGGGTTGGAAGCGAGGGAGGTCCGCTGGTTGTTGCGTGCCTCGATGCGCCCTCTTTCGCTGGACAAGCCGGTGGGAGAAGAGGAGAGCAGCCAACTGGGTGATTTTATCGAGGATGAGAGGGCGCCCTCGCCGGTCCAGACTGCCGAGCAGAGTTTGCTGCGCGAGCGAGTAGCCAGGTTGATGGCCGATCTCACTCCGCGCGAGGCCCGCATTCTGAGGCTGCGGTATGGTCTGGACGGGGACCGGCAGCATACCTTGAAGGAGGTCGGGGAAAAATTTGGCGTGACCCGGGAGCGCATTCGCCAGATCGAGCGGCGGGCCATCCGAAAACTACGCCATCCACACCGCCGACGCAGTCTCCGCAATTACCTGGCATAGGCCTGATACGGGTCCGGTTCAACGAGAGTATGACTTCATCTGTCCATCTGAATGTGCTGAGAAATCGCCTGGATATCGCTCGGGTGCCCTTCAGTGACCGGGGATCACGTCTGCTGGTCTTTCAGGAACCTGGTCAAAGCCGACTGCTGGTCAAGCTGGCCGAACGGCTGACCCAATTGCAGCCTGATATCGAGGCCTATCTGGGCCGTCCCCCGTTCATCCGAGACCTCTGTCTGGTGGACGAGAACGGCACGTCCCTTCCCTTTGAAGTCGTCACCTATCCCCATGCGCTCTATTTTCAGACCCAGCGGGGTGAATTCGGATTGGTCTTTCAGGATGAACGCGCCCTCGCTTTTGGACTGCCGCCGAACGAGACGGTGGGGCTGCGGTTCCACGTCTCGCCCCAGTTCTGGGAACAGACAGAGGGCGGAGGGGTGTTCAAAGCCGTGCGCAACCTGATCTATACCAGCAACGGGACCTGCGTTGGCAATCGCATCCTGCCCAAGCAAGGGGGGTACGACGTAGAGATCATTGTCCAGGCGGACAGTGATTCTACCATCGTGCTGGCGGTCCACGAGAGCTCGGATCTGACCGTCGAGGCCCGGTCGTTTTCGGCGTCGTGTGCGGAGGCCGAGGCCCGGTGGCACGATTGGTTTGATCGCGTCCCACCCGTGGACGAGCAATATCGCCCCACCTATACGTATGCCTGGTGGATCATGGCGAACAATCTGATCAGCCCACAGGGCAAAGTGGCCTACGAGGCGATGATCCCTTCCAAAGTCAATTACGTGGGACTCTGGCTGTGGGACAGCGCGATGCACACCCTGGCCTATCGCCACGTGGATACCGAGTTAGCCCGCGATCAGATTCGAGCCATGTTGGCCTGTCAACTCCCCGATGGCATGCTGCCGGATGCCGTGTACGACGAGGGGGTCATCTCGACCATTGACCACCCCATCTACGCCGAGGTCACCAAACCGCCGATCCTGGCCTGGGCCGCGCTCAAGCTGCACGAGATGGATCCTGACCTGGACTTTTTGCAAGAGATTTATGTGCCCCTGGTGCGTTGGAATGCCTGGTGGTTCAGCATGAACGACGACGACGTGGATGGCTTGGCCCAATATAACCATCCCTATTCCTCCGGATTGGATGACAGCCCGCTGTGGGATTACGGCATGCCGGTCGAATCCCCCGATTTGAACACCTATCTGTGCGTGCAAATGGGATCCCTGGCGGTGATGGCTGAAGCGCTGGGGATGGACGCCGAGGGGGCCATGTGGCGGCGGCGGGCTGCGGCCCTCGTGCGCCGGATGATCGAGGGGTTCTGGGATGAGGAGGCCGGCCTGTTCTGGGCTCTGCACGATGAGAAAGTGATCCCCGTCGTCACACCGTTCAATCTCTACCCCCTGTGGACTGGTCAGCTGCCCGACCGGATTCGGGAGCGAATTCTGAATCACCTGACTGCTCCGGACGAGTTCTGGGGCGAGTACGCGCTTCCCACGGTGGCGTGCAGCGACCCACACTATGACCCAGAGAAGATGTGGCGGGGACCGGTGTGGGCGAACATCAACTACTTTTTCATCGAAGCTTTGCACCAGGTGGGAGAGCACGAACTGGCCTGCGAGCTGTGCGCCAAGACCCTGGACCTGATCTCGAATCATGCCAGCATCTATGAGTACTATAGTTCCCAAACCGGAGAACCTCCAGAGGCAGCGGCCAACATCTTTGGTTGGACGGCGGCTGTCTTTATCGACCTGGCCATCCAGGCCAGCCAGAGGGAGCAGGTCGGATGAAAAATGTGTCAGGAAAAGGGCCGCGCGCCGGGCGACAGGTATCACCGGCCGATTTTTTCTCCGATCGAGCCTTGGTCATCGCGGCCAACCGGGGACCGGTGACGCTGAATGTGGACGAGGAGGGAGAGATCCGGTTCGAATATGGGGAAGGAGGGCTGGTCAAGGCGCTGCTCGGTCTCTGCCGGTGTGCGGACGCTACCTGGATCGCCTGTGCGCGCACCGAGGTGGATGGGGAGTGGCGGTCCGGGAGCGTGACGCTGCCCGACGGCAGCGGCGTTCGGGTGCGGTTTCTCACGCCCTCCGCAGAGGCCTACGAGGGATATTACAACGTCATCGCCAACCCCCTGCTGTGGTTCCTGCAGCATTCGATGTGGGACGTCCCGCGGTCGCCGGTCATCGATCAGGAGACCTGGCAGGCCTGGGAGGATGGATACGTGGCCGTCAACCGGCTCTTTGCCAAGGCTAGCGTGGAGCAGGTGCGCGCTACCTCTCGCCCGACGCTGTTGATGTTGCAGGATTATCACCTCTACCTGGTGGCGCGGTTCATACGCCAGCGGCTGCGACCTGCGGAACGCCCGACGACGCTCCACTTTGTGCACATTCCCTGGCCCGGTCCCGAGTACTGGAGCATCCTGCCGCCTGGGATGCGTCAGGCAATCTTGGATGGACTGTGCGCGGTGGACCTGCTGGGTTTTCAGACCCGTCAGGATGGCTGGAACTTTATCCGCACCTGCGAAGCCTACCTGCCCCGCGCCTATGTCAAATTCAAGCCTGGACGGGTCTGGTATCGCAATCACGCCACCCACGTGCGCGATTTTCCGATCTCGATAGACGTAGAGGCACTGAGAGGCATGGCCGCGTCGGCCGAGGTCGCCGAGTACCTGGCGGACATTGACGAGTTTCTCGAGGGTCGCCAACTGATCCTGCGCATTGACCGGATCGAGCCGAGCAAGAATATCGTGCGCGGATTTCGGGCCTTTGAGGATCTGCTGGAACAGTACCCAGAGCACCGGGGACAGGTCAAATTTATGGCCTTGCTGGTGCCGTCCCGGTTGGGCGTGGATGAATACCAAAATTATTTGAGCGAGTTGATGGCCGCCGCGGGGCAGGTCAACGCGCGGTATGGCACCAGTGACTGGGAGCCGGTGCGGGTTCTGGTTGGCGAGAATTATCCCCGGGCCGTGGCCGCGCTGCAGCTTTACGACGTACTGTTGGTAAACGCCGTCGCCGATGGGATGAACCTGGTGGCCAAGGAGGGCCCGATTGTGAATCGACGGCACGGGGTTCTGATCCTCTCGGAGCGAGCCGGCGCCCGGCAGCAGCTCGAACCAGGGGCGTTGGTCATCTCCCCCTGTGACGTCTACGCGACAGCCGAGGCGCTCCACCAGGCGTTGGTGATGCCAGCCGCAGAGCGCCGGGAGCGGGCCGAGCGGCTGCGCTGGCTGGTCGAACAGGAGGACATCACCGCCTGGTTGGATCAACAACTGGAAGCCGTGCTCGAATTGGAGCGTGTATGAAAGCAGACCATTCTAGCATAGCCATGCTGCACTATACGGCTCCGCCGGTCGTCGGGGGGGTGGAGGCGGTTATCCAGGCCCACGCCCGGACGTTCCTGGAAGCCGGGTACCAGGTCGCCGTCGTGGCCGGGCGCGGCGAACCGGCGGCGCTGCCGGAGGGCGCGGCCTTCGTTCACGTCCCCCAGATGGACTCCCGGCATCCTCAGATCGCGCAGCTGGGGACGGCCCTGGAACGGGGCCAGGTACCCGACCGATTCGACGATTGGCGGGACCTCCTGGTCGATAACTTGGAGCCGATCGTGGGTCGGTACGACGACCTGATCGTGCACAATCTGTTCACCAAGCATTTCAACCTGCCTCTCACAGCGGCGCTCCACCAACTGCTGGACGATGGAGCCGTCCGGCATTGCATCGCCTGGTGCCACGATTTCACCTGGACCAGTCCCAGTTCGGGTTACAAGGTCCATCCGGGGTATCCCTGGGATCTGCTGCGCACCCATCGGCCGGACGTGATCTATGTCGTGGTATCGGAGCGGAGGCAGCGGGAACTGGCTTCCCTGTTCGATTGTGCGTTGGAGAACGTGCACGTCGTTTACAATGGTGTGGATCCTCAGGAACTGCTGGGCCTTTCTGATGAGGGCGCTGCCCTAGCGAACCGGTTGGGATTGTGGGACAGCGACCTGATCCTGCTGATGCCGGTGCGCGTCACCCAGGCCAAGAATATCGAGTACGCGTTGCAGGTGGCGGCGGCGCTCAAGGCCCAGGGCTGCCGCCTCAGGCTGATCTTGACCGGCCCGCCCGATCCCCACAGTGCGCAGAGCATGGCCTATTTCGAATCGCTGCGGGCGCTGCGGCGCGAGTTGGACGTCGAGGAGGAGATGCGCTTCGTCTTCGAGTCTGGCCCGGACCCGGCCGAGCCGTATACCATCGCCGCCCAGGTGGTGGGCGACCTGTTTCGCGCCAGCGACGTGGTGTTTATGCCCAGCCACCGGGAAGGGTTCGGCATGCCGGTGTTGGAGGCGGGATTGGTCGGTGTGCCGATGATCTGCACCGCCGTGCCGGCCGCCGTCGAGATCGGCGGGGCCGACGTGACCGTGTTCGACCGGGAGGAGCCGCCGGCCGCCGTCGCCGGGCGGATCCTGACGTGGGCCGAGCAAAGCCCGGTTCACCGTCTCCGCCGGCGCGTGCGGCAGCGGTACACCTGGTCGGCGATCTTGGAGCGCGAGATCGAGCCGCTACTGGCCAGTGGAGAGGGGGCTTGATGGAGTGGCTCTCCGAGGACAGTGGCGAGCGCCTGGCCCAAGCTGGGCGTCTGCGGCTGTTTTTGGATTACGATGGCACGTTGGCCGATTTCGCGCCCACGCCGGAACACGTCAACCCCAGCCACGAGGTCGCCGAGTTGGTCGCCGCCCTGGTCGAGCGTCCTCACATTCGAGTGGCGGTGGTCAGTGGGCGGCGGTTGAGCCATGTCGAGGCTCTGCTGCCGGTGCCGGGGGCGCTGTTGGCCGGCACGTATGGGGTCGAGCTGCGGACGCCGGCGGGGGAGCGGGTGGAGCGGGTGGATTATGACGCGGTCCGCCCGATGCTGGAGCGGATCAAGCCGCGCTGGTCCGCGTTGATCGAGCGGCGGGCGGGGTTCTTTTTGGAGGACAAGGGCTGGACGCTGGCCTTGCACGCCCGCTTTGCCGACGAGGATGAGGCGGAGGTCGTGCTGGATGAGGCGTGCAGTTTGATCAACCATGATGCGACGGCGGAGCTGTTCCGCGTGCTGGGTGGGCACAAGTTCCTCGAGATCGGACCCCGGTTGGCGCACAAGGGCAGGACGGTGAGCTATGTGCTGGATCGGTATCCCTGGCCCGACGCGCTCCCGCTCTATTTGGGCGACGACGATAAGGACGAGGAGGCCTTCGAGGTCATCCAGGCGCGGGGCGGGTTGGCGATCCGAGTCATCTCCCAGGAGCGCGAGACGAGGGCGGATGGACGGCTGGAATCGCCCCAAAGCGCACGCCGGTGGCTGAGAACGTTGTTATAGCCGCTCGTCAGCCTGGCGATTCACCGCTCTCGACCGAGGAGCCGGTCCACTAACTCCCGCAATGCCTCCGCAGCAGGGCTGTGGAGGGCCGCCTGTTCCAGAGCGGTTGTGGCTTGATCGTGGTGCTCCCGTTCGAGGTGCTCGGTATACGCGCGACTGCCCGTTTCTTGGAGCAGGGCCGTGGCCCGGTGCACGTCCTCCTGTGAGAGGGTCTCCTGGGCAAACAGGTGACGGAGTGGGGGGCTCGTTTCCAGGCCGTGGAGGATGGGGAGCGACTTTTTCCGGCGGGAAATGTCGGCTCCGACCGGTTTGCCGGTGACGGAGGAATCTCCCCAGATACCGAGGATATCGTCGCGCATCTGGAACGCCAGGCCGAGATGACGGCCGAACGAGCGCAAGAGGTCCCGCTGGGACGGGGGCGCGGCGGCGATCAAGCCTCCCATCTCGCAGGCGCAGGCAACCAGGGCGGCAGTTTTCCCCTCAATCATAGTCAAATAGTCGGCGCTGGAGACGTCAGTGCGGTCCTCAAAGCTGATGTCGAGGTGCTGTCCGACGGTGAGGTCCACGCACGTTTGATTCAGCAGGCGCATAGCGGCGACGACCCGCGTCGCGGGCACGTCTCGTTCCACAGAGTGTAGCAGAGTCAGTTGAGCCAGAGCAAAGAGGGCGTTGCCGGCGTTGATACCCTGGGCGTCTCCCCACAGAGCCCAGACGGTGGGGCGACCACGGCGGGTCGTGTCTCGGTCCTGGATGTCATCGTGAATGAGGCTAAAGTTGTGCACCAGTTCGATGGCGGCGCCGGCGGGCAGAGCCTGTTCCCAATTGCCGCCGCAAGCCTCGCAGGTCAACAGGCAAAGGACGGGCCGAATCCGTTTGCCGGCCTGACTCTGGCAGGGGGCACATTCCGCGTCGATCCACCCCAGGTGATAGCGCAGCATCTTGAACATCTCGGTATGACATAGTTGATCGTTCTGGACTGTGGCTCGCATCTCGGCCTCGATAAGAGGCAGATAGCGGTCGAAAAAGGTATCAAGGGACATGGCGGTGACCGTTGTGGTTCAGAATGACGGATTGAGCGTGAGTGACGTCCACTTCTGTATCGACACAGCCATCCTTCGATAGTGGAATGGCTGTGATCACGGGCTGTCCGTTGGACCATTCCAACTGCTCGATAGCTTCCGCTCCTTCTTCCAGCTCCTTGTCGCAAGCGATGGCGATCACTCCAGCTGGCTGCTGCTCGATCAGGAAGCGCACGGCCAAGCGGCCTCCCGGCGCGATGCATATCCCCTGGTAGCCCACTGCTGTCGCCGACGCACGGAGCTGGTAGATGGCGCAGTCGGTGCGGGTGCATCCCGTACAATCCAATCCCTGCTTGGTCATTTTGCCTGGACAGTCCTGGCTGGGTCTCAGACAATGGGGAAGCAGTAATACTCTTTGAGCATACGGCACGTCGCTTAAACCGTTGTTTTTGGCATGTGATGTCACAGTTTGTCTCCTCGTTTTATTCTGGTCATGTCCGTTAAAACCCATCCGGAGAAAAGTTACGGCGGAGCGGCGGATGGCGTGTGAGAGCGGGTATATCGGCGGCGCCAACGGCGAACATGGCGATTCGCAGTTGATCCAGCAGCACCTGCGTGAGATCGATCACAGCGGCTGTGGACTGGTCGGCGGCGTGCAGGAATGGCCCGGCAATTCCACACGCCGCAGCGCCCAGAGCGATGGCTTTGGCGATTTGGATGCCATCCCGGATACCCCCGCTGGCAATGATGGGGAGGTGGGGAGCACCGCGACGGGATAGCAGCAGGCTTTCCAGGGTAGGAATGCCCCACTCGGCAAAGACAGCCGCGACTTGGCGCTGATGTTCGTTGGGGGCGCGATGCATTTCCACCTGGCTCCACGAACTTCCCCCAGCGCCGGCAGTGTCAATGGCTGCCACGCCGGCCTCCGCCAGTTGCCGGGCGACCGGCTCGGAGATACCCCAGCCAACTTCTTTGACGACCACTGGGACCGGTGAGGCCTGGCAGACCGCTTCAATCTTGTGCACCAGTCCAGTGAATCGGGTATCTCCCTCGGGCTGGAGCGCTTCTTGAAGCGGGTTGAGGTGTATGACGAGCGCATCTGCTTCGATCATCTCGACGGCGCGGCGACATTCGTCCGGTCCATAGCCATAGTTCAGTTGAATGGCTCCCAGGTTGGCCATCAGCAGGATGTCGGGCGCGATGTGGCGGACTCGGTAGGTATCCGCCAGGGCTGGGTCCTCGATGGCGGCTCGCTGTGAGCCTACCCCCATGCCGATGTCGCTGTCCTGGGCCGCCTCCGCCAGGCGATGATTGATGTCCCTCGCCTCTGGTGTGCCGCCGGTCATAGCCGAGATGATGAGCGGGGCGGACAGACGTTTCCCCAATAGCGCGGTGGAGGTGTCTATCTCGTCGAGGTCACAATCGGGGAGGGCGCAGTGGGTGAAGCGGTATTGGTCAAATCCGGTCGCAATCTGTTTGACGTCTACCTCCTCTTGTAGATTGATTCTAAGGTGATCGGCTTTACGCTGCTGGTGCATACACTCCTTCACAAACACCAAGCCGCGTGCCCCGCGTAACTTGAGGGACGGCTTGGTGTTATTTATCCTAGATGCCTATCATACCGGTAGTGGGCCTACTTGTCAAACGAGGCAGTTTGACAATCCGGTTACTGCGGGTAGAATATCATCAGCGACCTTTTTGAACCATAGAAATTGTGAGGAGGCAAAAGATGTCCGACACGTTTGAACAGGTAAAGGCAGTGATTGTGGACCTATTGGGGGTGGAGCCGGAAAAGGTGACCATGGATGCGAGATTCCGCGAGGACCTGGAAGCGGATTCTCTCGATCTGGTTGAGCTAATTATGGAGTTTGAAGAGCGGTTCGACGGGCAGATTTCCGACGAAGAAGCGCAGCAGCTCAAGACTGTGGGGGACGCGATCAAGTACATCGAAGAGCGCATGCTGGAAAACTAGACCTGGGGCTAGAGTTCAGCACCTCGTGCAGATTGTCAAGGACGGGGCCGTCGGTACGCCGATGGCTTTTTGCTTTGGTGGCATCTATGTTATACTTTCCGGGTATGCAACTTGATATATCTGGAGGTAAAAGAGTATGGAATGTAATATGGAGGGGAATCTTGCACGGTGTACGTGCACGTATGAGCCGTGTTCTCGAAAGGGCAAATGCTGTGAGTGCATCCAGTATCACTGGCGGATGAAAGAACTGCCGGGATGTCTCTTCCCGCCAGGGGCAGAGCGGACCTATGATCGCTCGCTGGCCAACTTTATCCGAATCTATAGTCAGAAGTGATGCTGCATCTGGCGTGACGTCGGGCTGGTTTTTGGCGGATAGACGCGGATGCTAAAGGGATGGGGCATCTGGGCGGCCTGTATGGCGGCGGTCATCGGAGGAGTGGTCTTGTCCGGTGGGCTGCGGGCCGCCTCACCGTCCGTCTTGTCCGTCGAGCCTGAACCTCCATCATCCTCTCTCCCGCCTCCACACCTGGGGTATGGGATCAACGTGCGCCTGGAGCGGGCTATCACTCCCCTCGTTGCTCCTTTGGGACTGGAATGGATCAAGTTGTGGGAGGAGTACGAGGACACCCCTCCGACCGTCCGCCTGCCCTACCAGGTCCTGTTCGTCATCGAGTGTGACGGCATGCCTACCGACCTCGACCAGTGGGGAGACGAGGTCGAGCAGATTGCCCGGGACGGCAAGGGATTCGTCGAGGCGTACGAGATCTGTAACGAGCCGAACGTCGAGCGTTTCTGGGGCGGCGCTCCTCCTGACCCCGCTCAATACGTCCAGGTCCTGCAGGTGGCATACGAGCGCATCAAGGCGGTGGACCCTGCGGCCATCGTCGTGAGCGCGGGACTGGCTCCGGTCGGTCGCATTGAGGGCACATGCAACGGCTGGGACGGTAACGACTGTGGGGGTATGGACGAGCGGGAGTACGCTCGCCAGATGCTGCTCCTGGGGGCGGGGGATGCCTTCGACGCCCTGGGGTATCATCCCTACGGCTTTGCCTACGAGCCGGAGACCGACCCGGCCGCCGTCTCCAACGGGTTCGCGTTCCGGGGCGTGGAGATGATGTACGAGCTGTTGGTCGAGCATGGGCTGGGGCGCAAGCCGGTCTGGGCTACCGAGTTCAACTGGCTGCGCGATTGGACCGAGGACGGGGGGATGCCCTCGGGCTGCCTCAACGAGTACGAGGCCGTCTTTGGGTGGATGGAGGTGTGGGGGGAGCAGCAGGCCGAGTACATCACCCGCGCGTTCCAATACGCGGATGAGCACTGGCCCTGGATGGGGGCCATGTTCGTCTGGAACCTGGACTGGCACAATTATCACCCCTGGGACTGTGAGGCGGCGCGTTATTTCTCCTTGCGGCGGCGCGATGGGACATTGGACGGGGCCGCCACGTTCGCCTACGCGGCGTTACAGAGTATGGAAAAGCGCCCTGGTTACTTTGGACCCCGGCTGATGATTGAGCCCGAGGGCCTGACCTTCTGGATGGATGCCTGGGAGCCGGGCCCCCTCACGGCCACCCTCGTGCCCCGGAATGACGGGTATCGGGTGCTGACCTGGACGGCCGAGGTGGCGACGGGGCTGGCAGTGACGCCCACGCTGGTGGTGACGACCGGCCTGCAAGGAGCGCCTTTGACGGTGACGGTGGACGGAACCGGGTATCCCACGGGCGTGTTCACCGGCTGCATCACGGTGACGGGGACCACGACGGACGTGCTCAACGCGCCGCAGACTATCCCCGTGACGGTGACCGTCGTCGAACTCCCGCCCCGGTTAGCCGTCCTGCCGCCAGCCCTCGCGTTCCTGGCGGGGATCAGCGAGCCGAGGGTGTTTACCGGCGTCGTCGTGCCGACGAACACGGGGTTCCACGTCCTCACGTGGACGGCGACCGTCGTATCTGGGATGCAGTTGACGGGTACGGGCACCGTGGGCGTTCAAGTGACGCCCACCCTGGCGGTCACGACCGGGATCCAGGGCATGCCGTTGACGATCACGGTAGACAGCACGGGATACTCCCGCGGCACGTTCGTGGGCCTCATCTCGGTGCAGGCCACAGTGACCGGCGTGCTGGACTCGCCGCAGATGGTGCCGGTGACGCTGCGCGTGGTGTCGTGGTTGCAGCGCGTATATCTGCCAGTGACGCTCCGCTAGTACGCGCCGGGCTGGTGGGGCGGTCCCTTTCCTTTTGTTCAAAGCTATACTATAATATCCGTCAGTTCCAACTGCCCAAGCAATTGTCGTCCCATTCATAACGCGCCGTTAACACGAATATGCCTCAATTCGGAGGGGAGAGATGCAACCTGGTGCTCCCTATTGCGTAGTATAATGTGACAACCTCGAGATTCGCGCGTGTGTTAGCTACAGAAATTCAGGAGGAACAAGTAATGGTAGACACCTATGGAAAGGTACAGGACAGTCGTACAGGCTTGGAAAAGCTGCTTGACATCATCCCTGGCTGGGGGGGATACCAAGAGCGGCAGAATCGCCGTAAGGCTGACCAGCTCTTGCGCCAAACGCTGACTGAACAGTTGACGATTCAACGTCGGAATCTGGATGTGGTGCAGAAAGAGCTGATCAGTCATGGCAGGATAGACCTGGTGGATGACGTGGGCAGCGCTGTGACGCAGCTTCAAACCTTTATGGATCGCGTCCGCACAGCGACCTATGGATATTCCGGCATGTTCGATGCTGTGAGGATCAACCAGGCCGAATTGGAGCAGATGTATAATTTTGATGCGGCTTTGTTCGAGTACGTAGAGCGGCTCGACGTGGCGACCAGTCGTCTGCGCGAAGCGATAGACGTGGGCGAGGGACTGGTCGAGACAATTCGCATCGTCCAGGACATTTGCCGTGAAGCCAACGATACCTTTGATCAGCGCGAACACTTGATTTTAGAGGGAACGACCGGGATCTAGGGAGAGCAGTTTTCCATTTTAAACATCAGGAGGTGAGCTAGGATGGCAAGAGTATTTGATATTGTCGAATTTGTGGACGAATCCAGATCAGAGATGGTGCGCCGGATTCCCGAACGGGGGTCTGGCGACTTTCGCATCGGCTCGCAGGTGATCGTCCGGGATAGTCAGGCAGCGGTCTTTTTCCGCGATGGACGGGCGTTGGACGTGTTTGGCCCGGGCGCTCATACCATCGCCACCGCCAACATCCCGTTGTTGGTGGACTATGTTGGCAAGGCGTTTTCGGGACAGACGCCTTTCAAGGCTGAGGTCTATTTCGTCAGCCTGCGCGAGTTCACCGATCTCAAGTGGGGCACTCCAACACCCATCACCATCAAAGACCCAGAGCTGGGAATGGCCCGGGTGCAGGCCCGGGGATCCTATGCGTTTCAGCTGACCGACCCTCAGCTTTTCGTCAACAAGATCGTGGGTACTCAGGGCATTTATCGCACGACCGAGATTCAGGGCTTTTTCCGCTCCATAATCCTGACCAAACTGACCGACCTGATCGGCGAGATAGGCAAGTCGGTGATCGAGTTGGCCGGGATGGCGGAAGAGATCACGATGGGCGCGCGGGCCAAGGCAGCCGAGGAGTTTGCAGCCCGGGGTATCAATCTGACGTCCATCTATGTCGAGTACGTTGGGCCGACTGAGGATACCGCCAGGGCGATTGACGAGCGCGCTTCTATGGGAGCGCTGGGCGATATGCAGGCCTATATGCAGTTCCAGGCCGCGCGAGCGATGCGCGATGCCGCTCAACAGCCGGGCGGCGGGGCCAGCGAGGGGATGGGCTTGGGGGCTGGCCTGGGCATGGGCATGACGATGGCCCAGATGATGTCCCAGAGTATGCAGCAGCCGGCTCAACAGCAGGCTCAGCAACCACCTCCGGCGGGACCGGCCGTTCCCAAGACGGTGCAGGAGATTCAGGACACGTTGGATAACCTGGATATGCGGCTGGCCGCTGGCGAGATCAGCGAGGCGACGTACGACAAGCTGTACGCCAAGTGGGAAGCCAAGCTGCACGAGCTGGGGGGATAGGGCTGGCGAACAGCCTAGAACGGTGAACGTCCGGCCCCGGTCCACGTGGACCGGGGCTGAGCGTTGTCGGCTCATGCGGCGGCAGCGCTGCCGCCGCATGAGCCGACCAGTTGCGAGTGCACGTCGGCGGGCAGCGGCTTTAGCTTGCCGGGTCCGCGCAGCCAGGTTTTGACTTTTTTCCCATAGAACACGGGGACCGGGGCCCCATCCACGTTCAGGGTGACGTCGGGGTTTGCAAAGATGATCACTGCGCGCACGGGTACTTGGACGGCGGGCAGATGTTGGCTCAACCAGCGCTCCAGCTTGTCTACCTGGCGGGCGCCCTCGGCGTCAGGAGCACCTAGCACTTCTTGCCCCGCAAACTGGCGAAAGAACTTGGCCTTTTGCTGGTGTTTCCACCGCCCATCTTTCTGGTAGGTTACCTCACCACCCTGGGTCTTGACTACAAATACGGTGCAGCCGCCGGGTTCCAGGAGCACGTGGTGCGCGGGAAGCGTATACTGCAGCAGCGCATACTGATCGTCCAGCCCCTTGAGGACCCCAACTAGGGCGTCGTGGTGGGCCAGGGCGCCGAGGTACCGGTCGGCGAACCCCCCACCGATCATCGAGAGGATGTAGCCCAGCCCCAGGCTTCCTGCTGTCACGATCATCCACTCCGGTTTGACGAACGAGATGATCAGGCCGGCGAAAAGCACGAATAATCCTCCCAGCGTCCCGTATTGGCCGATGGACGTGGCTGTTTTAATGTGGCGTTCGTTGCGAATGATGCGCATGGCTAACCCTCGTAGCGACCCAGTACCAAGCAGGCGTTCTGCCCGCCAAGACCAAAAGAATTCGATATGGCGACCCGCACGTCGGCTGGGCGCGCCCCCTCTGGGACGTAATCCAGGTCGCACGCCGGATCGGGGGTTTCCAGGTTGATGGTGGGGTGAATGATCTGATGCTCGATCGTCAGAGCGCACACGGCGGCCTCGATGGCCCCGGCCCCGCCCATGGCGTGGCCGATCATGGATTTGGTCGAATTGACGGGGATCTGGTAGGCTCGTTGGCCAAACACGCGCTTGATGGCCTCGGTTTCGATGGGATCGCTGATCGGCGTGGCGCTGCCGTGAGCGTTGATGTAATCCACGTCGTCGGGCGTCAGGCCGGCGTTTTCGACGGCCCACTGCATCGCCCGGCTGGCTCCCAGGCCCTCTGGATCCGGTTGGGCGACGTGAAAGGCGTCGGAGGAGGAGGCGTGCCCCAGCACCTCGGCATAGATGTGGGCGTTCCGCGCTTGGGCGTGTTCAAGGGCCTCGAGGACAAAGATCGCGCTTCCCTCACTGAAGACAAAGCCATCCCGCTCGGCGTCGAACGGCCGGCTGGCCCGTGTGGGTTCGTCGTTGCGGGTGGAGAGGACGCGCATGGCGCAGAAACCGACGATGGGAGTGAAGTGAATCAAAGCCTCGACGCCGCCGCAAATCATCACATCGGCTGCGCCCCGGCGGACGAACTCGGCCGCCTCTCCCACGGCCTGGGTGCCGGTCGCGCAGGCAGCGACGACAGTGCTGATCGGCCCCTTGGCACCCGACCAGTAGCTCACGTGGTGGGAGGGCATATTGACCAGGAGGGCCGTGACGACGAAGGGATTGACCCGCGCCAATCCCTTGGCGCGGTAGACGTCCACACCCTCCAGGGCGCGCTCAAAGCCGCCGACGCCGGTCCCGATCAGGACACCTGTGCGCTCCTCGTCCGCCAGGGGGAGTTCCAGCCCTGCGTCCGACAGCGCCTCCTGAGCGGTTGCCACGGCTACCTGCGAGCAGCGCGATATGCGGCGGGCTTCCTTGAAATCAATGTACTGTTTGGGATCGAACCCCTTCAGCTCACCGGCGATTTGCACCGGGAGATCGGAGGCATCAAACTGGGTGATGGGCCCGATGCCAGACCGCCCTGCGAGGAGACCCTCCCAAGTCTCTTTTAGCGTCAATCCCAGGGGAGTCATCGCGCCCAGGCCGGTGACGACGACGCGTCTCTGCCCATTCTTGCTTCTGCTCATATCTACTCCTTTGTCAATCCGTTGCGAATTGCGTTCACTATGTCGCCTTCCACTGCTTTGCGGGCCTGCCGGATGGCGTTCTGGATGGCGCGCGCGTTGGAGCGCCCATGCCCTGCGATGACGACCCCATTGACGCCCAACAGCGGTCCCCCGCCGACTTCAAAGGGGTCCACGCGCCGCGCCACCCGACCGAAGGCTGGTTTGGCCAACAGTCCGCCTACAGCCGTCAGCGGGCTGGCCTTGATTTCATCCCGGATGAGATCGGTCAACATTTTGGCTGTGGCTTCGAGGGTTTTGATCAGGACGTTGCCATAGAACCCATCGGTGATGACGACGTCGGCCTGGCAGGCGATGGCCTCTTTCGGTTCGACGTTACCGACAAAGTTGAGGGGCGAGTCGAGCAACAGTTTGTAGGCATCTTTGACCAGGTTGTTTCCCTTGCCGGGTTCTTCGCCATTGGAGAGGAGGGCGACGCGAGGGTTTTCGCGGTCCAGCACAGCCTGGGCATAGATGTGGCCCATCACGGCAAACTGGTGCAGATATTCAGGCCGGCAGTCGGCGTTGGCGCCGATATCGAGGAGGATGACGCGTCCGGCGGGCAGGGGCAGAATGGCGGCCAGCGCGGGTCGTTTCACACCCCGGATGCGCTTTAGCGTGTGCAGCGTGGCGACGGTCAGGACGCCGCCGGTATTCCCGGCCGTCACGTAGGCGTCGGCCGCGCCGTCGCGCACCAGTCCCATTCCCACGTGCATAGAGGACTGCTTCTTCTCCCGTGCTGCCCAGGCCGGTTCGTCCTCCATTTCGATCACCTGGGGGGCAGGGACGATTTCCAGCTTGAGGCCAGACGTGTCGTGGTGGGCCAGTTCTTGCCGAATGGCATCCTCGCGGCCCACCAGAATGATCTCGTCCCGCCATTCCCGGGCCGCCTGTACGGCCCCCGCGATGTCGGGAACGGGATAAGCATCGGACCCCATCGCATCGAGGACAATTCTCATCTATTGACTCCTTCCTTGGACTGCTAAAAACGAGATAACCGCCTAACAAAGCTTCGCCTCAAACCGACGAGGTTGGAACTCGCCGCAGAGTGCGCTAAGCCCGCTGAGGAAAACATGAGAAAACTCTGCGTTCTCTGTGGGCTCTGCGGTAAAATCTTGCCTCATCTGTAAAGAATTGTAGCCCTCAAGGAGTTCAGGTCGTCGCACCTTGTAGGCAGTTAAGAAATGAGATTGTACAACGACCCCGTCGGCTGTGCAAGTTGACGCTGTATCAACTACTCGCCGATAATCTTGACCAATACCCGCTTCCGCCGCCGGCCGTCGAACTCGCCGTAAAAGATCTGCTCCCATGGGCCAAAATCCAGCCGCCCCGCGGTGATCGCCACGACGACTTCGCGGCCCATCACCTGGCGCTTGAGGTGGGCGTCGCCGTTGTCCTCGCCGGTGCGGTTGTGACGGTAGCGGCTGATCGGCTCGTGGGGGGCCAGCTCCTCCAACCATTCCTCGTAATCGGCGTGCAGTCCCCGCTCGTCGTCGTTGATGAACACGCTGGCGGTGATGTGCATAGCGTTGACGAGGCACAGCCCCTCGCGGACGCCGCTCTCCCGCACACAGGTCTCCACCTGGGGGGTGATGTTGACGAACGCCCGGCGCTGGGGGATCTCGAACCACAGTTCTTGACGATAGCTCTTCATCGTTTTCCTCCCAAATGACGGTCTCGAACGTTTCTCGATCCAATTTGCTACTGTCTCCATTCTACCTGGACGAGCCGGACTAGGCAAGTTGGAAATAAGCTTGCCTTACCGCCGTTCTGGGTTATACTCTGACACATCTTTTGTCAGGGGAGGGTATCGCATGCAAACTGTTTCTTTCCTGCTCGTTGGTCTGGGCAATCTGGGCCGCCGTCTCTGCCAGGTTTTGCCGCAGAAACAGGACCACTTGCGGCGGCGGTACGGCGTACAGCTCCGTCTGGTTGGAGCGGCCGATAGCCAGGGGGCAGCCTACGATCCGATGGGATTGGATGTGGCCCGCATCGCAGAGCTCAAGGCGGCCGGCGGGACCATCGCCGCCTATCCCACCGTCGGACGCCGGGGGTGGACGGCGGTGGACCTGGTCGCCGTGGAGGAGGCAGACCTGCTGCTGGAGGCCTCGCCGGTCAACCTCCACCAGGGGGCGGAGCCGGGCTTGACCTGCATCCGCACCGCGCTGCAGCGCGGGATGCACGTCGTGACGCCCAACAAAGGCCCGCTGGTCCTGGCCTACCGGGAGTTGCACGAGCTGGCCGCTGCCAACGGGGTGCAACTCCGCTTCGATGGGACAGTGGCGGGGGGGCTGCCCGCCATCAACATCGGCCAGCGCGACCTGCGCGGCGCGATTGTCAGCCAATTGGCGGCGGTGCCGAATCTGTGCACCGGGTACGTGATGGAGCTGTTGGCCGATGGGATGTCCTGGGACGAGGCGCTGGAGCGTGCTCGTCAGATCGGTGTCCTGGAAGGGGACGGTTCGTGGGATCTGGAGGGCTGGGACGCCGCCGCCAAGCTGGTCATCCTGGCCAATGCCGTCCTTGACTATCCGGCTCGGCTGGAGCAGGTGGCTCGCACCGGCATCACCGATCTCCGACCCGGCCTGCTGCGGGCTGCCCGCGAACAGGGCCGGCGGTATCGGTTGCTGGCGCAGGCCGGGCGTAACCCCGACGGGACGTACTCCCTGTCGGTGGCTCCCGTGCCGCTTCCTCCGCAGCACCCCTTGGGCCGCCTGGATCGCAGGCAGATGGGCGTCGTCTACAGCACCGACATCTATGGCACCATCATCTCGATCATTGATGAGACTGACCCGATCCCCTCGGCTGCGACGATGCTGCGAGACGTGCTGGATATCTATGCGTAAGACGGGTTGGGGCGCAGGATTGGCGCTGGCGCTGATGCTGCTCGGCGCGGCCTGTCGGGCCGCTGCTCCGCGTGCCGAGGCCACCGCCGTCGGGCGTGCGGTTTCCGCGACGTTGACGTCCTGTCCAACGCCGACGCCCCCCGCGGTGTCAACCGTGGCGCCGACAGGGACTCGTCCGCCCACCGTGACGCCGCTGCCGACCTCACCGCCGGTCATCCCGACTGTCACCGTCACCGCTTCTCCTGTCTTCTCGCCCACGGGTCAGCCAGCCGTCGCACCGACCACCTGTCCAACTCTCCAGCCGACCGTTCAACCCACCCGCCAGCCCGCTCTGCCGCCGGTGGCCGTCTGGGAGCAAGATATCACCCTCAACACCTACGGTTGGCAGGAGGCGCTGCTGCCCACGACGCCCGACGACCCCATCTTTCCCTATCCGCGCCTCGACTTTGACGCCCTCTCTGGGCCCACACCTCTTTCGTACCGCGCCGTGTTCGTCCAGAACGAGTACGTGCAGGTGGTCGTCGTGCCCGAGTTGGGGGGGCGGATTTTGCGTTGGACCGACCGCACGACCGGGCGGCAGCTCCTGTATGCCAACTCGGTGATCAAGCCCACCCGCTGGGGTTACCGGGGCTGGTGGTTGGCGATCGGTGGGATGGAGTGGGCTTTTCCGACGGATGAGCACGGCCTGAACGAGTACCGGCCCTGGCAGTACCAATTGTTGTGGAACGGCGTGCGGGTGTGGGACACCGAGGATCGGACCGGCATGACCGTCGAGGTGACGATTCGCCTGGACAGTGCGTACAGCTACTTTACCCTCGTGCCGAGGATCACGAACCCGACCGCCGAGCCACAGTCTTACCAGTTCTGGATCAATGGGATGCTGACGCTTTCCGACGTGAACGCGCCATCGCCCGACCTGATCTTTATCATCCCGGATGACCAGGTGACCGTCCATTCCACCGGTGACGGGAGCCTGCCTGGACCTGGCGGCTCGATGAGCTGGCCGGTGTACGGGGGGCGCGACTTTAGCCGTTACAGCGAGTGGCGCCAGTATCTGGGCGTCTTTGCCCATCCGGCCCAGGCGGACTTTGCCGGCGCGTTCGACCTGGGGAATGGTCAGGGCGTCGTGCGCGTCTTCCCTCACACCATCGCCACCGGCCTCAAGCTCTTTTGCCTGGGCGATCTCCCGGCCGAGTTGTGGACCGACGATGGGAGCCGCTATGTCGAGTTGTGGGGTGGATTGACGGCCACCTTTTGGGATGACTGGACGTTGCAACCGGGGGGGAGTGTGGCCTGGACGGAGTATTGGTATCCCGTGAGTGGCATCGGGGGGTACAACTGGGCCAACGAGGTGGCGACCATTCGGCTCGCGCCAGTGGGTGAGAGCGCCGAGGTGGCGGTGGCGACCACCCGGGCGTTGACGGGCGTGGTGGTGCTACACCGGGGCGGGGTCGAGGTGCAGCGGTGGGAGGTTTCCGTCGCGCCGGGGAAGCCGTTCCAGGCCGTGAGTGAGCCGGCCGCCGGGGTTGGCGATTGGACGGTGCAGGTGTTCGAGGGCGGCGGCCTCGTCGCTCAGATGGGACCGTAGCACAGAGATACAGGAGGGCAGTATGTCGTTACAGATTGGCATTGTAGGCCTGCCCAACGTGGGCAAATCCACGCTCTTTAACGCGCTGACGCGAGCTGGAGCGGCCGTGGCGGCTTATCCCTTTACGACAATCGAGCCGAATCGCGGGGTGGTGGCGGTCCCCGATCGGCGGCTGGCGGCGCTAGCAGAGCTGGTGGGGCCAGAGTTGATCACGCCGGCGATGATCGAGTTCGTGGACATTGCCGGTTTGGTGCGGGGCGCTCACCAGGGCGAGGGGTTGGGCAACCAATTCCTGGGTCACATTCGCGACGTGGATGCTATCGCCCTGGTCTGTCGCTGCTTTGCCAGTGGGGACGTGGCCCACGTCGAGGGGACGGTGAACCCGGTGCGGGACGTCGAGGTGCTCGATCTGGAGCTGATTCTGGCGGACCTGCAGGTGCTCGAACGGCGCATCGAAAAGGTCCAGTCGGCGGCCAAGGCCCGCCCTCGGGAATATGTGGTCGAGTTGGAGGGATTGCAGAGCCTGCGGGAGCATCTCCAGGCCGGGGAGCGGGCCGCGACCTGGGCGGAACGGGGAGCGACCGAGGCCGCGCTGGCGCAAGAGATCAACCTGCTGACCGCCAAGGAGCGCATCTATGTGGCGAACGTCGGGGAGGAGGACCTGCCGGACGGCGGACCGCTGGCCGAGCGGATAGACCAGGTGGCGCGGGATGAGGGGACGCTTTCCGTTGCCCTCTGCGCTCAACTGGAGGCCGATCTGAGCGAGTGGCCGCCCGACGAAGCGGCTGTCTATCGGGCCGACGTGGGTTTGGAGCGCTCTGGACTGGAGGCCCTGGCCTGGGCGGGTTACGCGGTGCTCGATCTGATCACGTTCTTTACCATCACCGGCGGCCGAGAGACGCGCGCTTGGGCCTTGCAGCGGGGCGCCAAAGCGCCCCAGGCGGCTGGCAAGGTGCACAGCCAGATGGAGCAGGGATTCATTCGGGTCGAGGTGGTGAGTTTCGAGCAGTTGGTTGAGGTGGCAAGCTGGGCGGCGGCGCGAGAGCGGGGCATCCTGCGTATCGAGGGACGAGATTACCAGGTGCAGGACGGGGACGTCTGTCTGTTCCGTTTCAGTCCTTGACCTGGATACAAATGAGAGATTTGACGGTAGAGAGGAGACGTTGTGATGATCGAACGACCGATTTCAGTGCTCGTGTACGCATTCAACGAGGAGGACAAGGCCGACCAGCTGCTCAAGGCCCTGAAGGATCTGGACCGGCGCGGTATCTTTGACATACTCAACGCGGCCGTGCTGGTGACCCAGGAGGACGGGCAGTTCAGATTGCGAGAGACCGAGGACGTGGACGCACGGCGCGGCGCGCTGTTCGGCGCTGTCGTGGGCGGCCTGGTTGGTCTGCTGGGGGGGCCGGCGGGGGTGATCGTCGGCGCGGCGGCTGGCGCTGCCACCGGCGGGGTCGCGGCTCATCGGATCGACATGGGTTTTTCCGAAGAGTATCTGCGCGAGATTCAGACCAGCCTCGAACCGGGCAGTTCGGCCTTGATTGCCCTGGTCGAGCACGAGTGGGTGGATCGGGTGATCGAGGAGTTGGAGCAGTACGAGGGGCGACTCTTCCGCCAGGCCATCCAGGCTGATATTGCCGCTCAACTCGCTGCTTCTCAATCGAGCCAGGAAGCGCAGGAATAAGGGGAAGCCAGGCATCCGAGGGGTTGCTCAACCCTTCGACCATCAACACCAGCACCTCTCGCTCGCGGTTGGTCAGGTCGTTGCCCGGGCTCGCGGGTCGCCTGGATAAGGGCCTGGACGGCCTCGGGGGCTAGCGCCAGGCCGTCGTAAACCATCAGAAAGGCGCTCAGACCGCTGCGTACCACGGCGTGGTCATCCACGAGCATGACGCGGATCGGGGTTGAATCGTTCACAGGTCTGTACCTCCTTGGTGCGATGGGATGAGCCATCAGGAGGGCATAACTGCGCCAGTGCGACGCACTTTCCAACTGGTCACTCGTTTTCTAGCATCAACACGCTCCAGGTATGCGCGCACTGCGGACAGCGGTAGCGGATGGTGTGCTTGATGTCGTCGTGTTGGTCCTCTTGCCCGAGTGGACTGACCTCACGCTGGGCCAGGGTGCCACATTTGGGGCAGGGGCGTCCTTCTTTGCCGCGTTGGGTCTGGACGAGATGTTCGCCGCTCGTGGGCCTGGTCAGGGGCGCAGTTGGCTCCTGGGCCAGCGTCATGGCTGCCTCAGTCAGCGCCGAGACGAGGGGCAAAAGCTCTGACTGCCAGATGACCACGACGCCAAGGCGGTCCCCGGCAGATTCCTGGCCCAGGCTCCACAGGGTGACCAGTGGGTGATCGTCGTCGCCGCTTCCTCTGGGCCACACTTCCAACATCAGGTCATTGGATACTTGGATTGACTTGACCTGGACGTCTATCTGGGATTGAGAGGGGTGCTCAGAGGGTTGAGCGTCCTCCTCACCCAGCTCGGTTTTGGCCTTGCGAGCTGCCTGTTCGAGCAGGATGTCATAGACCTCGGCCAGTTCTGTGTTAGAGAGATGGGTCGAATCGTGTAGCGTTAGTTTGTATTTGTCCGTCACGCTTCTGTTCTCCTTCGACTGTCTCAGGTGCGACGCACTTTATGGCTGAATAGTCGCTTGCACACCTTTACTTTCGGGGCAGCGATTTGTATGTTGTGCTGGTGCGCTTTTGCACTTCGTCGCGGGCCTCCAAGAGGATCAGCGGGCCGGTCTCTATCTGTTCGATGACCGGAGGTTGGTTGGGTTGGCCGGGACTGGGCGGCCAGTCGGTGTGCCACTCGCCGGCCTCGTCCCGGCTCAAGCTGCTGTTGGGGGCCAGCGGGCCAAAGGTGACGCTGTCCACCACCGCGCCGTCGGGCGTGAGCAGTCTGACCTCGTCGCCGGTGTCGTCGAGGGTCAATCCGGTCTGCTGCCCAAAGAAGAGGGCGAACGTCTCGGGTTGGAGCACGGTGCCGGTCGGGATCTGGTAGGGCGGGCTGCCGTTCGCCATGTCATCCAGCAACCAATCGCCCAACTCGACGGCGTGTGGCCCAGCATTGTACAGTTCGATCCATTCGTCCTGCATGTAGAGAGACGTGCTTTCGTCGGTGGCGCTGATTACGGCCATCAACTCGTTGATCCGCACACCGGTCGGTGTGACGACTGGCGTGAAGGTCGGCTCCGGGGTGATGACGGTGACCGTCACCGTCGGTGTGGCGGTCGGCTCTGGCGAGGGTCCCGGTGTGAACGTAGCCGCTGGTGTAGCGGATGGCTCCGTCGTGGGGGGGGGCGTTGGCTCGACGGTCGGTTCTCCCGTAGGG
>Ga0209614_1000752_pt1 | contig 27338 bp, 28 predicted proteins | sample BlaSprsedimmetaG_FD_185484 | JGI IMG/M metagenome (GOLD analysis project Ga0209614, IMG submission 185484) | Hot spring sediment bacterial and archeal communities from California, USA to study Microbial Dark Matter (Phase II) - Blank Spring... ... | reverse complement strand
CCCAAGAACCGGCGCGACAGTTGCGCCCCCGGCATGCGGCAGATCCTCGACGAGTTCGGCCCGCAGGCGGTGGCCGACTGGATGGCCGAGCAGAAAGGGCTTCTGCTGACCGACACGACAATGCGGGACGGGCACCAGTCGCTCCTGGCAACCCGGATGCGGTCGATCGACATGATCCGCGTCGCACCCGCCTATGCCCACAACCTGCCGCAGCTGTTCAGCGTGGAATGCTGGGGCGGGGCCACATTCGACGTGGCCTATCGCTTCCTTCAGGAATGCCCCTGGCAGCGGCTGCGGGACATCCGCGCGCGGATGCCGAACCTGATGACGCAGATGCTGCTGCGGGGCGCGAACGGGGTGGGCTACACGACCTATCCCGACAACGTGGTGCAGGGCTTTGTCAGGCAGGTGGCTGCGACGGGCGTGGACGTGTTCCGCGTGTTCGACAGCCTGAACTGGGTCGAGAACATGCGCGTGGCGATGGATGCGGTGCTGGACAGCGGCAAGGTGCTGGAAGGCGCGATCTGCTATACCGGCGACATCCTCGACCCGGACCGGGCGAAATACGACCTGACATATTACGTCGAGATGGCCAAGGCGCTGAAGGCGGCGGGCTGTCATATCCTGGGGCTGAAGGACATGGCGGGGCTGTTGAAACCCGCCGCGGCCAGTGTGCTGTTCAAGGCGCTGAAGGACGAGGTGGGCCTGCCGATCCACTTCCACACCCATGACACCAGCGGGATCGCGGGCGCCACGATCCTGGCCGCGGCCGAGGCGGGCGTGGACGCCGTGGATGCGGCGATGGACGCGTTCTCGGGCGGCACCTCGCAGCCCTGCCTGGGCTCGATCGTCGAGGCGTTGCGCAACACGCCGCGCGATACCGGCATCGACATCGAGGCGGTGCGCGAGATTTCCGACTACTGGGGGCAGGTGCGCACGCAATACGCCGCCTTCGAATCCGGCATGCAGGTGCCGGCGTCAGAGGTCTATCTGCACGAGATGCCGGGCGGGCAGTTCACCAACCTCAAGGCGCAGGCGCGCAGCCTGGGGCTCGAGGATCGCTGGCCCGAGGTCGCCAGGACCTATGCCGACGTGAACCAGATGTTCGGCGACATCGTCAAGGTGACGCCCAGTTCCAAGGTGGTGGGCGACATGGCGCTGATGATGGTCAGCCAGGGGCTGACGCGGGCCGATGTCGAGAACCCGTCGCGCGACGTGGCGTTTCCCGATTCCGTCATCGACATGCTGCGCGGCAACCTGGGCCAGCCGCCCGGCGGGTTTCCCGAAGCCATCGTCCGCAAGGTGCTGAAGGGCGAGAAACCCCTGACCGAGCGGCCCGGCGCCAAGGTGCCGCCCGCCGATCTGGACAAGCTGCGCGCCGACCTGAAGGCACAGTTCGAGGATCTCGACTTCGACGACGAGGACCTGAACGGATACCTGATGTATCCCAAGGTCTTCACCGACTACACGGCGCGGCACCAGATGTATGGCCCGGTCCGCACCCTGCCCACGCGCACCTTCTTCTACGGGATGGAGCCGGGCGAGGAGATCACCGCCGAGATCGACCCCGGCAAGACGCTGGAGATCCGGCTGTCGGCCATCGGCGAGACCACCGAAGAGGGCGACGTGCGCGTCTTCTTCGAGCTGAACGGCCAGCCCCGCGTGATCCGCGTGCCCGACCGCAAGGCCAAGGCCACGGTGGCCAGGCGGCCCAAGGTGGAACTCGGCAACCCCGCCCATGTCGGCGCGCCGATGCCGGGGGCGATCGCGACCGTCGCGGTCAGCGCCGGGCAGAAGGTCAAGACGGGCGACCTGCTGCTGACCATCGAGGCGATGAAGATGGAGACAGGCCTGCATGCCGAGCGCGACGGCACGGTGAAGGCCGTGCATGTCACTCCCGGCGCCCAGATCGACGCCAAGGACTTGCTGGTCGAGTTCGACTAGGCCGCGGCGGAGCTGCATGCCCCGAGGCAAAGCAGCCAGGATAGACCTGGCGGTGTCCGGCCAAGCCGCCCGCACCGGCTGGGCCGGATGACATCGTTGGCCCTTGAAGGCCGGAAATAGCCGCTCCGAGGCTTCCCGCCGTGGCGATAGCGGAGGTGGCGCGCACCCGCCCACCCAGGCAATGCCGCGCCCGGTTCGAAACGAAAGCGAGACCCCATGTGATTTCCCATGGCCCGTCTCAGCCCCTCGTTTCCCTGCGTCACCAGCGCCGCGCCATTTGCCCAAGGCATCGACGCCGAACCGCTCTGGCAGGGCGCCAATGAAGTCGTGACCGCGGACCGCACCAAATGCCGCTGCAGCGACGCCTGCTATCCCACCGACTGGACGATGCCCGCCAGTCTGGGCGCCCTTTTTGCGGGCCTCGCGCCCGGCGCGCGCGTGAAGGTCAGCCTCACGCTCGGCGATGGCCACAGCATCGCCCCCGCCTGTTCGATCAACGGACATGAATGCGGCATGCTGAGCAATGTCGGCGCGCCCGATCCTGTCACCGGCCTGGCCGATTCCGCCTGGTTCGGCATCGCCCCGGATCGCGGGCTCACGATCAGCCCCAGCCGAAACAGGATCTCCTATGTGGCCGAAGCCGGGAGCTATCGTCCCAAGGCATGCGGCCCGGGCGGAACCCCGGCTTTCCCGGGCCTGCCGGACGGCATCTGCGATTTCTCGGGCTACGAGGCCGAGTTCGCGATCACCCGGACAAGCGCCTCCGACAAGGACGCCACGATGACGGTTGTGCCTCTGCCGGCCGGCCTGCCCCTGATCGGCGTGGCGCTCATCCTGCTCTACACGCTGCGACGCGCGCGCTGAATGCGTCCCATCAGGGCAGCGGCGGGCATCTGTATCCGGTGCCATTCGAAAAAACCCCTGCAAGCGGAATTTTCCGCTTGCAGCCCCCCAGCGGAGTTTATAAATCACGCCTTACCCAATGGACGCGGGCGTAGCTCAGGGGTAGAGCATTACCTTGCCAAGGTAAGGGTCGTGAGTTCGAATCTCATCGCCCGCTCCAGAATTTACCAATACAGATGTCCAACTGGACCGATAACGGTCGTGCGAAGCCGCGCGGCTGGCCATCTCGGTCGGACTGGAAAGGGACGGCATTCGTCAAGACGCCGGGGCCCGGTCCATGAAGACGGATCATCGGCGAGCGCGCTATCGGCGAGGCTGACGACAAGCCCGTTTGCGGAAAAGCGACGGCCATGTGCGGAAGATGGGGCTTGGGGGGCCGCCCCGCGGGGCGCATGCCTCCGGGCGGCACATCGCCCCTCCCTCTGCTCAAGACCGGGCCACGCCGGACAGGATCTGCGCGAGCGCCGCGCATATCATCGAGACCGCGATGCCGGTTCCCGACCTTTCCAGCAAACGGAGCAAGGTCGGCGACAGGGCTTTCCATGTGCTCGATGCTCTGCCGGGTCCGGCCAATGCCAACCGGCCGCAGCCCGCCGCTCCGGCGGTTAAAATCGCCGTCGTCGAAGGACGACATAACGGGGAGATGCGTGGTACCGCCTCCCCGGCTTGAACGGGGGACCTCTGGATCCACAATCCAGCGCTCTAACCAACTGAGCTAAGGCGGCACTGAAGCGCGATTTAACGCCCGTCGTGGCGCAATGCAAGCCCCGTTGCCGGATCGGGGCGGCTTTTGCCTGCGCCGCACGCCTCTTGTCAGCGTGGGGGCGACAGGCTAACGCAGGACCCTGACCATTCCGAGGGGCTGCCATGGGCATCGACAAGGAAAGCGAACTCGCCGCGAATTTGCAGATCGGGCCGACGAGCCTTGGCATGGTGCGGTTCTATGTCGAGGGCGAGGGTGTCGACCTGCCGATGGATTTCGACCCCGACGAGGCCGAGGAGATCGCCGAGGAAATCCGCGCCGCCGCCGCACAGGCCCGCACCATCGGCGAGAAGGCCGCCAAACCGGGCAAGAAGGACCGCCCTAGGGGCTGAGGCCCGGGTCGCGCAGCGCCTGCAACCGCAACGCCGCGTGGCGGGCGAATCTCTGCATGACCGCCTTGCGCCGTGCGCCCGCCAGCCTTGTCTCGGGGCCCTCGCGCAGGATCTCGGCGCCGTAGGCATCGGCCAAGATCAAGCCAGTGCCGGGCGGCAACAGGTCCCGCGGGAACGCCTCGTCCACCGCCCAGAAGAAGCGGTCGCACCAGTCGAGATAGCCCTGCCACTTGCGATCCGCGGCGAAATCGGCCCGACACGACTTGCATTCGACGATCCAGACTTCGCCCTTCGGCCCAAGCGCCATCACATCGACGCGCAGCCCGGCCGTGGGCACCAGTTCCTCGACACAGGCAAAGCCCAGATCGCGCAGGTGCCGGCTGACGCCGCGGGCGATCAGCTGGCCGGGCGCCAGCGCGGCAGGCGGTCGGGGCGGGACGCTTGGCATGGAGGCAGGATGAACAATCCATGAACAGGTGGCAAGCCTTGCAGCCATCCCCGCCCTGCCCTATCTGTGATCGAAGGCGGGTTCTGCCCTTCCCGTGCTGGGGTCAAATTCCGGTGGCCTTAAGCAAATCCGAGGGAGCTGGCTCTGTCCGGGTCCTGGCCCGGTTACCTGGCGCCCACCTGTATGAACAGGTCCTCGGGAATGAGCTGCCCTTACGGTCGTGGTGGTCCCGCCCCTTTGCCGCCCCGTATACCGATTTGAGCGCCCCGCTCAGGGGGCCAAGGCGCCGCGCGCACCTGAACTGACCGTCAGCGCCTCGGGCCAGCCGACCAGCCATTCGACCAGCACCAGCAGCAGGCAAAGCGCGACCACCCCCAGCACCAGCCGCACGCGCGACGCGCTGGGCGGGTGTTGCGCCCAGCGTTTCGCACGCAGAAGCCACAGCAGGTTCATTCCTCGAACCGGACCGATCCGATATAGGGCAGGTTGCGGTTGCGCTGGGCAAAGTCGATGCCATAGCCCACCACGAAGCGGTCGGGGATCTCGAAGCCTACCCAGCTTGCCCGCACTTCGACCTCGCGCCGCGAGGGCTTGTCCAGCAGCGCGCAGGATTCCAGCCGCCGGGGCTTTTTCGCGGCCAGCAGGTGCAGCACATGCGCAAGCGTGTGCCCGGTGTCGACGATATCCTCGACCACCAGCACGTCGCGCCCCTCGATCTTGCCGCGCAGATCCTTGAGGATGCGCACCTCGCGCGAGCTTTCCATGCCGCTGCCATAGGACGAGGTCTCGATGAAATCGACCTCGACCGGCAGCCGCAATTCGCGCACCAGATCGGCGATGAACACGAAGGATCCGCGCAGCAGCCCCACCACCACCAGCTTGTCGGTATCGGAGAAATGGCGCGTGATCTCGGCCGCCAGCGCCTCGACGCGGGCGGCGATCGTCTTGGCCGACAGCATCTCGTCTATGACATAGGGTCGCTCGCCCATGCCTTCCCCCTTGATTTCGGCCGCTCACTAGCAGAAACGACTGCCCACTGTCAGCAGACAAACGGGATCATGCCCAGACATTCCGAAAACCGCGAGATGCCCTATTCGGCGCAGCAGATGTATGATCTGGTGGCCGATGTCGCCGCCTACCCCGAATTCCTGCCCTGGACGGCCGCCGCGCGCATCCGTCGGCGCACGGATTTCGGCGATCACGAGTTGATGGAGGCCGATCTGGTGATTTCTTTCAAGGTGTTCCGCGAACGCTTCGGCAGCCGCGTGACGCTGTGGCCCAGCCTCTACAGGATCGACACCGAGTATCTGGACGGGCCGTTCAGGTACCTGAAATCCTACTGGCATTTCGAGGACGTCGCCGAGGGCCGCTGCAAGGTCGAGTTCTTCGTCGATTTCGAGTTCAAGAATCGCGTGTTGCAGGGCGTGATCGGCGTGGTGTTCAACGAGGCGATGCTGCGGATCGTGCGCGCCTTCGAGGCCCGCGCCGAAGACCTGTACGGCAAGCCCGCCGCCTGAGCCTTTCGGCCCGTCGGGCACCCCGGGGGCGAAGCGGCGGGACTCACCGACGCCCCGGCCGATTTCGTCGCCCGTGTCATGGCAGCACAGGTGACGCGCGGCCGCGCGTGGGCTGCCCGACGCCCCCGCCCCCGCGACGCTTCCGTCCGGGGCGGGCTAGAGTCGACCGCGACCAAGTTGAATCTTTGGGATTCACATCCGGGGTGATTTCTGATTCATGCTGACTGCCGGGAAGGAGGCGGCATGGATGGGGAAACCGTATTCTTCGGATTTGCGTCAGCGGTTTGTGGCCGTTCTGGATGAGGGTATGTCGGCCAGTGCAGCGGGCCGCAGGATGCGGATTGCGCGCGCGACAGCGGTGAGATGGGCCGCCACGTGGCAGCGTGAGGGTCGCGCCGAGGCGTTGCCGATGGGCGGGGACCGGCGCTCGGACGCCCTTGAGGCCCATGCGCCGAAGATCCCTGGCTGGCTGGAGGAAACGCCCGATCTTTACCTCGGCGAGATCGTGGCGCGGCTGGCCTGCGAGGGCATTGTGACCTCGGGGAGCAGCGTCTCCCGGCTGCTCGCCCGCCACGGCATCACGCGCAAAAAAAGACTGTGATTGCCGCCGAGCAGGCGCGCGGCGCCCCCTGCGTCGGCACCGTCCCGCATGGGCACTGGCGCAACAACACGTTCATCGCGGGGTTGCGCAGTGACCGGATCGACGCGCCGATGCTGATCGAGGGTGCCATGGACGGCGACGCATTCTGCGCCCGGGTCGAGCAGATGCTCGCGCCAACCCTGCAGTCGGGTGATATTGTGATTTGCGACAACCTCAGCGTCCACAAGAACGCCAAGGCGCGCGCTGCCATCGAGGCACGCGGCGCCGAGTTGCGCTTCCTGCCTGCCTGTTCCCCCGACCTCAATCCGATCGAAATGGTATTTGCCAAGCTCAAGGCCCTCGTCAGAAGCGCCGCCCCGAGATGCGCTGACAGCCTCTGCAGCGCCATCGCTTCCGCACTGACTGCCTTCAACCCGAAGGAATGCGCCCGCTATCTCCGGCACGCAGGATATGCTTCAACTTGATCGGAAAAAACTCTAGCCCCCCAGTGCAGCCATCAGCAGGTCGAGCGCATGGTCGCGGCTGGCGGCGCGCACCCGGTCGCGGCCCAGCGCGCCGAATTCCACGGTTTCGGTGACAACGTCCGCACCGCTGCGCGCCAGCGCGAAGCAGACGCGCCCCTCGGGCTTGTGCTCGGACCCGCCGGGCCCCGCGATGCCGGTGATCGCTACCGCCAGATCGGCCTCGGACCGGGCCAGTGCCCCCACCGCCATCTCGGCCGCGACGGGTTCGGACACCGCGCCATGGGCGTCCAGCGTCTCGTCCCGGACACCCAGAAGCGCCTGTTTCGCGGCGTTGGAATAGGTCACGAACCCCCGGTCGAACATCTTCGACGAGCCGGGAATATCGGTGATCGCGGCCGAAACCATGCCGCCGGTGCAGCTTTCGGCACTGGCCACCAGCACCCCCCGCGCACGGGCCAGGGCCACCAGGGTTTCGGCACGGCTGGTCATGCCAGAAGGATATGCCAGACCGCCGCCAGTGCAAGCACCAGCGCCCCCGCCGCGATACCCGCCAGCACATCGTCCAGCATCACGCCCAGCGCCGTCTTCTGCCGGTCGGCCCAGCCGATCGGCCCCGGTTTCCAGATGTCGAACAGCCGGAAGCCGAAGAACGCGACGATCCAGCCGGGATACAGCGCCAGGATGTCGGCCTCCGACGCCCGCGCGCCGAAGGACAGCGGCAAAAGCGCGATCCACATCCCCGCAACCTCGTCGATGACATATTCCGACCGGTCGGGATCGGCCGCCCCGCGCGCGGCGGCGCCCACCGCCCACCAACCCGCAAGGCAGATCACCACCGTCGACGCCAGCGCCAGCCACGGCCCGCCCAGCACATGCAGCGCCCAGAAGATCGGCAGCGCGGCAAGCGCACCCCAGGTGCCCGGGGCGGGGCGCAGGAGACCGACGCCGAACCAGGTCGCGACAAAGCGCGCCGGGCTCATGGCCGCACCAGCGTCACCGTGGCCAGAGCCGCGATTCCCTCTTCCCGGCCGGTGAATCCCAGTTGCTCGGAGGTGGTGGCCTTGACGCTGATCCGGTCCGGTTCGATCCCCATCAGCCGCGCCATCTCGGCCCGCATCGCGCCCGCGACCGGGCCGATCTTGGGCCGCTCGCAGATCAGCGTCAGATCGGCATGCGCGATCCGGTAGCCGCGTTCGGCCACCCGCCCCACCGCATGTTTCAGGAAGATGTCCGAGGCCGCGCCCTTCCATTGCGGATCCGAGGGCGGGAAATGCTGGCCGATATCGCCATCCGCCAGCGCACCATAAATCGCGTCGGTGACCGCGTGCATGCCGACATCGGCATCCGAATGGCCCTTCAGCGCCTTGTCATGCGGCACCTTGATGCCGCACAGGATCACGCCGTCGCCCTCGCAGAGGGCGTGCACGTCAAAGCCGTTGCCGGTGCGAATATCCATATCCCTCTCCCGCAAGGCCCGCTCGGCGCGGGCGAAATCCTGTGCATGGGTGATCTTCAGATTGTCCTCGTCGCCCTCGACGATGGCCACGTCAAGCCCCGCGGCCAGCGCCACCTCGACATCGTCGGCCGCCCCGCCCGGATGCGCCGCATGGGCCGCGCGGATCGCCTCGATCCGGAAGCCCTGGGGGGTCTGGGCCCGGAACAGCCCGTCGCGCGGATGCGGCGCCAGCACGCGCCCCGCCGCGCCGCGCCAGAGCGCATCGGTCACGGCCAGCGCGGGTGCTGCCCCCGGATGGGTATCCAGCGCGTCGATCACCCGGTCGATCAGCGCCGCCGAAACCAGCGGCCGGGCGCCGTCATGGATCAGAGCGCGCGTGGTGCCCGGCGGCACGGCTCCCAGCCCCGCCGCGACCGAGGCATCCCGCGTCGCGCCCCCGGGAACCCTCGTCACCGCCACGTCGAGCCCCGCCATCGCTTCGGCAAAAAGATCGGCATCGTCGGGATGCAGGACCACCACCAGCCCCGACACCCGGGGATGCGCGGCAAAGGCCGCCACCGTCCGGCCCAGCACCGGGCGCCCGCCAAGCGGCTGATATTGCTTGGGTCGATCGCCGCCAACTCTGGTTCCGCGTCCCGCGGCCACGATGATCGCCGTGACTGTCATGCCTTGCCCCCGAACCGGTCGGTGCCTCTTTAGGCGGGGGCGCGCTGCGGAGCAATGGGGCAAAAGGGCGGGGCCATACGATTAAATCTTATGCAACAGATGTTTAATGCCTCGCGGGCCTATCCCCCAGATTGTATTTCCCGTTCGGGCAAGCTACATCCCGCATCAAATGCACAAGGATTAATCAGTTGGCCATTCAGGTGGCAGATGTCACGCTCGATCCGCCCGTCCTGCTGGCCCCGATGGCCGGGATCACCGACCTGCCCTTTCGTCGGCTTGTCGCGTCTTTCGGCGCGGGGCTGGTGGTCTCGGAAATGGTGGCAAGCCAGGACATGGTCCAGGCCCGGCCCGGCACGCGCGAGCGCGCGGCGCTGGGGCTGGGCGAACAGGCCAGCGCGGTGCAGATCGTGGGACACGACGCCGACTGGATGGCTCGCGCCGCCCGCATCCTCGAGGATCAGGGCGCGCGGATCATCGACATCAACATGGGCTGCCCCGCCCGCAAGGTGACCGGGGGCTTCTCGGGTTCGGCGCTGATGCGCGACCCCGACCGCGCGCTGCGGCTGATCGAGGCCGTGGTGGGCGCTGTCAAGGTGCCGGTGACGCTGAAGACGCGGCTGGGCTGGGACAGCGACCTGCTGAACGCTGCCGACCTTGCCCGCCGGGCCGAGGCGGCGGGGGTGCGAATGATCACCATTCACGGCCGCACCCGCTGCCAGTTCTATTCCGGCCGGGCCGACTGGGCGGCGATCCGCGCGGTGAAACAGGCCGTGTCGGTGCCGGTGGTGGCCAATGGCGATATCGTCGATCCCGCCACGGCGCGCGCGGCGCTGGAGGCCTCGGGCGCGGACGGGGTGATGGTGGGGCGCGGTGCGCAGGGTCGGCCATGGGTTCTGGCGCGGATCGCCGCGGCGCTGGCCGGACAGCCCGCCCCGGCCGCACCGACCGGCGCAGCCTTCGCCGACATGGTGGCGGGCCATTACGAGGCGTCGCTGTCCTTCTATGGCCGCGCCTTGGGCGCGCGGGTGATCCGCAAGCATCTGGGTTGGTACATGGACGAGGCGGGCACGCCGCCTGCCCTGCGCCTGGCGGTGCTGACCGAACGCGATCCGGGCCGGGTGCTGGCCCTGATCCTCGATGCGATGGCAGGCCGCAGCGAGAGGGCCGCGGCATGACGTTGGACAAGGACGCAATCTGGACCGCGCTGCCGATCCCGGCCTTCCTGCTGGATGCCGGGGACCGGATCGCCGCGATCAACCCGGCGGCGGAAATCTTCACCAATGCCACGATCAGGGCGCTGCGCGATGCCCCTGTCTTTGACCGCCTGGCGGTGGATGCCCCGCTCGACGACGCCTTTGCCCGGGTGAGGGCAAACCGCGCGCCGTTGTTCATAAACGATGTCGACGTGACTGCGGGCGCCCACCCGCCGGTCGAGTGCAATCTTCAGATCGCGCCGATGAACGACCGGGCCGAGCATGTCCTGCTGCTGGTCAGCCCGCGCGAGATCGCCGGGCGGCTGGGTCGGGCACATTCGGTCAAGACGGCGGCGAAATCGGCGATCGGCATGGCCGAGATGCTGGCCCACGAGATCAAGAACCCGCTGGCGGGCATCACCGGGGCGGCGCAATTGCTGTCGATGAACCTGCGCAATGGCGATCTGGACCTGACCGACCTGATCGTGGCCGAAAGCCGACGGATCGTGAAGCTGCTGGATCAGGTCGAACAATTCGGCAATCTCAGCCCGCCGAACTGCAAGGCGGTGAACATCCACGACATTCTCGACCGGGCGCGCAAATCCGCGCTGGTCAGCTACGCCGCGCATATGAAGATCGAGGAGGAATACGACCCCTCCCTGCCCGCGACCTGGGCCGATGCCGACCAGTTGATGCAGGTCTTTTCCAACCTGATCCGCAACGCCGCACAGGCCGCCCCGTCCACGGGCGGCACGATCCGGCTGCGCAGCTTCTACGACCTGTCGCTGCGGATGCGCCATCCCGACGGCTCAGGCGTTCCGGTTCCGTTGCAGATCGAGGTGATCGACGACGGCCCCGGCCTGCCGCCCGAGATCGCCGGCGAGGTGTTCGAACCCTTCGTCTCGGGACACGAGAACGGCACCGGCCTGGGCCTCGCGCTCGTGTCCAAGATCATCAATGACCATGGCGGCTGGATCGCGGTCGGCTCGGCGCCCGGGCGCACCGTGTTCCGCGTCTCGCTGCCCGTCGCACCCAAACCCCGAGAGCTCACCCCCCAAGAGGATGACAGCTGATGGACGGCACCGTTCTTGTCGCCGATGACGACCGTACGATCCGAACCGTGCTGACCCAGGCGCTGACGCGGGCGGGCTGCAAGGTGCATGCCACCTCGTCGCTGACCACGCTGATGCGCTGGGTGTCCGAGGGAAAGGGCGATCTGGTGATCTCGGACGTCATCATGCCCGACGGCAACGGGCTGGAAATGCTGCCCAGGATCGGGCAGGAGCGGCCGGGCCTGCCGGTGATCGTGATCTCGGCGCAGAACACCATCATGACGGCGATCCAGGCCGCGGAGACCGAGGCCTATGACTACCTGCCCAAGCCTTTTGACCTGCCCGATCTGATGAAGCGGGCGGCCCGCGCGCTGGAAACCGGGCGCCGGGTGCGCAGCCGCACCGAAAGCGTCGAGCCGCCGCGCGACGAGGACGACCTGCCGCTGGTCGGCCGCACGCCGCAGATGCAGGCGCTGTACCGGCTTGTGGCGCGGGTGATGAATGCCGATCTGCCGGTTCTGATCACCGGCGAGTCGGGTACCGGCAAGTCGCTGATCGCCCGCGCGATCCACGACTTTTCCGACCGCCGCTCACTGCCCTTCGTGATCGCGACAACCCCCGACCTCAAGGGCGCAGATGGCCCCTCGGCGCTGGCCGCCCGCGCCCGCGGCGGGACGATCCTGTTCGACGAGGTGGCGGACCTGACCGAAGAGGCGCAGGCGCGCATCGTGCGGATGCTGGACAGCTTCGGCGATACCGCGCCACGGGTCATGGCCACCAGCCAGACCGATCTGATGGGCCGGATGGAGGCGGGCCTGTTCCGCCAGGATCTGTTTTACCGCCTGGGCGGGGTCACCGTCGCCGTGCCGTCCTTGCGCGAACGGGTGGACGACATCCCGCTGCTGACCGAGCATTTCCTGGCCCGTGCCGAACGCGACGGCGCCGCACGCCGCACCATCGCCGCCAGAGCGATGGACCTGATCCGCGCCTACAGCTGGCCCGGCAACGTGCGGCAGCTGGAACACACGATCCGCCGTCTGGTCGTCACCAGCCCCGAAGAGGTCATCACCCGCGCCGAGGTCGAGTCAGTGCTGGGCAACCAGCCCGAGATCGAACCGCTGGTTGGTGGCGGCGAGGGCGAGAAACTGTCGGCCTCGGTCGGCAGGCATCTGCGGCGCTATTTCGACCTGCATGGCGGCGTGCTGCCGCCTCCGGGCCTGTATTCCCGAATACTGCGTGAGGTTGAGATGCCGCTGATCGAGATCGCGCTAGACGCGACCGGCGGCAATCAGGCCAAATGTGCCGATCTGCTGGGCATCAACCGCAATACCTTGAGGAAAAAGATCACCGATCTCGATATCCGCGTGACACGCCGCCGCAAGTTGATGTAAATTCGCAACATGGCGTTGCGTCGAATCCGCATTTCCGCGGAGCGCACGTCAGTTAGCGAAGCCGCGCGCCCCGCGGCACAACGACACGAGGCGAGCAGTGGCCAGCGCCACGGGCCGGATGGCCCTTGAACGGCTCTTCCAGAGACGGTCGTCGCGGCGGATTCAGAACGTCGCGACCCTTGGTCTTGTCGTTCTGGGGCCGGTTCTGGCAATCGGCACCTTCCTGTTGCTCGGCCCGCTCGACCAGGGCGCGACGTCGCACGGACTGCGCGCGATTCTTTTGGCCGATCTGGTCTATTCTCTGGCGATCGCCACGATGGTGGTGCGCCAGATCGCGCGCATGGTCGCCGCAAGACGCAGCCATTCGGCGGGCTCGCGCCTGCACATGCGGCTGACGGGCGTCTTTGCAACCATCGCTCTGGTGCCGACCGTTCTGGTCGCGGTCTTCGCGGGGCTGACCATCAATATCGGGCTCGAAGGCTGGTTCTCCGAGCGGGTGCGCAACGTGGTGGGCGCGTCGCTCTCGGCCGCCGAAGCCTATGAGGAGGAACACCGCCGCGACCTTGCCGCCGACGCGCGGACGCTGGCAGGCTATCTGAATGCCGCGCGCCAGGCCAGCTTCATGCTGTCGGACGGTGAGTTGCGGCAACTTCTGACCCAGGCCCAGGCACGCGTCCAGCGTGGTCTGAAAGAGGCCTATGTCATCGACGGCACGGGCGAGATCAAGGCCCGTGGCGAACGCTCCTATCTGTTCGATTACGAGCAGCCGACCGCGCCCGAGATCGCGCGGGCCGCCGCGGGCGAGACGGTCATCATCGAAGATTGGGACAATAACGAGTTCCGGGCACTGCTGGCGCTGGACGCCTATGTCGACCGTTTCCTCTACATCTCGCGCAGCGTGGATGGCGAGTTGCTGAGCCTGCTGGACGACACCCAGGCCACCTCGCGGCTCTACCAGCAACTTGAAAGCGAGCGCGGGCGGGTGCTGTTCGAATTCGGGCTGCTCTATCTGGGCTTTGCAATGGTCCTGATCCTTGCCGCGGTCTGGCTGGGGCTGTGGTTCGCCGAGCGGCTGTCGCGTCCGGTTGGGCGGCTGGCGGGGGCGGCGCAACGGGTCGGCGCGGGCGATCTGGACGTGCGCGTGCGCGAGGAGGCAGGCGATGACGAGATCGCCATGCTGGGGCGGATGTTCAACCAGATGACCCGGCAGCTCAAGTTGCAACGCGACGCGCTGCTGGAGAACAACCGCCAGACCGAAATGCGGCGACGGCTGTTCGATTCGGTGCTGTCCTCGGTCACCGCAGGTGTGATCGGTCTGGATGCCGAGGGGCGGGTCGAGTTCATGAACCGCTCGGCGCTGACGCTTCTGCAACTGGACGAAGCGCGCGACAACGGCCACGACCTGCGCGTCGCCGTTCCCGAATTCGCCGCGCTGTTCGACCGATTGCGGGCCGAGCGCCGCGCCTCCGCGCAAGAGGAAATCCGTCTGATCCGAAGCGGCAAGATGGAGAACCTGCTGGTCCGGATGTCGACGCGGCGTGGCGCGGACGGGCGGCGCGAGGGCTATGTGGTGGCGTTCGACGATGTCACCGACCTTGTGACCGCGCAGCGGATGGCCGCCTGGGGCGATGTCGCCCGCCGCATTGCGCATGAGATCAAGAACCCACTGACCCCGATCCAGTTGTCGGCCGAGCGCATCAAGCGCAAGTTCCGCCCGCTGGTGGGTGACCAGGCCGACACGCTGGACCAGTATACGGACGTGATCGTGCGCCAGACCGGCGATCTGCGCCGGATCGTCGACGAATTCTCGAAATTCGCCCGAATGCCCGAGCCCGAACGCAAGCTCGTCGACCTTGCCGCGCTGGTCCGCGATGCGCTGGTCCTGCAGGAAAGCGGCCAGCCCGGCGTGCGCTTTGTCGCGGACCTGCCCGAGGGCGCGATGCCCGCCGAACTGGACCCGACGATGATCAGCCAGGCGCTGACGAACCTTATCAAGAATGCCGGCGAGGCCATCGCGACGCGGACCGAGAAGGGCGTGCCCGAGGGCTTTGTGGCCGAGATCCGGCTGCGTCTCGTGCACGAGGAGGACAGCGGCCTGATCGAGATCGCCGACAATGGCATCGGTCTGCCCGAGGACCGCGCCCGGCTTTTCGAACCCTATGTCACGACGCGCGACAGTGGCACCGGGCTGGGCCTGCCGATCGTCAGGAAGATCATCGAGGAACATGGCGGCACGCTGGAACTGGTCGACGCCGAACCGTTCGCGCCCGACACACACCGCGGCGCGATGGCGGTGATCCGCCTGCCGGTGGCCGAGGCCGGACAGTCGTCCGCGTCGGCAATCAACGAAACGAGAATAGCGGTATCCGGGGAGTAGGACATGGGCGACATTCTGATCGTCGACGACGAACGCGACATCCGCGAACTGATCGCGGATATCCTGCAGGACGAGGGCTACACGACACGGCTGGCCGCGAATTCGGATGCCTGCATGGCCGAGATCAACACCGAACCGCCTGCCCTGATGATCCTCGACATCTGGCTCAAGGACAGCACCATGGACGGGATCGACATCCTGTCCCGGGTCAAGCGCGACAACCCCGACATTCCGGTGGTCATCATCTCGGGCCACGGCAATATCGAGATCGCGGTCGCCGCGATCAAGCAGGGCGCCTATGACTTCATCGAGAAACCGTTCAACATCGACCAGTTGCTGGTGGTGATCCGCCGCGCGATGGAGGCCTCACGCCTGCGCCGCGAGAACCAGGAATTGCGCCGCAAGGACGTGGCTCAGGCCGAGATGATCGGCGCAAGCCCGGCCTTCAAGGGGCTGAAATCCCACCTCGACAAGGTAACGAAATCGAACAGCCGGGTGATGCTGACCGGCCCCGCCGGATCGGGCAAGGAAGTCGCCGCCCGCTATATTCACGCAAATTCAAACCGCGCGAACGGCCCCTTCGTGGTGGTCAACTCGGCCTCGATCGAGCCCGAGCGCATGGAAGAGGTGCTGTTCGGCCGGGAAAGTGCCGCGCGCGGCGTGGAACCGGGCCTTCTGGAGCAGGCGCATGGCGGCATCCTCTATTTCGACGAGGTGGCCGACATGCCGCTGGGCACGCAATCCAAGATCCTGCGCGTGCTGGTCGATCAGCAGTTCCAGCGCGCGGGCGGCACCGACCGGGTGCGCGTCGACATTCGGGTAATTTCATCCACCACGCGCGACCTGCCTGCCGCGATCGCCGCGGGCACATTCCGCCAGGAACTCTATCACCGGCTGAACGTGGTGCCGATCGAGGTGCCCGCACTGGACGAACGGCGCGAGGACATCCCCACCCTCGCCCGCCATTTCATTCAGGGCTTCAACCAGAGCCAGGGCCTGCCGCTGCGCGCGCTCGGCGAAGAGGCCGAAGCGCTGTTGCAGACCATGCCATGGCCCGGCAACGTGCGGCAGTTGAAGAACGTGATCGAGCGGGTGCTGATCCTGGGCGAAGGCAACGATCCGATCACGGCGGCGGAACTGCCGATGCCGGTCGAGGGCGCCGCCGAGGAGGGGCGCCTGGTGCTGTCGGCGGGGCTGGCCACGCTGCCGCTGCGCGAGGCGCGCGAGTTGTTCGAACGCGAATACCTGCTGACCCAGATCAATCGTTTCGGCGGCAACATCTCGCGCACCGCGAATTTCGTCGGCATGGAACGCTCGGCGCTGCATCGCAAGCTGAAATCTCTGGGCGTGGTCACCTCGTCCAAATCGGGCGCGCGGCTCGCGCATTTCGAGGATGAGGAAGAGGAAGCCCGCGCCGATTGACCGGCAAGCGGGCTTCTGCGATGCATCGGGGGGCGTGTTTCCCCAGTCGGGTGTCCTGAATGAAGGTGATCATCTGCGGCGCGGGCCAGGTCGGCTGGCAGATCGCCCGCCACCTCTCGGGCGAGAAGAACGATGTGACCATCGTTGACATGAACAGCGACCTGATCCGCCGGGCGACCGATGCGCTGGACGTGCAGGGCATCGCAGGACATGCCTCCTACCCCGACATCCTGGAACGGGCGGGCGCGCGCGATGCCGACATGATCATCGCCGCCACCCAGTCCGACGAGGTCAACATGGTCACCTGCCAGGTGGCCCATTCGATCTTTGCCATCCCGCGCAAAATCGCGCGACTGCGCGCCGAGTCCTATCTGACCGCGATCTATTCCGAGCTTTACCGCCGCGATCACCTGCCCATCGACGTGGTCATCAGCCCCGAACGCGAGGTCGCCGAGGCCGCGCTGCAACGCATCGCGGCGCCCGCGGCCTTCGATACCGAGTATTTCCTGGGCGGCCAGGCGCAGCTTCTGGGCATCGCGCTCGATGCGGACTGCCCGGTTCTCAAGACGCCGCTGCGCCAGTTGACCGACCTGTTCTCGACGCTGCGCGCGCTGGTCGTCGGCATCCGCCGCGAGGAAACGCTGTTCGCGCCCGAACCGGGCGACCAGCTATTCCCCGAGGATCAGGTCTATGTCTTCTCGCATGTCGAGGATGTGAACCGGACGCTCGAGATCTTCGGCAAATCCACGAAGAAGCAAGAACGCGTGGTCATCATCGGCGGCGGCAATGTCGGGCTTTCAGTGGCCCAGGCGCTTGAACGGAACGAGGACCGGGTCCGCGCAAAGGTGATCGAGAAGGACCGCGCCCGCGCCGAGACGGCAGCCGATGCGCTGGAGCGCACCATCGTGCTGCATGGCGACGGGCTGGATGTCAGCCTGCTGGAAGAGGCCAATGTCGACCGCGCCGACGCGGTTCTGGCGCTGACCGATGACGACAAGACCAACCTGCTGGCCGCAGTCCGGGCCAAGCTGGCGGGCTGCCCGATGGCGATCTGCCTGGTCAACGATCCCGCGCTTGTGCCGCTGATGGGTCCGCTGGGCATCGACGCCCATATCAACCCGCGCGCCACCACGGTCAGCTCGATCCTGCGCCATGTCCGTCACGGCCGGGTGCGCAACGTCTATTCGATCGGCGATGCCGAGGCCGAGGTAATCGAGGCACAGGTGCTGTCAACCTCGCCGATGGCGGGCAGGCGGGTGCAGGACATCGACTTTCCCGAGGGTGCGCTGATCGGCGGCGTGATGAAAGGCGACAGGGTGATCCGGCCCAAGGGGGACACCCGCATCGAGGAAGGCGACGTGGTGGCGATCTTTGCCTTGGCCGCCGATGTGCCCGAAGTGGAGCGCCTGTTGCAGGTCTCCATCGACTTCTTCTGAGGCCATGCGTCGGCTTTACGATCTTCCGTTCCTGGTGATCCTGATGGGGATCGGGGCGCTGGCGATGTTCCTGCCGGTGGGCGTGGCGCTGGCGGAACACGACTGGCTGACCGCGCGCAGCTTTTTCTATTCGGGGCTTCTGTTCAGCGTTCTGGCGGCGGTGCTGGGGCTGGCGACGATCGGCAACCGGGTAACGAACCAGGCCCGCAGCCATCTGCTGGCGATGCTGGGCTTCTACGGGCTGATGCCGCTGATGCTGGCCGTTCCCTTTGTCGAGGCGGTGCCCGGCGCGCGCTATCTCGACGGCTATTTCGAGATGATCTCAAGCCTGACCACCACGGGAGCCACGCTTTACGACGACCCCGCGACCCTGTCGTCGGGGCTGCATCTGTGGCGGGCGCTCGTCGGGTGGCTGGGCGGGTTCTTCATCTGGGTGACGGCGATCTCGATCCTGGCGCCGATGAACCTGGGCGGGTTCGAGGTCACGGCGGGCCCCGGCGGCGCGCGCCAGTTGGGCGCCGCAGGGCCGGGCACGGGCCGGGCCGCCGATCCGCGCGGGCGGCTTCTGCGCTTTGCCCGCCGCTTCGCGCCGATCTATCTGGTCCTGACGGCCAGCCTGTGGGTGCTGATGCTGCTCGCGGGCGAAGGCCCGCTGGTGGCAGCCTGCCACGCGATGTCGTTGCTGGCGACTTCGGGCATCTCGCCGGTGGGCGGCGTGCCCGGCGGCCAGAGCGGCTTTGCCGGCGAACTGTTCCTGTGGGGCTTCTTCATCTTTGCCTTCACCCGGCAAAGCTTCATGCTCGATTTGCGGCCCGAAAGCTGGCGCGCACTGAGCACGGACATGGAGTTGCGGATGGGGGTGGTGATCGCCTGGGCGGTGACGCTGTTCCTGTTCTCGCGCCACTGGCTGGGCGCCTATGAGGGCGGCGCCGATGACAGTGGCCTCGCGGCGCTGCGCGCGCTCTGGGGGGCGGTCTTCACGGTGACGTCCTTCCTGACCACCACGGGGTTCGTCTCGGCCGACTGGGCCGAGGCGCAGACCTGGTCGGGGCTGGCCACGCCGGGGCTGATCCTGGTCGGGCTGGCGGTGTTCGGCGGCGGGGTGGCGACGACTGCGGGCGGGGTCAAGCTGCTGCGCATCTACGCGCTTTACAAGCACGGGGTGCGGGAGATGGAAAAGCTGATCCATCCCTCCTCGGTCGGCGGCGCCGGAGCCTTCGCGCGGCGCATCCGGCGCGAGGGCGCGCAGATCGCCTTTGTCTTCTTCATGCTCTTCGCGCTGTCGGTGGCCGTGACCATGGTAGCGCTGGGCGCGGCCGGGATCGGGTTCGACGCGGCGATGGTGCTGACCGTGGCCGCGCTGACCACCACCGGCCCGCTGACCGCCGCGACGACCGAACCCGCGCTGTCCTATGCCACGCTGGGCGATGGCGCGCGGATGGTGCTGGCCGCTGCGATGGTTGTGGGCCGGCTGGAGACCCTGGCGATCATCGCGCTGCTGAACCCCGAATTCTGGCGCAACTGAGCCGCGGCGCTGCATTTTCGGATTGCCGACCCGTAAAGGGGGGTGGAAAGTCCTGAAACCTCGCGACATACTCGCGCCGAGGGAACGGCTTCTGTCCATACCGGGGCAGGTCCAGACAACAAGGGCAAGAAACGAATGGCTGCCGACAAGCAGAATTTGCAGGACGCATTCCTTAACCATGTTCGCAAGACCAAGGTGCCGGTTACGATCTTCCTGATCAACGGCGTCAAGTTGCAGGGCGTGATCACCTGGTTCGACAATTTCTGCGTTCTGCTGCGCCGGGACGGGCAATCGCAGCTTGTCTACAAGCATGCGATCTCGACGATCATGCCCTCGCAGCCGATCAATCTCTATGACGGTGAGGATTGAGCCCCTCTGACCTTCAGGAGCACGGCCCCCGGGTGACGCGCGCCTGGGTGCTTCATCCCGACATTGCCGCGGATCGCGCACGCCGCGACGCAGCCCCGGCGCTTGGAGAAGCGGTGGCGCTGGCCGCCGCCCTGCCCGGCCTTGAACTGGTCGGCTCCGAGATCGTGCCGCTGCCAAAGCTGCGGCCGGGCTGGCTGTTCGGGTCGGGCAAGATCGAGGATCTGGGCAATCGCCTCAAGACGGCCGAGGTGGAGCTCGTGTTGATCGACGGCCCTGTGACCCCGGTGCAGCAGCGCAATCTGGAACGGGAATGGAAGGTCAAGATCCTCGACCGGACCGGGTTGATCCTGGAAATCTTCGCCGACCGCGCCCGCACCCGAGAGGGCGTGTTGCAGGTCGAACTGGCCGCGCTGTCCTATCAGCGCACGCGGCTGGTGCGGGCCTGGACCCACCTTGAACGCCAGCGCGGCGGTCTCGGTTTCGTGGGCGGCCCCGGCGAGACCCAGATCGAGGCCGACCGCCGCGCCATCGACGAGGCGATCGTTCGGCTGAAGCGGCAGCTTTCCAAGGTGGTGCGCACACGCGACCTGCACCGCGCCGCGCGGCGCAAGGTGCCGTTCCCGGTGGTGGCACTGGTGGGCTATACCAATGCGGGCAAGTCGACGCTGTTCAACCGGCTGACCGGGGCGGAGGTGCTGGCCAGGGACATGCTGTTCGCCACGCTCGACCCGACCATGCGCAGCATCACGCTGCCCAGCGGGCTGAAGGTGATCCTGTCGGACACGGTGGGGTTCATCTCGGACCTGCCAACGCAACTGGTCGCGGCCTTCCGCGCGACGCTGGAAGAGGTGCTGGAAGCCGACCTGATCCTGCATGTGCGCGACATCGCCCATCCCGATACCGAGTCCCAGGCCGCCGATGTGCGCGCGATCCTGACCGATCTGGGCGTGGACGAGAAGACGCCGCAGATCGAGCTGTGGAACAAGGCCGACCTGATCGAGCCCGAGCGGCGCGAGGCGCTGGCAGCCGTGGCGGCCCGGCGTGAGGGGGTGCGCACGATCTCGGCCTGGACCGGCGAGGGGATCGAGGGTCTGCTGGAGGCTATCACTGCGGCGCTGGACGAGACGCGGGTGCGGCGCGAAGTGAATCTGGGCTTTTCCGACGGACGGCGGCGGGCCTGGCTCTATGCCGAGGGCGTGGTCGAGGCCGAATGCCAAGGCGAGGACGGCGTTGTTCTGACGGTCAACTGGACCGCGCGGCAGGAACAGAGGTTCCGGGCACTGACCGGGGAACAGCCGCTGCGCGGATAAAAAATAGCGGCCCGAAAGCCGCCAGTTTGTGCATCATCCCGAACGAAGGGTCGTGATCGTCATCGCGGGGGAAGGCGTCGGTCACGCACCGGCACCGGAATCGGCGCCAGCGCCTCGGCCAGCCCACGCACACGCTCCGGCTGGCGCCGACCGCGCGAACCGTCATTCTCGTCGCGAGCCATGGACATCACCGCGATGCCGAACTGCACGCCCGAGAAGACGATACCGTTGAAGAGGAACAGCAGCACCGCCGCCAGCCAACCGCCCGAGACATGGGTGACGAGATGCCAGAGACTGGCCACGTTGAAATGGAGCAGCAGCGCCACGAAGACAAATGACAGGATGAACCCGATTATTGTCTGACGAATATAAAGGCTGATCAGTGTGGGCATGGACCGACTCCGTTGCTTCCCACCATTAGCTAGCCATTCATGGATCGATTCCAAGAAGAATCTTGCATCCCCCTATTCGGGTCATCCGGCCTGGGCGTTTCAGAACGCCTCGGGTCGGGCTTCCCGCGCCATGTGGTCCAGCACCGCATTGACGAATTTGGGCTCGCGGCCCTCGGGAAAGAACGCCTTGGCGACATCAACATATTCGGTGATGACCACCTTGGGCGGTGGCTTGCCGTCCACCAGTTCGGCGCCCGCGGCGCGGAACAGCGCCCGCAGCGTCGGGTCGATGCGCGCGATCGGCCATTTCGCCACCAGCGCCCGGTCGGTCATCTGGTCGATCTTCGCCTGCCAGGTCACCGCCCCTTCCAGCGTGGCGCGGAACAGCTCGACATCACCCTCGGCCAGTTCCTCGCCTTCCTCGTAGGAGGCACCGAAGCGCCATGTCTCGAACTCGCGGCGGACGGCGTCCACGCTCTGGCCCGATTGCTCCATCTGGAACAGCGCCTGCACGGCGTAAAGCCGGGCGGCGGATTTCATCTGGCGGCGTTCGGCGGCAGAGGTCATGCGCGGTCCGCCCCCTCGGCGATCTGGAAGCCACCCGAGGGCCGGAAGCCGACGCCACGGGTTTCGCCGCCCCAGCGCCGGGCCAACGCGATCAGGTGCAGCGCCGCCGCCGCCGCGCCGCCGCCCTTGTCCATGTCCGCGGGGTTCGCCCGTTCAAGCGCCTGTTCGTGGTTTTCCACGGTCAGGATGCCGTTGCCGGTCAGCGCGCCCTGAAGCCCCAGCAGCATCAGCCCGCGCGAGCTGTCGTTGCAGACGGTTTCATAATGGCTGGTCGCTCCGCGGATCACGCAGCCCAGCGCCACATAGCCGTCGAAATTCGACAACCGATGTGCCAGCGCGATGGCGGGCGGCAGCTCGAGCGCGCCGGGAACCTCTATCAGGTCATGGGTGGCGCCCGCGGCGTCCAGTTTCGCCCGCGCGCCCGCGATCAGCATCTCGGCAATGTCACGATAGAACGGTGCGACCGCGACCAGCAGCTTCACCGGCCGGTCAAAGACGGGCAGCGGCAGGATATGGTGTGGGTCTTGGTCGGCCATGTCTCAGCCCTCCATCTCGATCTTGCGGGTGCCCGCAATGGACAGCCCGTAGCCCTCAAGCCCGACGACCCGCGGCAGGGGCGAATTCGTCAGCAGCGTCAGCTCGTGCAGGCCCAGCGCGGCGAGGATCTGCGCACCCAGCCCGTATTGGCGCAGCGTCTGGGGGGACGCGCTTCCGCCGCCCAGCTTCATCGTGGTATCGCGCAACAGGACAACCACGCCGCGCCCCTCGGCGGCCATGATCTCCATCGCGCGGGACAGTTCCCCGGCCGGGTGCGGGCCAAGGCCAAGCACGTCCTGCAACGGGTCAAGCGCGTGCATCCGCACCAGCACCGGGCCGGGCGCGGCGATGTCCCCTTTGGTCAGCACCACATGTTCGGCGCCCTGCGTGATATCTGCAAAGATGCGCATCAGCCAGTCGCCGCCAAATGCCGAGGTAACAGGCCGCGCCGCCGTCTCGTTCACCAGGTTGTCGTGGCGGCGGCGATAGGCGATCAGGTCGGAAATCGTGCCGATCCTGAGCCCGTGCCGCTGGGCAAAGGCCACAAGGTCGGGCAGCCGCGCCATCGAGCCGTCCTCGTTCATGATCTCGCAGATCACGCCCGAGGGGTTCAGCCCCGCCAGCCGCGCGACATCGACCGCCGCCTCGGTATGGCCCGCACGCACCAGAACGCCGCCATCGCGCGCGCGCAGCGGGAAGATATGGCCGGGCGTGGCGATATCGGCCGCCGTTTTGCCCGCGTCGATGGCCACGGCCACGGTGCGGGCGCGGTCATGGGCGGAAATGCCGGTGGTCACACCCTCGCGCGCCTCGATCGAGACGGTAAAGGCGGTTTCGTGGCGGCTGGAATTCTGCGAGGCCATCAGTGGCAGGCCCAGCGCGTCCACCCGCTCGCCGGTCAGCGCCAGGCAGATCAGCCCGCGGCCATGGGTGGCCATGAAATTGATCGCCTCGGGCGTGGCCATCTGGGCGGGGATGACCAGATCGCCCTCGTTCTCGCGGTCCTCGTGATCGACAAGGATGAACATCCGCCCGTTGCGCGCATCCTCAAGGATCTCCTCGGTCGAGGAGATGGCGTCGCGGAAGTTTCCCTGATCGGATGCGGAGGGGTCGGTGGTCATGGTCTGCCCGTCTTTGGCTGTCGCGAGGCAGATAGACCATCACACGACAGAGCGCCAGAGGGCGCGGACCCGGTTATCCCGCGGCCTCGGCCAGCCGGGCGACATAGCGCGCCAGCGTGTCGATCTCGAGATTCACCCGGTCGCCCACCCGCGCCAGCCCCCAGGTCGTGGCCCGCTTGGTATGGGGGATGAAATTGACGCCGAAGCTGGCGCCCTCGACCTCGTTCACGGTCAGCGAGGTGCCGTTCAGCGCGACCGAGCCCTTCGGCGCGATGAACTTCGCCAGCACATCGGGCGCACGAAACGTGATGCGCGTGCTGTCGCCCTCGTCCACCATCGCGACGATCTCGGCCAGCCCGTCGACATGGCCCGACACGATATGCCCGCCCAGCTCGTCGCCCACCCGCAGCGCGCGCTCCAGATTCATCCGGCTGCCCTCGGCCCAGCCATCCAGATTGGTCTTGGACAGCGTCTCGGCCGAGATCGAGACCGCGAACCAGCCGCCCCTCTCGTCCCGGCCCCGATCGGTCACCGTCAGGCAGACCCCGTCGCAGGCGATCGAGGCGCCGATCTCGATGGTCTCGGGCGCGTAACCGCAGCCGATCCGCGCGGTCAGGTCGCCGCGCTTTTCCAGCACGCGGACGGTGCCGATATCGGTGATGATGCCGGTGAACATGGCACTTGGCTCCTTCTGCGGTTCTGCGCCCGACCTAGCGTCTGGCCACGGACAGGGCAAGCGCCGCGCCCGCCAAGCCGATTGACGCTTTCGCAACCGCCCGAAAAATGGCCCTATTACGGGCATGACGACGCATTCGGGCAGCATCCGGCGCTTTCTGCTTCTTCAGGGGCCGCACGGGCCGTTCTTCGACCGGCTGGGCCGCGCCCTGCGCACGGCCGGGCACGCGGTCTGGCGCGCGGGCTTCAACCGGGGCGATTCCGCCTTCTGGTCGGACCGGGCGCGGTATGTGCCGGTCACCTGCACGCCTGCCGACTGGCCCATGGTCTGCGCCGGGTTGCTCGATCGGCTGGCGATCACCGATATCGCGCTTTACGGAGATACAAGACCCATCCACGCCGCCGCCATCGCCGCAGCCCGCGCCAGGGGGCTGCGCATCCATATCTTCGAAGAAGGCTATCTGCGGCCCTATTGGGTCACCTATGAGCGCGACGGCGCGAACGGCCATTCGCGGCTGATGGATCTGGCGATCCCCGACATCGCGGCACGTTTGCCGGGCGACGCGCCCCCCGCCGCCGAGGCCCCCGCCCATTGGGGCGACCTGCGCGCGCATATCTTCCACGGTGCGCTGTATCACGGGCTGGTCATGCTGCCCTCGCGCCTCTATCGCCATTACAGCCCCCATCGCGGCCTGCCGGTGCGGGCCGAATTCGCGCTTTACCTGCGCCGGCTGGCGCTTCTGCCCATCCATGCCGCGGCCCGGTTTGCCGCCACACGCACGATCCGGGGCGGCGGGTTTCCCTATCATATGGTGCTGCTGCAACTGGCCCATGACGCGAATTTCCGCCATCATGGGCCATTCGCCCGGATCGAGGATTTCCTGGCGCTCTGCATAGACGGTTTTGCCCGTGGCGCGCCCTCCCATCATCATCTGGTGTTCAAGGCCCACCCGCTGGAGGACGGGCGCAGCCCCCTGCCCCGCACGATCCGGGCTCTGGCCCGCGCGCAGGGGCTGGCCGGGCGGGTGCATTTCGTGCCGGGCGGCAAGCTGGCGCTGTTGCTCGACGGGGCGACCAGTGCTGTCACCGTCAATTCCACCGCCGCGCAACAGGCGCTGTGGCGAGGCCTGCCGCTGCGCGCCTTTGGCCGGGCGGTCTATGACAAGCCGGAACTGGTCTCGGACCAGCCGTTGGCCGAGTTCTTTGCCGATCCCCGCCCACCGGACCCCGCCGCCTATCGGCTGTTCCGCCGCTTCCTGCTGGAAACCAGTCAGGTGCCGGGGGGATTTTATTCGCGCAGGGGTCGCGACCAACTGATGCGCCTTGTGGTCGACATGATGCTGGCCAGCATCGACCCCTACGACTCGCACGCCGCCAGGGGCGCGGCGCAGGGGCAACACCTTCGCCTTGCCGGATAGCAAGGGTCGCGCGGGACTGGCACGAACAGCTCGGGCATTGTAGGCTGAACCAAAATAATCGTGGCAGTTCCATGCTGTCCGAGACGATCCTGAGGCAGTTTCAAGCAAGAACAAGGACGCCGAGCAGTGAGAATCATGTATTCCCGAGGGGCGAGGGCCGTGGCTTTTCTTGCCCTCTTGGCGACCGTGAGCGCCTGCGGCCTGCCGCGCTCCGGCCCCAACAAGCGCGAGATCTTTGCCGGTGCGGTCCAGAAACAGGGCGATTCCTTCGTGGTCGCGGTCAATGACAGGGTCACCCGGGCCACGTCGGTAGTCCCGGCGATCGGCTTTCCACCCGAATTCAGCGGCGCAGGCATTGCCACTGCCGACATCATCCAGCCGGGCGATGTGCTGGGCCTGACGATCTACGAGAATGTGGACGATGGCATACTCGCGCGCCAGGGCAGCAATGCCGCGATGCTGAACGAGGTGCAAGTGGATGATTCGGGGTTCATCTTCATCCCCTATGCCGGGCGGATTCGCGCGGCGGGCAACACGCCCGAGCGACTGCGCCAGATCGTGACCGAGAAGCTCGACGCCCAGACCCCCGATCCGCAGGTCGTCGTGCGTCGGCTGGCGGGCGACGGGGCGACCGTATCGGTCGTGGGCGGCGTTGCGAGCCAGGGCGTCTACCCGATCCAGCGCCCCAATCGCACGCTGTCCGGCATGCTGGCCACCGCAGGCGGCCTCTCGATCCCGCCCGAGGTGGCGCGCATCTCGGTGCTGCGCGGCAGCCGGCGCGGCGATGTGTGGTTCCAGGATCTCTACAGCCACCCCCAGATCGACATCGCCCTGCGCAACGGCGACCGCATCCTCGTGGAGCGCGACACCCGCGCCTTTACCGCGCTCGGCGCGATGGGTGCCCAGCGCCGGGTTCCGTTCGAGACGCAGAACCTGTCGGTGATCGAGGCGATCGCGCAGGTGGGCGGGCTGAATACCGGGCTGGCCGATCCCACCGGCGTCTTCGTGATGCGCAACGAATCGCAAGAGGTCGCCCAGATGGTACTGGGCCGCGACGACCTGATCGGCGAACAGCGGATGGTCTACGTGCTCGACCTGACCGAGCCCAACGGCATGTTCCTGGCCCGCGATTTCGCGATCCGCGATGGCGACACGGTCTATGTGACCGAGGCGCCCTTCGTGCAATGGCAGAAGACGCTGGGCGCGATCACGGGCACGGCGGGCACGGCCAACAGCCTGGCCAACCTTGCGGACAGCAACTGACCGGCGCCATGCGCCCCGACCGGGATAGCGCCGCCGCCGGGGGGCAGGCCTCCCGGCGGCTTTTCGTTTTCAATGGCGGCTTGCTGACCGGGCGGCGGGTGCGGCGCATCCTGACGCTGGCGGGCCACGAAATCCGGCTGGGCCTGCCCGGCCGCGACGACCTGGTGGCGGTCTGGGGGGCGCGGCCGAGCACGGG
>Ga0209614_1000751_pt1 | contig 27343 bp, 21 predicted proteins | sample BlaSprsedimmetaG_FD_185484 | JGI IMG/M metagenome (GOLD analysis project Ga0209614, IMG submission 185484) | Hot spring sediment bacterial and archeal communities from California, USA to study Microbial Dark Matter (Phase II) - Blank Spring... ... | reverse complement strand
CCATCGTAGGGGCAACCCCCCGTGGTTGCCCCCGCGCCCATCCATCACACCCTTGACCAACCCCGCCTCCATCGTGTATAATATGCCACGGATATGGCGAGACGGACGGGCAATCTCCAAACGCGGCTCGAACCCCGAGAATCCCTACCAATCCTTGGGGCTATCCGCACGGCTGACGCGCAATGCCGTCAGCCTCGCATGCCGCCCACCGCCACCGGACCATAAGCAGAAATGGAAAACAAAGCCAAACTTAGGCAAACTGGGAAAGATAGGCAAAGCGGTAAGGCTGGCAGCATCTGATTGCTGTAGAGGCTGCAAATGGGTTGTCGGCCCAGGCGTAGCGGACCGCGACCGGTTGGTCTGGCGCGATGCGAACGTGCCGGGCCCGCAGTTGCGCTGGTTCCAGCAGGATCTGGCCACCCGTGGCATCGGCATCCTGCCGATGCCGCATGGGTTGGAAGCCCATGCCACGATTCGAGGCCGCCGCACCCTTGACCCCGCCGCCGCCCCGCCGACGATTGTCTTCATCCATCAGTTGCTCGACGGGACGGGCGACTACTACGTGAACAACGCGCCCGACGTACGGGCGATACTGGAGGCCTCAGGCCGCGTGCTGGCGGTTTTTCAAGGCCATCACCACAAGGGTGGCCATTCGCACATCAACAGCATACATTACTGCATGCTCAGCGCGATGGTGGAAGGACCCTATCCGGTGCATAACGCCTTCGCGATCGTGGAAGTCGCCGCGGACCTGGACATCCATCTAATGGGCTACCGGGATACGCCAAGCCGGGAGATGGCACGAACTTGATACTCGATACTGGATGCTCGATACCTTCGGCAGGTTCTAAGGCAAGGGGACCCGGGGCGAAGAAAAAGGGACTCGCACGGTCTGGCGTTCGGTGACGACCTCCAGTTCGGCCCGCACCGTCTGTGCGGGGTCGCTGTTGAATTGGTAGGTAAAACGGTTGCCGTAGCCACTGTGCCCCCGTTTACCGATCTCGCCGCCGTCGGCGTCTATCAGGCGAAAGGCCTGTATCGTATCGTTACCGCCGTCGATTTCGATATCGATCCCACTGCTTTTGACGGCCAGTATCTTACAATTGAGTTTGTCCAGGATGGGGTTGCCCGTTGTCTGCTGACCGGCCAGGAGCTTGATGTCATCCAGGGCGACTTTATCAATAGTTACGGCGGTAGTCACCTCGATGTAGCCGGTGATGTTCATCACGCTTCGCGCTTGCGCCGACGGCGTCCGGGCCCTCACCTGGAGTTCCTTGCCGGCCTGCCGCTTGTCGCTCGCGTAGATGTCACGGAGCATCGTCGAACCGGACGCATCAGGAACCAGGTCTTTACCTCCGTCGTCCGTGAGGGTAAGCAAGACGGGGGGCCTGCACGCAAGAGGGGGATGCTTCTGGTCCCAGCTTAACATAACACCGATTTCCAGATCTGAAATCTCAGGTCCCTCGCCACCTTCAATCAGGGCCTTCTTCTTCAGCGACACCCACGACAGCCGCGCTTGCAGGCCGGTGGGTTCCGCATTCGAAGTCCCCTGGGCAGCCTCAGCGGCCGGTGACGGCGAGCTCTCTCGCAACGGCAGCGTAAAACCCAGTTGCGAAGCATCGAAAAAGGCGAATCCCCTGCCCTTATCCGGTCCCTCGACATATTCCTTCGTCGCTGCCAGGCCGGCCCTGTCGCGCAGGTCCACGACCCAGCTTACGGTGCGGGCGCCGTCCTTTTGCCCGTTCGTCCGGCCTATATCGCCGGGCAGATGGACCGTTCGCTTGACATACAGGCCCTTTGCCGCGCCGTATACCTGAGCGATGCCCGGCCCCATGGATTCGCCGCTCATCCTGCCGGCGGTGCAGTAGATCGCCGCTTGTCCGTTGGGGGCCGCGGTGAGCCGGAGGCTCAGCCTTTCCTGGCAGAAGACGGATGAGAAGAACTGCGCAGGATTGGTGAAGGTCCCCTCCAATTCGATCTTTGTGCCGCCGTCCGGCAGGTCAGTCTGATCGAGGCTTGAGATATCGAGAGCGGCACCGATGTCTTCGCGCACACGTTGCTTCGTTATCGGAGGCAACTGCCCCCCCGCGGCCCCGGTGTCCGAAGCGGCGACAACGACTCTCTCCGACAGCGCAAACTTCATCTTCACCGTGCCGCTTCCATCGGATTTCAGCGTGACCTCGGCCGTATCCTCGTAGCAGCCGCCAAGCAGAACCACGCAACAAACTGTCGCAACCGTGTTCTTCAAAGCTTTCATTGTCATTCCTCCTGAAACCGGATCATGTTGAATAGGAACAGGTTTCGCCACTCGCCAGAGACATTTCGGGAATCCAGTTCATGGTAAGCGAGGAGCGCCCATTTAGGGTCGGTCATCGCCGGTCGACATCAGCATGGGCTGAGCGACTCGACGCATCGCAAAGCCTCGTAGACCCGGGGAAGGTCAGCCACGCCAGCATTTTGCATGGCCTCTTGGACAAGGGCATCGCGGTCCAAGACCTTGCTCGGGTTGTGCTCGGTTGCGTCGTTCATAATCCGAATGATGTCACAGGCCTGTCAGTGGAAGTATCCATGTGCCACATCTGTACAATAACAATTAGCATCGGTCCTCCGCAAGGGTTCGCTGGAAAAAAGAGGCCCCCCCGGTTGATCTCGCGGCACAACTACGGTTGCGCAGCAGGGTCAAGAAAGCCCAATATGTAGATGCGATGCCATGACTTTCCCCACCCTTGTGGCTTGGAGTCTCGACCATGAATCCCTCGGTAGCGGGTCGGCTATTTCCAGAGAAGTTGGTTTTTGGGCGTCAGGGCATTTTCGGGGCGGGGGTGGTCTTCGTTGAAGGCGTAGAGGTCTTCGAGTTTTTGAATCGTGACGAAGGATTCGTCGATCTGGCCGTCGGGGGTTTTGATGCGGTCGATGGCCAGGCGGAGATGTTTGGCCATGAAGGGGTACATGGCGAGGCGTTTGGAGCGGCCGTAGTCGTGGCCCTCGTCGGGAAAGTGGGCGCAAGCGACCTTGTCGGCGGCGTCGAAGAATCCGTAGATGCGGCGGATGTGCGGATACTCAACGTCCGGCGTATTCTTGGTCCAGTCCTTGCCGTCGGAGATCAGCAGCATCGGCCGCGGGGCCGCCAGGGCCGCGATCTCGACGTTGTCGGTGATGTGGCCGGGCCGCTTGTGGATGGGCATGCCGCTCTCGCAGACGCAGCCGCCGAAAAAGTGCGCCGAGACCATGACCGTCGGCACGCTGACGGCGATGCGGTCGTCGACGGCCGTCAGCAGAAAACTCTGCGTGCCCCCGCCGGAGGCCCCGGTGATGCCGATCCGCCTGGGGTCGACGCCCGGCCGCGAGATGAGGAAATCGACCGCGCGGATGCTGTTCCACAGTTGCAGCTTGAGGACCTTGTCGATGGGGTGCTGCCAGCCGGCCTGTGCCCAGTCGCCATAGCCGACCATGTCATAGGCGAACACGACCGCGCCCATACGGGCCAGCGCGGCGCAGCGGTACTGCATATCGTTGCGGAAGCGGCCGTAGTCGCTCTTGTCGCCCCAGTGGCCGTGCGGGCACAGGACAGCCGCGTAGGGGCCCTCGATGCCGAGGGGCCGGTAGAGGTTGCCGGTCACGTACACGCCGGGCAGGGATTGAAAGGCGACGTTGGCCACCGAGTAGCCGTCGAAGCGGCGACGGCTGTGGAGGATGGGTTTGAGGTCGCATTTCTCGGGCAGGGGCGAGAGTTCCGCGCCTTCGAGGATGCCCCGGCGGATCTGGGCGGCACGCTGGAGCCATGGGTCCTTGTCGCTGTAGAGTTTGGCGAATTCGGCCAGTTCCGCCTTAGCGGCCTCTTCGGTCAGGAAGGCGCCCTGGCGGAGATCGGGGTTCTTCTCCTGGGCGGGGACATTGGCGGCGAGGCTACAGAGGAGGGTGAGGACGGTGGTGAGTATCGGATGGGCTTTCATTGTCGGTACTCCTGTAAGAACATGGTTGACGCGTGAAGGGAGCTTAAAACGCAAAACGTAAAAGCCAAAACCAGAAGTCAAAACCTCAAACCGGTGCATGTCCCTGTGTCGCGCCGCGCTTGATGCGGGGCCCGGACTCTCGCGCGTAACTGCGCATCCGCGAGTCTGGATGCCCGATCAAGTCCGGCATGACGTGTGGGGCTCGGGTTTGGAGTTTTGGGTTTGCAGCTTAGAGTTTACAGCTACCATTGGAATAGCGGCACGGCCTGGAGCGATTTGCCCATCCCTTCGCGCAAGCGAAGGGATGCCACCCCGCGCCGGGTCCGGATGCCGGATCGGGTCCGGCATAACAAGCGGAGACCGGGTTTTGAGTTTTGAGTTGTGGTTTTGCGTTTTCAGTTTTCAGTTTTCAGTTTTCAGCTACCATTGAGATAGTGGCTTGAGTTCGGTGTCGGCGGTCGGTTTTCCGTCGGGCCAGTTCGGCGACAGCAGGACGGCGATCCGCAGGTCCCCGGTGGTCTGAGGCAGGCGGACCATGAGGCGTCGGACGCCTTTGTTGGTCTTCTGAGGGGCGGTTTGTTCGGCGGATTCGACGGAGAATTGGCCACCGGCGGGCGAAAGGACGCGGGCGGTCAGGGTCTTGCCGTCGAGGGTCAGGACGGCCGAACCGTCAGTTTTGACATTGATAGCCGCGTCGGTGGTCATGCCCCAGGCGGGCTTGCAGGATTTCGTCAGGGCAAACTCATCCTGGACCAGCACCGCCCGGCGGTCATCCACCATCGCCATGCCGCGCAGGGCCTTGCTCGCGAACTCGCCGTAGGCGGTCGTGAAATCGACGATGCCGCGGGGGCGGTCCTCGTTGAGCACGGTCTTCGAAAACCGGCTCTTGCCCATCGGGTCCTGGTCGGTGTCGTCGAAGGTCACGACATTGTGGCTGAAGGTGTTGAGGCGGTAGTAGGACCATCGCTTGCCGCCGCGCTTTCCGTCCCAGTAGCCGGCCATGTTGTAGTCGTCGGAGCCGAGGTCGCGGGCCCAGCGGACGCCGAGGGCGTCGATCTCGAAGTTGCCCAGATCCAGGTGGCCGTGGTTGACCTGGTTGTAACCGGCCTTGATGCCGAAGAACAGGGCATCCGGATCGGTCCACGAACTACGGAAGACCGCCACCTCGACGGTCCCGTCAAAGTACTTGTCGAGCTGCCGCGCCGAGCGCAGCCTCGGCGCAGGGACATACCAGACGACATGCTGCGGCGAGCCGCCGCGTTTGAGCAGCTCGATATGCTCGGCCTCGGCGTAAAGGGCCTTCTGAAACGTCTGGGCCAGCCACAGCATCGCGGCCATCGGCCGGCGGGCGGCCCTTTCGCCGCTGTCGGCGTAGTTGAGGTACAGGCCCGTCGGGCCGGTCATGTAGATCGGTTGCAGGCCGGACTCCGCCAGGCCCTTAACCTCGGTCAGGCCGAAGTCGGTCCCCAGGGCCGTCTTGAGGGCACACAAGCCGTAGGCCGTGTAGTGCGTGGCGTAGCTCCAATAGCCCGGCCCCTCGCCCCAGGCCCCATCGGGTCCGTAGCTGGCCAGGGCGGTGGGGAAGGACCTGACCGCCGCCGGGATAATCGTCTCGGCGTATTGCGGGTCGGTCTCGGCGATGGCCAGGGCCCCGACGATCAGCCCGCCGTTGCAGACCTGGTTCCAGTTGTACTCGCTGCGGGACCACCAGGCCCGGTCCTTGTAGCACTTGATGCCGGGTTCCAGGCCGTTGCGGATCAGGCCCGCCTTGATGGTCTGGCGGGTGGCGTCGTCCATCACGGCGTACGTCCAGTCGTAACCCAGGCCAACCGCGTGCGTCATCTCGGCCACGTCGAGGAAGTGCGACGGGTTCCAGTCCTCAAAGGCGCAGACGGCCAGCATGTTCTCAATGGCCTTTTTCGCGTACTTCTGATCGCCGGTCCAGCGGTAGGCCACGCCGAGGCTGTACATGCGGTTCATGGCGGCCCGGCTGACGCTCAGCAGCCGCGGGCCGATCTTGCGGTAAGTGAGCATGGGCTGGCTCATGTCGCGGTCGGCCTGCTCGAGGGTCTCCTTGACGCACCGTTCCAGCATGACATCCTGGTCGTGGAGCCGCCGCAGACCCTTCAGGTCGTCGTCGAGGAGCATCAGGCGGGGGTGGCCCTGAACCAGGGTCTTGAGAACATCGGCGCCTTTGACCTCGAATTTCGCATCGGTGGCCCCGGATACGGCCGAGCACAGAGCCAGCACAACGGCGATACGGACGGACATCTTCATGGCGATACCTCCTGCTTGTTGAATGCTGTTGCGTCGTCGGCGGGGGCGGGCTGACTCATTTATAGGAAACCGCACAGCGCCGCCGCAAGCAAAATATCGACCGGGATTGACCGCCGCGCCGGGGGGCCGTATCATCGGCGGAACACGGTTTCTCGCTTTGAGGGTACGATCATGCAGACGTTTATCCATGAGGCCAAGGCTCAGATGGGCGCCGCGGCCGGTCGGCAGGCGGCCGAGGCGATTGCCGCGGCAATCGCGGCCAAGGGCTCGGCGAATATCATCCTGGCGACCGGGGCCAGCCAATTCGAGATGCTGGCGGCCCTGGTGGCGGCGCCGGGTGTGGACTGGTCGGTGGTGTCGATGTTCCATCTGGATGAGTACATCGGCCTGGGGGCGGGCCACCCGGCGAGCTTCCGCAAGTACCTCAAGGAGCGGTTCGTCGGCAAGGTCCCGGCCCTGAAGGCGGCGCACTTGGTCAATGGCGACGCGGCGGATCCGGCGGCCGAGTGCCGGCGGCTGGGGGAGCTGATCCGGGCGCATCCGATTGACGTGGCGTGCGTGGGCATCGGGGAAAATGGGCATCTGGCGTTCAACGATCCGCCGGCCGACTTCGAGACGGACGAGCCCTATCTGGCGGTCAAGCTCGATGAGAAGTGCCGACGTCAACAGCTTGGGGAGGGGTGGTTTCCCACGCTGGAGGATGTGCCCCGGGTGGCGATCTCCATGAGCGTCCGCCAGATCATGAACAGCCGCACCATCATCTGCTCGGTCCCCGACACGCGCAAAGCCGAAGCCGTCAAAGCCGCTCTCGAAGGACCCGTTACGAACCTCTGCCCGGCTTCGATCCTGCGGGAGCATGGGGATTGCCGGATGTTTCTCGACAGGGCGGCCGCGTCGCTGCTGAAATCATGAACGCCCAGGGCCGGACCATTGAGATGCCGGGTCTGATTGACCTGCAGGTCAACGGCTACAGGGGCGTGGACTTCTGCGATCCGGCCCTGACGGCCGGGGCATTCGCGCGGGCCTGCCGGTGGATACTGGAGGCGGCAGCGACGGCGTTTGTGCCCACACTCATTACGTCCAGCCGGCGAACGTACGAACACAATCTGCCGATCATCGCGGAGGTCCTGGACAGTCCCGAGTTCCGCGGGCGGGTGCTGGGCATTCACCTGGAGGGGCCGTTCATCAATCCCCAGGCGGGCGCCCGTGGGGCGCACAAGGCCGAGTGGATCTCGCCGCCGGATGTTGGGTACCTCAAGCGTCTGCTCAAATGGGCCCGCGGCAAGGCGGTGATTCTGACGCTGGCGGCCGATGTGGATGGGGCCGAGGACCTCGCCCGTTGCGCGCAGGACCACGGAGCGGCGGTGTTTCTGGGCCACCATCTGGCCGGCGAAGAGCATCTGCGAAGACTGGCCATGGCGGGGGCGACGGCGGTGACGCACCTGGGCAACGGCGTGCCGGCGCAACTTCATAGACACAACAACCCTGTTGTGGCGGCGCTGGGCGAAGATCGGTTGGCGGCGACGCTGATTACGGACGGCCAGCACCTGCCGGCGGCGATGATCAAGACGATCCTGCGCACGAAGGGACCGGCCAACTGCGCCGTTATCAGTGACATCGCGCATCTGGCGGGATTGTCGCCGGGCAGATACGAGGTGGGCGGCCAGCCGGTGGTGCTGGCCGACAGCGGGCGGATTTACGACCCGGCGACAGGGTACCTGGCGGGCTCCTCGGCGACAATGCTCGAGTGCATGAATTACCTGGCGTCGCTGGACCTGCTCGGCGCTGACCAACTGGCGGCCGTGGCGTTTGACAATCCGCTGCGCCTGATCGGCCGCCAGCCGCATGAGATCGCGGCCGGGCCGAAGATTCACTACGACACCGCCGCCCGGTATCTCTACAGGGTCCTGCCTGCGCCGGTCAATCTGAAAGGCCCCAGGCTCGGGCAAAGGCCTTGAAACTGCGGTCGTAGGTTTTCTCGGCCGCCGGCGGGAAACAGCAACCGGGCAACTGTTTCGACGCCAGGTGGTAGCTCAGACAGTCGCAGCAGACCCCCTTGCGTGAACATCCCGGATAGGTGCAACCGCAATGCTTGAGCGTCTGTTCCTTCTTACACTCCATCGATCCTGTCCCCTTCCAAACTCAACGATATGCAAGCCACAGATGACGCAAATAATCTGTGTAATCTGTGAAATCTGTGGCTGGAAAGAGCAGCGCTACCGAACGGCCAGGCGGTACAAACTGGTGCTGTAAGGCGGCAGGATCAGCGCATCACCGACGGTCGTCACCTGCGATTCTTTGATGACCACCCGCGGCTCGACCCCCGGCTCATTGTAGACCATCGGGTCCTCATGCGCGATCAGCCACAGCGTGCCTGTTCCCGCCAGTTGCGTACCCTTGACCGTGATGGGCAGCGTCTGCTCCTTATCGGTCGGGTTGACCACGGCGATGGTCATCGCCATCCGATCCTCGGTCCAGGCGGCCACGGCATCCAGCGGATAGGTATCGGTCTCAATAGCCACCGGGATTACCCCGAAGTGCTCCCGATAGAGCTTCAGAGGCAACCCCGTTGTCTCGAACGCCGCCGCCGTCTTGGTTGTCTTGATGCAGCCGATAACGTTGACCGTCTGGGCATAGTTGGCCATGAAGAACAGATCCGAGTTGCGGATCATCTCGTTGAGCCCCGCCGCGATGCCCAGGCCGTCCTTGTGGAAATACCGCGTACCGAGTTCACCGAAGACGTGCGGGCCGTACCAGTAGTTCCACTCGTCCAGGGCGATTCGAATGTCCTTGTCCCTGATCTGGGGAATCTCCTGGCGATAACGCCGGTGGGCCTCGGCCTTGCCCCTCGTGGCCGTCACCGTCTGGCGCACGTGAGCCGGCACATCGCGTCTTTCCTGGACGTACCAATGCTCGCTGATCAGGTCCATCGTATCGGCGCAGTTCCTGAGCATCCCCTCCGACCAGCTTCCCGCATCGCCGGAGCCGATGAGCTTGATCGTCGGATCGACGGCTCGCATCGCCTTGGCAAAGCGATTGTGCTTGATCACATAATGATTCAGCGCCATGTAGCCAAGCTGCCAGTTGCCGTACATCTCGTTGCCGATGCACCACCAGGTCACGGCGTAGGGCTCGCGGTGGCCGTTCTTTGCCCGCCACTTGCCCATCGGCGTATCCGGCGAGCCGTTGGCGTACTCGACCTCCTGCGCCCCGCAAAAATCGTCGCCGAAGCCTGTGTTGACGGCGATCATCGGCTCGGTGCCAATCTCCCGGCAGAACGCTATGAATTCATCCAGTCCGAAATCGTTGTGTTCGATACCCTGCCAGGCCGGGTTCCTGCGAGGCGGCCGACGGTCAGGGTCGCCGATGCCATCCCGCCATTCGTAGCCGCTGACGAAATTCCCACCGGGCCAGCGGTAAATCGGGGCATTGAGTTCCTTGAGCAGGGCCAGCGTGTCGGCCCGCATCCCCTTGATGTTGTCGGCGGGCATCAGGGAAACGGCGGCGATTTTGAGCACGCCCGTGCCCCGGCCCACAATCTCCAGCCTCGCATCGTCGGTGGTCGCCCCGGCCGTGAAAGACAACGGCACTGTGGTCCATGCGCCCTTGACCGTCTTGATGCTCACGGTTTGCCGCTGCTGCGGCCCGTCGCCCCAGACCAGGCTGATGCTGACCGGTCCGAGCCCCTTGACGCCAAGAATCCTGCTCAGGTTGAAGGTGCGTCCGTTATCCGAGGCGGCCCCGGTGATTACGATTCGTCCGACGTAGGCCTTGCCTTCCACAATCCCCAGTCCGCCCTGCACGAGCCCCGCCTCGGCCCCGGTCAGAGTCCATTGCGGTGTATGGTCGCCGACATACGGGGTCTCGGTGTCCATGCTCAACGCCGATGCCTCGCCCATCAGTTTCCACGGCGAACCTCGCCGCCCCGGTTCGTAGTAGAACTTGCGGTCCTCCAGCATCTCGGCCCATATCCCTCCGTAGATACACCGGCCCAGATGCTCGATGAACTGCCCGTAGATATACACCGAGACCGGCTCGCCCATCCTGGCCGCGTCGATCTCCAGTTTCGGCTCCACCGTCCGCGTCGAGAGCAGCTCCATCGCCACATCGTCGAACCACGCCTTGCCCGTGGCCAGGCCCCAGCCGCCGAGCAGACAGTTCAGTATGACCTCGGTTTCGCCCTCGGTCTCGAATTCCATCTCGATCTTTGTCCAGTCGTTGGTGCCGCGGATGGCCCTCGAACGGGCGGACTGGATGTTGTGCAGATTGAACTGGGCGCCCCGTCCCGTCGTAACCTCCAGGGCCTCGGTCTTGATGTAGCCGGTCAGGCGATACCTGGAATTGGCCAGGACGGGCACCGTTGTCTGCCAACTCGCGTCGGCGCCCTGCGTGGAGTGGACCAGGACACACTTCTGGCCCGTCCGGCCGCCATCGACGTATTCGAACTCGGCCCGGCCGGCCCACGTGTCCGGCCGCCAGCCCACCGGCCTGCCGTCCTGGGCCTCCTCGAACGATGGATTGACAACGGGATTGGCCGCCTGTGCCCCCAGAACCGGCTGGAAACCCGCCATGCACACGATGAGCAGCACTATTGGACAAGAATGCAACGCTCGGGCCATGATTCGCCTCCTTTCAAAACAGCGTTCGAACGCCCCCCGGCGGGGACTGGTATCGGGCCTATTGTAGGCCACCTCAGGCAAAATGCAATTCGATAATGTCCTTGTCGTGCAGGACATGGGTCAACTGGACGTTCTGCCCATCATGCACGCCCGTGCCCCAGATGCGGGCGCTCTTGAGGTTCTCGGCCAGTTGCCGATGAATGACCCGCGCCAGGTCCGTCACGGTCGAACCGACAGGCAGCGTGAAGGGCTCCTTCATATCGGGTTCTTCATGGGGCCGCTTCGCATATACCCGCACGATCCCCAGCAGTCGGAAGCACGCCGCCGGCAACTCATCGAGCCCCTCGCCGCTGGCGGCCGAGAACGGTACGTATTCCATCGGATACCCGCACGAGGCCCTGAGCTGCTCCACGGCCCCGGCCTCGGCCAGGTCCGACTTCGTGGCGATGCAGAACACCTTCCTGCCCAGGGCGTTGCCCTGATCATCGACGGCGGGCGTGGCGGCGTCGAGCAGGAGCTTGCGCGATTCGAGGAACTCCATGCAGGTCGTCAACTGCATTTCGGGCTCATTCGAGAGATCGACCACGATGGCGATCAGGTCGCAGTGCCGGTATGTCCCGATCTGACCGGGCATGAGGAACTCCGGCGTGTACGGCGGCAGGTCCACCAGTTGAATCGGCACATCCTCATGGTACATCATCCCGGGGACCGGCGCCCCGGTGGAGAACGGAAACTCCGCGATGGTCACCTTTGCATTTGTGAAGAGCCCCACGATGCTGCTCTTGCCGGAATTGGGCAGGCCCAGCAGCGCAATCTGCCCGGCTCCGCCGCGGGGTATGTGAAAGACATCCACATGCCCGCCCGCAGCCTTCTTGCCCCCGCTGTCTTTGAGACTGCTCAGCTTGCGGCGCAAGTCCGCCCGCATGTGCTCGGTGCCCTTGTGCCTGGGGATGACGCGCAGCATCTCCTCCAGCGCCAGAATCTTCTCCTCAACCGTCGTGGCGCTCTTGTACCACTGCTCAGCCTTCAAATACTGGGGCGTCAAGTTAGCAGGCATTGCCACACCATGTGTGGAAGTAAAAAGGCAAAAAGAAGAAAGTAAAAAATGGACCGGTCGTGCGTTAGTCGGTGTGCCTGGCTTTCGCTGATTTTTGCGTGTTCACTATAATCTGGGCGATGACACGGCTGATCTGATCGGCTTCATCGATCAACCCGTCCCAGATTTCCTGATCGGCCACACCGGCTGCCTTGAATAATCTCAACCAATAGCGGGCCTCACGAGCTTCCTTCAGGGCAATGCGATACTTGTGCACAAAGTCCGCCCTGCTCTCCGCCGCTTGGCCCTCTTCGAGATTCGCCCCGATTGACGTGCCGGCGTTCAGGAACTGGCTGGTCAGGAGCCTGGCTGTCCGAGAGTGGCTTTCGAGCCGTGCAGCCAACTTGACTATCTGGACGGCAAAGTCAAATGTCCGCCTGACTATGTCCGGTGGGTGTGCGCCGGCCATTATTTTACCCTTTTACATTTTACTTTTTACTTTTTACTTGTTCGCCTATCCGGCGACTTTTTGTGCGACCAGGTCGCCCACCTCGGCTGTTGAGTAGCCCATCTTGCCGGCCGCCAGGCTCTTGAGCTTGTTGGCCGTGACGAACTTGACACTGTCTTCGATCGCCTTGCCCGCCGGTTCCTGGCCGAGGTGTTCGAGCATCATCCCCGCCGCGCAGATCGCCGCCAGCGGGTTGATGACGCCCTTGCCGGTGTACTTCGGGGCGCTGCCGCCGATGGGTTCGAACATGCTGACGCCCTCGGGATTGATGTTGCCGCCAGCCGCGATGCCCATGCCGCCTTGTATCATGGCGCCCAGGTCCGTGATGATGTCGCCGAACATGTTGCCGGTCACGAGCACGTCGAACCACTCCGGGTTCTTCACCATCCACATGCACGTCGCATCCACGTGGTAGTAATCGCGGGCGATGTCCGGGTAGTGGGCCTTGCCCATCTCGTGGAACGCCCGCTCCCACAGATCGTAGATGTACGTCAGCACGTTGGTCTTGCCGCACAGGGCCAGGGTGTTCTTGTCGCCCTTGCCGCGGGCCTTCTTGCCGTGCTTGTGGGTATATTCGAAGGCGTACTTGAGGCAGCGGTCCACCTGGAAGCGGTTGTACACGGCCGACTGCACCGCGACCTCGTGCGGCGTGCCTTTCATGGAGATACCGCCGGTGCCCGTGTAGAGATCGCCCGTGTTCTCTCGGACCACCACGAAGTCGATATCGTCCGGGCCTTTGTCCTTGAGCGGCGTATACACCCCCGGATACAGCCGGACCGGCCGCAGATTGATGTACTGATCCAGCGCAAAGCGCGCCTTGAGCAGAATCCCCTTCTCCAGTATCCCCGGCGCCACGTCCGGATGCCCGATCGCCCCCAGCAGGATGGCGTCAAACCCGCGAAGCTCGTCAAGGGCGCTATCCGGCAGCGTCTCGCCGGTCCGCTTGTACCGCTCGCCGCCGAAATCAAACTCCGTCAACTCCACCTTGAAACCAAACTTGCCGGCGGCCGCCTTGAGAACCTTAACCGCCTCGGCCGTAACCTCCGGCCCCGTCCCGTCACCAGGTATGACTGCAATCTTGTATGTCTTCATCGTTTCCTTTCTTAATTATCAACCACGGATTAACACGGATTCTCACGGATTTCTGTTTATTGCAGAGACGCTCCGCATCCATCGCTCGTTCTGTCACAGTACCATGCGTTTGTGCTTCAACGATCTCTCACCCAAATTGATGAGCAGCCCAACCTTAAGCCCCGTGGCTTTGAGATAGGTCAAGACCTGGGCTCGTTCGCTATCTGTGATGGCCTTCAATGCCTTCAGTTCGACCAGCACCTTCTCGGCAACCAGAAAATCGCAGAAGAAGTCCTTAGCCGGCCGGCCTTTGTATATCACGGGGATAGGCTTCTGCCGCTCGTAAGGTAGACCACGCAACCCCAGCTCAATTGCCATCGCCGCTTCATAGACACTCTCCAGAAAGCCCGGCCCGAGCTGGGAATGGGCTTCCATGGCAGCGCCTATGACCTGCCTTGTCAGTTCACCGTGAACCAGATCTATCTCTGCCACAGGTCATCCTTCTTCACTGTTCAAACGACCAGTAACAATCCGTGAACATCCGTGTTAATCCGTGGTTAATATCATTTGGGCCCAGGATCCGCGGTCTTCCTGGCAATGTGCTCCAGCAAGCCGCCGTCGCGGATGATCTCCAGGGCGAAGTCCGGCAGCGGCCGAAACGCGATGTTTGTATCCGATGTCCGGTTCTTGATCAAGCCGTTTTCGTAATCGATCTCGACCTGGTCGCCGTCGTTGATCTTGCCGAGGGCGTCGCACTCGATGAGGTAGAAGCCGCAGTTGATGGCGTTGCGATAGAAGATGCGGGCGAAGGTCCGGGCGATTACGGCCGCGACCCTGGCCCCGCGAATCGCCCAGACCGCGTGCTCGCGGCTCGACCCGCAGCCGAAATCATCCCCGGCCACAATCACATCACCGGAACGAACCTTCTTGACGAAGTCGGCGTCCAGGTCCTCCATGCAATGCGTGGCCAGTTCGGCTTCGTTATCCGTATTCAAATACCTCGCCGGAATGATCTCATCCGTATTGATATGGTCTCGTTTGTATACATGTGCTTTTGCCATCGCTACATCCTCGTTGCTGAAATCTCAAAACCCAATATCCAAATCCCAAACAATACTCAAACTCCAATTTCCCAATGTTCAAAATACTACTCGCTCTTTCGTAGAATCGCCCCGAAGATGTTCAGCAACTCCTGAGCCTCCGCCTCAAGCCGCTGTCGCATTGTCTCCATCTCATCCGACACATCAATCAATCGCAGCCAATAGCGGCTCTCCTTGGCCTCCTTGACACAAATCCTAATCCGGAAAACGAAGTCCTTTTTGCTGAGTGCCTCGTTGGCTTCAAGGTAGTTGGCGCCGACGGACCCCGAGGACCGTATCAACTGACGTCCGTCCTCCTGATCTGCTGGACGAGCAGGCAGTCGCTTGACAAAAACCCTCACGGCTCTCGCAAACATCTCAGTCCGCTCCTCGAGGTCGTAAGTCTTATTGTTTGCTCCGTTGCCCATTCCAACCCGTCCTTCAAACTGGCGCCCGACACCGGCGACAGCCGTTTTGAACATTTGTGTCATTGGTATTTGTAGTTTGTTTGGGATTTCGGATTTGGGATTTGATGCTTGCTACTATATGTACTTCCTCGGGTCCGTCAGTTTGCCTTCCACCGCGCTTGCCGCCGCGGTGGCCGGGCTTGCCAGATAGACTTCGCTTTTCGGATGCCCCATTCGGCCGACGAAGTTGCGGTTGGTCGTACTGACGCACTTTTCACCCGCCGCCAGCACGCCCATGAAGCCGCCCAGGCACGCCCCGCACGTCGGGGCCGAGATCACGCAGTCGGCGTCGTAGAATACATCGAACAGGCCTTCATCCTTGGCCTGCTTCCAGATCACCGGCGTCGCCGGCACGACAATCGTGCGAATCGCCACCTGCCGGCCCCTGAGTATCGAAGCGGCGATCCGCAGGTCCTCGATGCGGCCGTTGGTGCAACTGCCGATATACGCCTGGTCCATCGCCAGCCCCGCGCACTGACCGATGGGCACGCCGCCGCTGGGCAGGTGGGGTAATGCCACCATTGGCTCCAGCCTGGAACAGTCGAACGTCTCGGCTGCTGCATACGCGGCATCATCGTCCGACTCAAACACCGTGTATTCGGTCTTATCCTGAAGATGCTCGTTAAGGTATCGCCGCGTCACATCGTCGAATCCGATGATGCCGCTCTTGGCCCCGGCCTCAATCGCCATATTCGTGATGGTCATCCGCGCCTCCATCGACATATCCGTCAGGGCCGGCCCGACGAACTCCATCGCGCGGTACAGCGCCCCATCCGTGCCGATCCGCGCGATCACCGCCAGGACAACGTCCTTACTGTAGACCCCGTGCCCCAGCGAGCCATTGAGCACGAATCTCATCGATTCGGGCACGCGAAACCACAACTCGCCCGTGGCAATGGCCGCCGCCAGGTCCGTTGAGCCGATGCCCGTGCTGAACGCCGCCAGCGCCCCGTGCGTACACGTGTGCGAATCGGCCCCGACGATCACCTCGCCCGGCCGCACGTGCCCCTGCTCCGGCAGGATCGCATGACAGACCCCGGCTCTTCCGATCGGGTAATAATGCCTGATCTTGTGCCGTATCGCCCACTCGTGCAGCCGCTTGTGCAGTTCCGCGCTCTTGATGTCCTTGCCCGGCTGAAAATGGTCGGGCGTCACCACGATTTTCTCCGGATCGAACACCTTGTCGATCCCGCGCTCGACCAGCATCGAAATCGCCGGCGGCGTGGTCACGTCGTGGCAGAGCACCACGTCCACCTTCGCATCCACAAGCTGCCCCGGCACAACCGAACCTACTGCGGCCGAGCGAGCCAGTATCTTTTCCGTAATCGTCATTCCCATAATCGGCCCTGTTCTTTCCTACCTGTTCCTGCCTTCAAACAACGCCCACACAGCATCATCCACCGCCTTTTCCATCTTGCCTGTCTCCACTTCTTTGTCGTCCGCACGCAACCGGTGCAACTCCCGGGACAGTTCGCTCAGCCGTCCGTGATTCTTGTTCTTGCCGTCAAACGTCGGTATCCCCACGTGCTCCATCACAGAGGGCGCGCCGAACCCCCGGCCCGCGGAGGAGTACGATTTGACGAAATCCCGCACGGGCGATGAATTCAGAATCGCGCAGAGGTAGTGCGCCTCATCTTGCCGATCCGTCGCAAACAGAGACGTCGTGTCGGTCGGCACAATCATCTTCCAGCCGAATGGCGTCTTGTGCCGCCCTATCACGGCCGCCACCAGATCGCCCGCCATCCGCTTCCAGACCACCTTGTAGCGAGCCACGGTATATGGGCCTATCCCAAACATGGCATAGAACTCGGTCCGTTCGGCCAGTTCTCTGACCGTTCTCGACCCGCGCGATAAGAGCACCTTCCTGAATTGCGTCAGGTAGTTGAATGTATACGGCCAGTTCTCCTTCATCATCTTCTCTGAATACGGCTCGCTGCGCTGCGGGTCCTGGACCATCAGGACGTGAATCTCCGGGTGGGCCACCCAGCGTTTTATGTCGGCTCCTCGAACCGCCGGGTAGACCAGGTCCGGCTCGATCCGCACCTCGACCTGTCTGATCCGGCGCTTGCCCTTCTCAACCAGGTTGCGGACGATCAGATTCCCCGTCGACAGAATCTCTCTGACATCAAGCCAGAAGACACCATACGGCTCTGTGCTGGCGCCTCTACGCGCCTTGTACGCATTCTCGCCCTCGATATGCCGCAGACGGCCGTCGCCCTTGCGAACGGTCTGCCATGAGCCGTTGATCTTGCCAATCGGCGTGGCCGAGAGCACCTGTCTGTCCAGCAGTTTCTTGGCGGCCTTGAGCTTCAAGTTGGTCGGCACGCGGCCAATGCCTTTCTTTCTTGTCCAGACCGTATAGGGCACGGGATACTGCGTGTGTCCGCGCTTCTTCAGGATAATCGCGGCCGTCTTGTTCGCCGCCTTCTCAAACGGCTGGACCGAGGCCAGATCGTGCGCCTTGACGACCTTGAGCGTCTCCCGGTCTCCAAGACGGAACTTGCGAAAGCCCTCTCCGGCCCCTTTGGACTTGAAGACCTCCTGCGTAATAAGAAACCCGAGGGTTCCACTGCCGGCAAGATAGTGGTCGGCCGCGGCATACGTGAAGAGCATCGAGAAATCCTTCTCGCCGCCGCCCAGCCTCGCGGCGTGCCCTTTCAATGAGAACAGACCGTACTCCTGCCACATCTCCATCGTGGCCTGCCGGTACTCGCTCGACAGATACCCCCACCGGATCCACGGCGGATTGCCCACCACGTAGTCAAACCGCTCGGCCGTCATTGGAGCGAACACGTTCTTCAAGAATCTCGCCCATATCCCGTTCTTGCCGTCTCTTTCAAGTTCGAGAATGTGCTCGTAGAAGTCCGCCACGACGTTCTCATGGGGCGGATACACCAGTCCTTCTTTCTTGAATCGCGCCATCGCCTCGGGCACGTCCCACTTCATCCGAGCCGTTTCTTCGACAATCGGCGCCGCGCGCTTCATAAGAAAGCCGTGTTGCTCCACCCAGATCTTCGGCACGAAGAACGTCCCCACCGATGTCGTAATCTCCACGGCTCCATTGCCGATGAGCATCATTTGCCCCGTTCGCTTCGGCCACAGGACCGAATCCGCAAGATACACCGGAATCTCAAATGCCCCAAGTCTGTCCGCCAGTTTACCCATCGCAAAAAGATAATTTGTCCTTGCTGCAAGCACAGCAAGCGGGTTTAAGTCAAATCCCCACACATTTGCCAAAATCCTTCTGGTGGTTTCCACTACCGGCTCATTTCTCTTCGCTCCGAATTCTCTGGCCCGCTGTATTACCAATACCAGAAAGGTTCCCGACCCGCAGGCTGGGTCAAGTACGCGTTTTTTCGTATCGCCTCCATATCCCGCTTCATCCAGAACTAATTCTGCGAGCCAGTCCGGTGTGTAATATTCGCCCAGGTGATGGCGGACTGCGTCCGGTACAAGATATTGATACAATCTCTTCAAAAGGTCGTGTGTTACCTCCGGCTCAATGGTCGCCGTCGCCGGTTCAAATTCCGAAAGAACTCTCGTGATACTCCGAATGGCATCCAGCAGCCGTGGTGAATCAAATGCCTCCAGATACCACCTGAAGAAGTCGCCTTCCAGAAAATTGCTTATCCCTCGCTTGCTGTATATCCCGCCTTCCTCGACATCCGTCAGTTGCTTCAATAAATCTTCTTTGGACGAATGCGCCAATGCACTGCTGAATGACCTCCCGAAGGTGCCTTCACTGATTGAAACCAACTCTGCCGCTATCAGCTTCATCAGCAGCGCAAAGTATGTATGCACACAGAACAACATCGTCTGAAAGTCACTCTCTATCGACAGGCCATAAGTCTCCGCCAATGCTGCCGTCTTTTTGTCTGACCCTCCCCCAAACTGCTCTCCATAAACAATCCCGAACAGTCGCTGCCATTCCTGAAAAAACACCTTTGCCCGTTGTGTGGGCCAGTTTGCCATCGCATCGGCGAACGCTCCCACCGCCTCCCTTGCCACGCCCGCTTTCGGTCCGAATTTGTCCGCTAAGTTCTCAGCCGTGAGGGCGAGACGTGCCAATGCCCGCAAATATGTGACAAACGTCAAAGCACTCTCCGGCCCAAACATATACGGGCCGTCCATCACAAACGCGAACCCGCCGGCTTTTTCTTTCGCGGTTGGACCCTTATTTCTGCATCGCACGAAAAACACACTGCTTCCATCAAAGCCGACGCCAACGATGCCTACAGGCCCTGCGACGTCTTCTTTCCTGGCCGCCTTTGCCTCTGCGCTTACGTACTCTGTCAACTGTCCATAAGCATGTTCTACGGCAGTGTGTGACTTGAATGAGTCAGGCGCTTCATACTCAACTACTACCTGGCCATGCAGAGCATCAGGTCGTTTCCCTTTCAACACTGTTTTGGCTGCTGCGCTGCCGCGCTCATAACGCTCCTCAAAGACGATGCCGGCGTTTTCGACCAATGGCCCAAGCACTCTCTCAAACTTTATTTTGAGGTCTTCTTCTGTCTTGGCTTCTTGCAGTATCTCTCTTGCCGCAACGACCAGTCTATCGGCGACAGTCGCTAGCGACGCATCTTCTCTTTTAGGTTTTTGGCATCGCACCATAACAATCCCTTGCCGTTTTGCATTTCGGTTTTGGATGTCTTCTAAAGTTCCGCCTTTATTTCCGGCCCTGCTCCCTTTTCTCTGGCCGCGACCATGCGGTTTATCGCATCGACATATGCCTTGGCGCTGGCTTCGATGATGTCCGTCGAGACGCCGCGGCCGGTGAAAACGCGGCCGTTCTCGGTAATCCTGACCGTCGCCTCGCCCAGGGCGTCCTTGCCGCCGGTCACGGCGCGGATCGAATAACTCTCGACCTTCGGCGAAAGCCCCGTGGCCTCGCGGATCGCCTCGTAGGCCGCATCCACCGGACCATCCCCGCAGGCGGCCGCCTGGACCGTCTCGTCGCCGATCTTCATCCGCACGCTGGCCGTCGGCAGGGTTCCCGTTCCGCAGGCCACGTGCAGGTACGCCATCTCGTAGACCTTCTCGACGACGTGAATCTCATCGTTGATAATCGCGGCGATATCCTCGTCGAACACCTCTTTCTTTTTGTCAGCGACCTCCACGAAGCGGTTGTAGGCCTGCTCCAGTTCGCCGGCCTTCAGGTCGAAACCAAGCTGCTTGCACCGATCCGCGAAGCCGTGGCGTCCGGTGTGGCGGCCCAAGACCATCCGCGAACCGCTCAGGCCGATCGTCTCCGGCGTCATAATCTCATAGGTCTGCCGCGACTTGAGCATTCCATCGACATGCACCCCGGACTCATGCGCAAAGGCATTGGCCCCGACAATGGCTTTGTTGGGCTGGATCACAAACCCCGTCAGCCGCGAGACAAGCTGGCTGGTCCGATGAATCTCCTTCGTATGGATGTTGGGCAGGACGATCCTGGCATCGCCGTGGCCGAAGAAGTCCGCCCGCGTGTGAATCGCCATGACCACCTCTTCGAGGGCGGCGTTGCCCGCCCGCTCGCCCAGGCCGTTCACGGAGCACTCCACCTGGCGGGCCCCGTTGCGGACCCCCGTCAGCGAATTGGCCACCGCCATCCCAAGGTCGTTGTGGCAATGCGTACTGATGACACACTTGTCCACGCCTTTGACCTCGGCCTTGATCCGGGCGATGATCTGCCCGTACTCATAAGGCAGGATATAGCCCACGGTGTCCGGGATGTTGAGTGTCGTGGCGCCGGCCTCGACGGCCGCATTGAGCACCTCTATGAGGAACGGCATCTCGCTGCGGCAGGCGTCCTCCGGCGAGAACTCCACGTCCGAAACGAAGCTCCGGGCCAGAGCGACCGCCCGGACCGCCATCCTGAGCACCTCGTCGGGGCCCTTCTTGAGCTTGTGCTTCATGTGAATCGGCGAGGTGGCGATGAACGTGTGGATTCGCTTGTTCGTGGCAGGTTCAATCGCCCGGGCCACCGCCTCGATATCGCCTTCATTGGCCCGTGCGAGCCCCGCGATGGTTGGCCCCTGCACCTCCTCGGCCACCCGCCGCGTCGCCTCGAACTGCGCCGGCGACGAGACGGGGAATCCCGCCTCGATGACATCCACCCCCAGGGCCTTGAGTTGCTGGGCGATCTCCAGCTTCTCCGTGATGGATAAAGAGGCCCCCGGCGATTGCTCGCCGTCTCGCAGCGTTGTGTCGAATATCAATACGCGTTCGCCTGGCATAACTGTATCTCCATTTGTTGCGGTCCGGTAGTCGGCTGATTATGCCCCACCAGAGGCGCATTTTCCACGATTTTGAAGAAAAATGAGGGGTCAGAGATAGGGTGAGAGTCGTTCCGCGCCTAGCGGCGCAGCAGCAGCGTCAATAGACCCAGGAAGGTCTCGTGCGGGCAACGAATTATACGCTGATGACCCATAGAATATGTATTCTACCCGATCGTCTGCCCAGTGCAAGCATTTTTTGCCGCCAGCCCCACCATTTTTTTGGCGCCCCAACCCGTCTTGACGTGCTATTGTCCACCCGATAGACTGTGCTGGCCGTCCAGGCGTAATCCGTAATCCGGCACAAGACAACAGGAGGCTGCTGTATGCTCACAGATTATCTCCATGCGGCCATGAGCCAGGCCCAATACGAAATCCTGCCCGACGACAGCTCCTACTACGGCCAAATCACGGCTTGCCAGGGTGTCTACGCGAATGCTGCGACCCTGGAACAATGCAGGGTCGAACTTCAGCAAACCCTTGAAGACTGGGTCCTCTTCAGGATCTACCAGCACCTGTCGCTACCCGACATCGCCGGAATCAAGCTGACAGTGAAGAAAGAGACTGCTGCATAATGCCCGCATCCTGCGCCAGGCTGGTGTCTCGCGCGAACAGTGGGAAGAGATTGACTGAGGAACCCTCCCAATGATCCACTCGAACATCGTCATTTACGCTGTTGTCCTGTTTGCGTCAATTTCTGTCGCCCCGGCGGCCGACCTGGACGCCGCCATCCGTGAACACCGCATGGGCGCCATCACCGTCGAAGCCTCGCCCGGCGACGAGGTCCGGGTCGAACAGATCCGCCACGAGTTCTGGTTCGGGGCCGCCCTGTCCAACTCCCCCTTCTCCGGCCGACTCAGTCCCGATGACACCCGTCGCTACAAAGAGACCTTCCTGGCCAATTTCAACGCCGCCGTCACGGAAAACGCCCTCAAGTGGCACGACATGGAGCCCCGCCGCGGCCAGGTCAACTACGCCACGGTCGACGCCATCCTCGAATGGACCGAGGCCCACGATATCCCGCTTCGCGGCCATAATATCTTCTGGGGCATCCCCAACCGGGTCCAGCCCTGGGTCAAGGAACTCAACGACGCCGACCTGCGTCAGGTCCTCCATGACCGCGCCACCACCATCGCCGCCCGCTACAAGGGCCGCTTCGCCGAGTACGACCTTAACAATGAAATGATCCACGCCAACTACTACGAGGACCGCCTCGGCCCCGAAATCACCCACCAGATGGCCTCCTGGGTCAAGTCCGCCGACCCTGACGCCATCCTGTACCTCAACGACTACGACATCCTGACCGGCCGTCGCCTCGATGACTACCTCAAGCAGATCCGCACCCTCCAGGCCCAGCAGGCCGCCATCGATGGCATCGGCGTCCAGGGCCACCTTCACGGCGACTCTTTCGACCCACAGGCGCTGCGCCGGGCCCTCGACGAGCTTGCCAGGACCGGTCTGCCCATTCGCGTCACGGAGTTCAACTTCCCCGGCCAGCGCTCCAGCGTTTACGGCAAACGAGACGTCCGCCTCACCGACGAACAGGAACAGGCCAAGGCCCGGGCCATCACGGACTACTATCGCATCTGCTTCGCCCACCCGGCCGTCGAGGGCATCCTCATGTGGGGCTTCTGGGAGGGGGCCAACTGGATTGCCCAGTCTTCCCTCTACCGGCGCGACTGGACGGCCACGCCTGCCGCCGATGCCTACCGAGACCTCATCTACAACCAATGGTGGACCAACGCAAAGACCAGGACTGACGCCGACGGCCGGGCCATCATCCCCGCGTTTCTGGGCAAACACAGCGTCACGGTCCGCAACCAATCAAGAATCGTTCACCTGACCAAGGCCAACAGACAGCGGGTGGTGTCCTTCAGATAAAAGCCCTTGGCACAAAGGAGGCCCGGTCTGGCCGCCCGGATTGCCTCCGCCGAGGGGGACGTTCACAAAATGAAAGATGCTTGCCCTGTCCGCTCTTCATCTGTCTGTGCCATCCGTGTAATCCGCCGCTCATGGGCTACGGCCGCCAATTACGCTGCCGTTCGCCGTGGTATGTCCGCACCACGCACGAGAACTTGCGTTCGGAGCGGGGCTGCAGCGTCAGCGTGAACTTCACCGTATCGAGGTCCACCTTCTCGTAGGCGTCGTAGTCGCCGCCCGGCGTCAGGTCCCAGTATTGGGTCGGCAAGTTGTGCTGAATCTCGATCTTCGCCGGCACATCCCGCGTGTTCTTGACCGTCGCCTCCACCGTCCGCAGCTCATCCCAGCCGCTGATGTTGCGCTGGTAATCGAACGTATAGTTCTCCGACTTGAAGTCCATCTCCTTCATCTCGACGACGACATCGCGGACTGCCCCGAGGTTCAACTCCACGTCCTGGTCGACGGGGATGTACTTGAACGACGCCTGGCCCGTATACGACAGGTGCCCGGCGTCGTCCACATCCCGATATACCTTCAGCAGGCCGCCGGGAATCGGGGTCTGGCCCAGCTTGTGCTTGGTGTCGTTCTTGAAGTTGAGGAACCGCACCACGGCATCACCGTAGCGCTGCGGCTCGTACTTGTAGAGGTTGATCACAGGGACCTCATCGGCTTCGAAGCTGGCCAACCGTTTCGACCAGCCCGTCGGGATCGTCTCGGTCCCCTCGATTGTATAGAGGAAATACTCGCTGAGACCCTCCTTGACGACCTCCCTGGCCCTTGCGGGCGCCGCGGCGAGCTTGTCGACCTGCACCATTTCCCGCCTCATCATCGTTGCAACCGGCGCAGCGCCGCCCGCACGGGCTGAGGGCAACGGCATGCCCGGCCGGTCGTAGGGGTACTGCCGCCGGGCCAGGGCGGCGATCTCATCGAGCAGGTGCACCTGACCGACGATCAGGCGGACCTGCGCGTTCTCGTAGTCCTCGCCGCTGTTGTTGGTCACCACGACGTACCCTTGCAGCCGCATGGTCTTCTCATCCGGCGTCAGCGTGCCCATGTAGAACGCACGCCACGACAGGCCGCTGGTCAGGTAGGAAATCTCCATCGGGGCCTGGCCGCTGATGCCGCTACGGACGTTCCAGACGCCCAGATTCTGCACCCGCGGCGGGTAGACCAGCTCGGCCACGTCAATGGCGCCCGCGTTGGCCCGTGGGCGCATCTCCAGGCTCGTCGGATCGATCAGCGTGTTCTCCCAGGAAAACTGCAACAGGTTGACGCCCTCTTTGAGCGTCAGGGCCCGGCTCTCTCTGGCCAGCGTCAGGTCCGCCGAATTGTAAATCGTCAATTGCACCGTATCGCGGCTCGGCAGCGTCACCAGGTCCACCTTGCCCAGGCACACCCCCCCCATCGCCATTATCGTCAGTATCGTAATCATCCGTTTCATAGTTGAACCCCTTTGTCAGAGTCGAACTCTCTCTGTCATGCTGATCTGTAGGGTGTGCAACTTGTTGCACACGCGGTTTATTTCTACGGTCGGACGTTTCGCCGGTGATAGTGCATCTTGAGCTCCTTCACCGCCGGTCCGTCCGCCGTCCGCGCCGGCAGTTGAACCTCGAACTCCAGCGTGAAGGCGTCCTTCTTCTCGTACTCCATGTTGCACGACTCCATCTCCCACATGCCCGGGATATGCTGGATCATCGTCAGCACGGTGGGGCTGTCCTTGAAGTTCTCGATCTTCGCGGTGATCTCCTCGTCCGTATCGAACAGCACGATCTGGTCGTTGTTGTTCTTGCGGACGTTGATCCGTGCGTCCCGCTGCTTGCGCTGCGTGACCACGATATCGCGGCTGTCGCCGATGTACAAATCGGTCTTCTCGCCGACCGGGACCATGCCCGTCACGTCCTCGCCGAGGAAGATCGTGCCGGCGTGCCCATCGTCCTGGAAGATACGCGCCTTGCCGCCCCACAATGCGTATTGTCCGAGTTTGCTCGGTGCATCGTTCCTGATGCGGTAGCTGACGGGGATACCGACGTTCTGGTTCTCCAGCTTCTCCGGATCCCACGGCTGCTGCGCCGCGTCGAACCGCCAGACCTTCGTGATCGGCACGCCCGCGGCCCGCAGGAACAGCAGTTGCTTGGTCTCCTCGTGGTCGATGCCCTGCTCGAACGCCTCGCCGTAGTCCAGCAGCACCCGCGCCCGGTCAAAATCCTCGCCGGAGAAGTTCCGCAGGACCAGGTAGCTCTTGAGGTCCACGGCCGTTTCCTGCTTGTCGGCGACCGCCTTGTAGGTAATCAGCCGGTCGATATTGCTCAGCAGGTAGCTGATTCGCACCCGCTCGGCATAGTCGCCGTCGCTGGCGATTTCCCAGACCAGGGCCGCCTCGTTCGGCGGATAGCTGACGTTCAGGAGCGCGACGGTCTGCGGATGGTCCAGCACCGCCAGCCGGATGGAATCGGCGTCGATGCTCACCGCCTTCCACGAGAAGTCCACCTTATTGACGCCCTTCTGGAGCGTCAGGACCCGCTCTTCCTCGATCAGCGTCGCGGCCGGGTTGTCCAGCCGGATCACCGTCGCCGCCCGCTCCGGCAACGCCACCAGCTTGATCCGCCCCTGCGACAGACCACCGACCGCCAGCACCGCGATCATGGCCAACAGAATCATCTTCTTAGTGTTCATTGTCGAATCTCCTTTCAGAATCGTCACGAGATAAGTACTCAGTTACATTGTGCGTGTTGTGCGCCTTGAGCGACTATTTCAAAGCCGGGAGCCAAGTTGTCATGCTGAGCGAAGCGAAGCATCTGGCCCTCGAATGAGAGGTTTCACGTGTTCGCAGCCCAGATGCTTCGCTGCGCTCAGAATGACACACCATGCTGTCACCCTGAGCGAAGCGAAGGGTCTGGGTGTCGCACAGGAATGACTCTCCGCCGCGATCAGAATAACGCACATCTCGTTGAGGTAGTCTCTGAGCCATGATTCCGATTCCAAACCTGCTACTTGGCCTGCGTCCGTGGATTCACGACCCGCCCCATGAACAGTATGCTGCCCACCTTGTTGTCCTTTATCAGGAACACGAACGGATGGTCCGCGCGAAAGACCGGAGTCTCCATGACGGCCGTCAGCTTCATGATGACGCCCGTCGCGGCGGCGGCTTCGGTTCCTTTTTCGTTGACTTCCACGAACGCCTTATGGACGACGTCCGATATGAACAGATTGCGTTTGCCGGTCATTCCCGAGAAGTCCGCATCGCCGCTGAATGCGACGGCCATGCCCATCGCGGCCAGGTCATCCTTGAGACTGCCGGCGCCCCATTCCATCTTGAACTTCGGCAGGTAGACCTCCAACTCCACGTCGTGGAGACCCTCCATCAACTGGGCCACCGTCTCGGTGGTCAGTTCCTCCTCCAACTCCGCCAGTCCATCGGGGTTCGTCGGCAGCAGAATCACCATGCTCAGGTCGTCGCCTTTGTAGGGCAGCCGGAGCACCTCGACCTCGTCGAACTTGCGATAGCCGAAGGTCTGCTTCTGGAACATCATCGGGACCGGGATGGTCTTGTTGGGGCCGACGTGAAACGGTTGGTCCCGCGTGGCCTTCTTGTCGAACTGGCTGGCCCAATCGCCCTTGAAGTAGATGGCGTTGGTCAGGACCAGTCGCGTCAGGCTGTCCAGGGCGCCGCGGGCGATCAGGTCCTTGATCTTATCCTGGGTCTTGTCCTCGACCCAGCGGTTGATCGTCAGGCGGGCCTGCTCGGTTTGCTTTATGAAATCCACCTGGTTGAGCCCGGCCCGGTAGGACCGCTCCACCAGTCTGAGATACTCCGCCAGGAACGGCTCGCCCTGCTGGCCCCACAGGGCGTTGGCCACGCTCAGTTGATAGCCGCCCTCGCGGCCGCGGTCGTTGAGCCGCTTCTGCATCGCCCCAAGCAGCGCGTGTACGTCGCCTTCCGCGCCGTCAAACCCAAGTGTCCGGGCCATATCCTGCTCGGTCTGCCCGCCTGCCCCGGCCCAGGTCATCGCCAGCGCCGTCGAGATACTGTACGGCGAGAAGAACAGGTTGCCCTGGCCGTTGACCGTCTGCTCGTGGCCCACCAGCCGCTTGTACATCGTCACCGCAAACCCACTGTTCGCCGAGACCACGGCCTCGACCTCCTTTCCCTCCA
>Ga0209614_1000749_pt1 | contig 27366 bp, 28 predicted proteins | sample BlaSprsedimmetaG_FD_185484 | JGI IMG/M metagenome (GOLD analysis project Ga0209614, IMG submission 185484) | Hot spring sediment bacterial and archeal communities from California, USA to study Microbial Dark Matter (Phase II) - Blank Spring... ... | reverse complement strand
TTTCCGTATTTTTACTCATGTTGTTGTTTGTTTCCGCAAAAAACAAATCTACAACATGAAGGGGAAACCTCTGGGGAGTACCCTTCTCTTTATTTTTTTAGTCGGACACTAATGAAATATATGGAAAAATTTACGGAGGGAAACCCAGGAGTGTACTCCCTATCAACCTAACGAATATCATGGGGGTATCATGGACAACTATGGTTCATTTTACTATTTTTGTATTTTCTGTAATGATTTGAAAAGTGAAGATACACCACGACTTTGAGCAATGGAAGGTAAAAAACCCGGTGATTACTGTCGGTACTTTTGACGGGGTACACACTGGTCATCGAAGTATTCTGAAAGAGATGCGGCGATCGGCTGAACAGCTGGGGGGTGAAACCGTGGTTTTTACTTTCTGGCCACATCCAAGGATTGTGCTGGGAAAAGCTCAACATGCCTTCAGATTACTGAATACCCTTGAAGAAAAAATATACCTGTTTGAAAAGTCAGGGGTTGATCATTTGTTGGTTTATCAGTTTACTCCGGAATTTTCAGGTTTGCCGGCAGAAACCTTTGTGGAAGAGTACCTTGTCAGGAAATGCGGAGTGCGGATGCTGGTGATGGGTTATAATCATCATCTGGGCCGGAATCGTGAAGGAGGTTTTGAAATGATCCAACAGGCGTCCGACCGATTCGGGTTTGAGACGAAAAGGGTGGAAGCGGAAACGGTTACCGGAATGAAAGTCAGTTCCACCAGTATCAGAGAGTTCCTGCAAAAGGGAGATGTGGAACAGGCTAACCGGATGCTGGGAGAGCCTTATCCTATCCGTGGAACGGTTGACAGAGGCAACGGCGTGGGCAGAAGCATGGGATTTCCAACGGCAAATATCCGGATAACCGATGAACGGAAACTGATTCCGCCCGATGGAGTGTATGCCGTACAGGTGTTCCTTGGCGGGAAAAAACGGTATGGAATGATGAATATTGGGTTCCGGCCAACCCTTCATGAAATCAGTTACGGACGAACCATTGAGGTGCATATCTTCGGACTGGATAAGGATATTTATGGAGAAAACATTGTGGTCTCCCTGTTTAAGCGGATCAGGACAGAGAAAAAATTTGACGGCATGGAAGCCCTTCGGGAACAGCTGTTTCATGATAAAAGAGACATCATGCGCTATCTTGGTGAAGAGGCTGCAGGTTGAAAGAAAACAACTCCGGATCGGCTAAAATTGCTAACTTTGTAAAAAAAACAAAATCGTGGAAACACTGGTAGAAAGTTTGCCATATAAGGTCAAGGACCTGAGCCTGGCCGGCTTCGGAAGAATGGAGATTGAGATAGCCGAGAAGGAAATGCCCGGTCTGATGGCCATCCGAAAAAAATATGCTTCGGAAAAACCGCTCAGGGGCGCCCGCATTACCGGTTCACTGCATATGACCATTCAAACGGCCGTGCTGATTGAAACATTGGTTGAATTGGGAGCCGATGTGCGCTGGTCCAGCTGCAATATCTTCTCAACACAGGACCATGCTGCCGCTGCCATGGCGGCTCGCGGTATTCCGGTTTTTGCGTGGAAGGGAGAAACCCTGGAAGAGTACTGGTGGTGTACCAACCAGGCACTGACCTTCCCGGGAGGAAAAGGTCCGAATCTGGTTGTAGATGACGGAGGTGATGCCACCCTGCTGATCCATAAGGGATATGAGGCCGAGAACGAACCTTCCCTGCTTGATAAAAAACCCGAAAACAGGGAAGAAGCCATTGTCCTGCAGCAACTGAAAAAGACGCAGAAGGAAGATCCCGGAAAATGGCACCGGATTGCCGGTGAATGGAAAGGTGTGTCTGAAGAGACCACTACCGGGGTAAACCGACTGTACCAGCGGAAAGAAAAAGGCACCCTGCTGGTTCCGGCTATCAATGTAAACGATTCGGTAACCAAGTCGAAGTTTGACAACCTGTACGGTTGCCGGGAATCACTGGCTGACGGGATAAAAAGAGCTACCGATGTGATGCTGGCAGGGAAAGTGGTGGTGGTGTGTGGATACGGTGATGTTGGAAAAGGTTCGGCCAAATCCATGCGGGCTTACGGTGCCCGGGTGATCGTAACCGAAATTGATCCTATCTGTGCCCTTCAGGCAGCTATGGAAGGTTTTGAAGTGAAAACCCTGGAAGATGCGCTGGATGAAGGAAGTATTTTCGTTACCGCCACCGGGAACCGGGATGTCATTACCGTTGAACACATGTCGAAAATGAAGGACCAGTCGATTGTATGTAACATTGGACATTTCGACCATGAGATCCAGGTGGAAAAGCTGGAAGAGTATCCCGGCATTGTGAAAACCAATATCAAACCGCAGGTTGACAGGTATACTTTCCCCGGAGGGAATTCCATCTACCTGCTTGCGGAAGGACGCCTGGTGAATCTGGGTTGTGCTACCGGACATCCTTCTTTTGTGATGAGCAACTCGTTTACCAACCAGGTTCTGGCCCAGATCGACCTCTGGCAGCACGATTATAAAATTGATGTATACCGTTTGCCCAAGCATCTTGATGAGGAAGTAGCCCGGTTGCATCTGGAGCAACTGGGTGTCAAACTGACACGGCTTACGCCGGAACAGGCTGAATATCTCGGTGTGCCTCTGCACGGACCGTATAAGCCCGACCATTACAGGTATTAGAAAGTGCCGAGCCGTTTGACAGCCTTAGAAGCCTGACTTACAGATGAAAGCGCAGACCGTTATGCTGTGAAACTATCCTTTTTTATTTTTATGATTATGTTTGTATCATGACCCGAACCAGGATCATCGGAGCCTGTTTTCTGATCCTTTTCGGAAACGTGCTATTCTCGTGCCGCCAGGATGAGCCGTCTGAAGAAATGAAGAAAATACAGGAACTGAAAGACATGGCAATTGAATTGCAGCAGGTGCTTTCAGCGGAATATCTGGATACCCTGTACCGTGAATACGAAAGAATGAAAGAAAGAGTTGGTGTGCTGGAGGAAGGAATATATGCCGGACCGGATGTTCAGGATTATTACCGAACAAAAGAAAGTTACCGGATGGTTTTTCAGATGATGGACAGTTGTATTCATTCGTGTACCGGTCTTCAGAAGGAGATATCATTCCTGTTGAGTGAACTGGAAATGCTGGAGCAGAAGGTGCAAAATGATATCCTGTCTTCCGAGGAGTTCCAGTCGAAATACAGAAAAGAAGCTGAATTGCTCAGGGGAATATCCTCCCGGATACATCGGGCTTATCGGATATCGTACGAACAGCTGGAAACCTACCGGGAATTAGAATCTGAAATAAAGAAATATATGCCGTTTTTCATGAAAGTGACTGCCACTGATCCTGATAATGAATAACCAGGCCAAAGCATATCTGTATGCCGGTATTGCCATTTTTTTCTGGTCGACCGTGGCGTCAGCCTTTAAAATTGCCCTCCGGCAACTTGATTTTCTTGAACTGGTATTCTATGCCAGTGTGGTATCGCTTCTTTTTCTGGGTGTTGTGCTGATTTTCCAGGGAAAAATGAAAAGAATTTTCCATTTTTCCCTTGCAGAATACGGACGCTCGGCCATCCTGGGGTTTTTAAATCCTTTTCTGTATTACATCGTTCTGCTGAAAGCCTACTCCCTTTTGCCGGCCCAGGTGGCTCAGCCCCTGAACATGATATGGCCTATTATCCTGGTTTTTCTTTCTGTACCCTTATTAAAACAGACCATTTCTTCCCGCAGCTTCATGGCACTTTTCATTTGTTTTGCAGGGGTTTACCTGATTTCTTCCCAGGGAAATGTGTGGAATATTGAAAAGTCAGATCACCTGGGCGTGGCTCTGGCCACCGGCAGTTCGCTTATCTGGTCCTTATACTGGATCTTTAATGTTCGCGACAGGAGGGAAGAAATTGTAAAACTGTTTCTGAATTTCTTTTTTGCCACCTTCTTTCTTCTGGCCCTGAACCTGGCATTGGGAAAATTCAGAAATGTTTCGTTTACTGCACTCCTGCCGGCTGTGTATGTAGGCCTTTTTGAAATGGGGGTCTCCTTTTTTTTCTGGATGAGAGCCATGCAACTGGCACGTACTACCGATACCATCAGCACCCTGGTTTATCTGGCTCCCTTTCTATCACTGGTATTTATCCACCTGTTCGTGGGAGAACATATTTATGTAACCACGGTAGTGGGATTGATTTTTATTGTGATGGGAATAATCTATCAAAAATTCCGTTTAGGGAATAAAAACCGTATTTTCGTAAAAAATCCCAAATCATGAGAAGAGCCATATTCCAGTATATAATGTGGGTGTTGATCGTACAGTTCCCTTTGATTACCGGTTGTGAGAAAGGAAATAATAATGACTCCCCTACCTTTGATGAAAAGGCAAGGGACGACTTTTATGAACTGATGCAGGAGTGGTATTTGTGGTACAATCAAATGCCCGTAGTCAATCCTGAAAACTATAATTCTCCGTATGATCTCCTGGAAGCGATCAGGGTTCTGCCGGTTGACAGGTGGAGTTATGTATCCACCTGGGAAGAATTTATGCAATATTATTCGGCCGGAGAATACATCGGTTTCGGCTTCGGCAATGTTCTTTTCAACGGAAAGATTTATATCACTTTTGTTTTCAAAGATTCTCCTTTATACGATGAGGGCATCGGAAGAGGCTGGTATATTACTAAGATCAATGGCCAGACAATCAATAGTTACGAGGCGTTGTTTCAGGCTATGGGGCCCGATGAAGAAGGTGTGGAAAGGACTATTGAATTTGTGAGTCCGGAAGGGCAGACCTTCACGCGTACTTTTGTCAAGGAAGTGATTGAAATGAATACCCTTCTGCATGCCGATACCCTCCACGTAGCCGGGAAAGTGGTGGGTCATATGGTGCTGAAGAGTTTTATTGAGCCGACCTATGAAGAACTTGATTCGGTATTTCAGGTGTTCGATGATCAGGGGGTGGAGGAACTTATCCTTGATCTGAGGTACAACGGAGGGGGGGCCATGGATGTATGTACCTACCTGGCCAGTCAGATCAGCGGACCGGCCACCAATGATGAAGTGTATCTGACCTATTCGTACAATGATAAGAAAAGTGAATGGGATGCCGACGTATTGTTTACCGATCCGGAGCAACCCGATACCTATCCTCTCAATCAGCTTGGACTGTCACGCCTGCTGGTACTGGCTTCAGCCGGAACGGCTTCGGCCAGCGAAGCAGTGATCAACGGCCTGGAGCCTTACCTGGAGGATGTGATCATTATAGGCGATGACACATACGGGAAACCGGTGGGAATGAATGTATGGAATTACTATGATGCCTATGCTTTCGCTCCGGTCACCTTCAAGCTGGTAAACAGTGAGGGGTACGGCGAATATTATGACGGACTTCCTGCCGATTCATATATTCCCGATGAACCTATGTATGATTTTGGTGATCGCCGGGAAACCACGCTGAAAGAAGCCATTTATTACCTGGAAACAGGCTCATTTACCGGTGCCGGTGCCAGGAAAGCGGGAATCCGGGCGAACCTGCCACCCCTGAAAGGACTTAAGTTTGAAATCGGAGCGTTATAACCGGGCGTGATCATTACCAGAGAAAAAATCATACTGGGGATTGATCCCGGAACCAACATCATGGGGTACGGGATTATTTCAGCCACCGGGTCCAGACCGCAGCTAATGGTTCTCGGGGTGCTGGATATGAGAAAAATAGATGATCCTTACCTCAAGGTCCGGAAAATTTTTGATACCACCATCAGGCTGATTGAACAGTATCATCCTGATGAACTGGCGATTGAGGCTCCGTTTTACGGGAAAAACGTGCAGTCGATGCTCAAGTTGGGCAGGGCTCAGGGAGTGGCTATGGCAGCAGCTCTTTCCAGGGAAGTCCCGGTATTTGAATATGCCCCGCGCAAGATCAAAATGGCCATTACCGGACAGGGGAACGCTTCCAAGGAGCAGGTGGCTGCCATGTTGCGTATTATTCTCGATTCGGAGGAGGCGGAAGGACAGCTCGATGCCACCGACGGACTGGCAGCGGCGGTGTGTCATTTCCTGCAGCCGGAAAAAACGGAAAAAGGGGAAAAGCATTCAAGCTGGAAAAGCTTTTTGAGAGACCATCCCGACAGACTTCATAAAACCTAGTTTCCTGCAGCTGCCTTTACGGAAGGCGAGAACGGTAAAACGGGGAAGAAGGGAGTTTTCTGGTGAACGGTATTATGCCAGTCCCTTCCTTATTTTCCGCGCAATTTCCTCAAATTCTTCCTGCGTAAGTTCCAATTTCGGCCGGGAGAAACTGATATCCGCTTCCGAATTGATCGGGATCAGATGGATATGGGCATGGGGTACTTCCAGGCCAAGAACCACCATTCCGATTCTGGCACAGGGAATGGCATTTTCGATGGCCAGGGCTACCCTTTTGGAGAAAACACTCATCCCGGCCAGTGTCTCATCATCCAGATCGAACAGGTAATCCACTTCTTTTTTGGGTACTACCAGAGTATGCCCCTTGGCAAGGGGATGTATGTCCAGAAAGGCATAAAAATTTTCATCCTCCGCAATTTTGTAGGAGGGGATTTCGCCGCTGATAATTTTTGAAAAAATACTTGCCATGATCAGTGGAATATTAAATGTCTATCGGGTAATTTCCATGATTTCGAAGAGCATGGTGCCTGAAGGCACCTGGATATTCACCTGTTCTCCCGTTCTCCGGCCGAGCAATCCTCTGGCAATGGGACTGCTGACAGACAATTTACCGGCCTTCAGATCGGCTTCCGTTTCAGAAACAATGGTGTATTTCATCACCGTATTATTGTTGATATTACGGATGGTAACGGTGTTCATGATCTGCACTGTGTTTGTATCAATGCGCGACTGATCAAGGACCCTGGCTGAAGCCAGCGTATCTTCCAGTCTGGATATGCGCATTTCAAGCAGCCCCTGTGCTTCCTTGGCCGCGTGGTATTCTGCGTTCTCCGATAGATCTCCTTTGTCGCGTGCTTCTGCAATCTGCTTTGAGATGGATGGCCGTTCAACCGATTTGAGCCTGTCCAGTTCTTCCCTCAGCTTCTGCAAACCTTCTTCCGTAAAGTAGGATACTTTTGTCATAACATTCCAGAAACATTATAAAAATAATAGAGTTTTGGCAAAAGAAGTACGGTTCAAATGATTTCCTGGCCGTACCCCTCATGTTGAAAAAGAAAAAAGAATCCCGCAACCGGAACTCTTTCATATCGCAAAGATATACAAAAAATTATAATTAAAACAATCGTTTCTCAATACCCGTCAGAAGGTGAGATACGAATGTATTTTCTGTTTAGAATCTCGCTATATATAACGGCTTTTTTCAATTCAGAGCGGAAGAAATATTTTTGTTTCGGCTTTTTCTTTCCGTCATCGACGTCTCCAATTTCCGTTGCGGAAATTTCATCATAAGTATATTCATTATCAGGAAGTTCTGTTTCGGTTATCCTTTCTCCTTCTTCCTGTACCTTAGACAGTTCCGTTTTCAGGAATGGTTCTTTCCCGCTCATGACCGGAGTTTTTACTTCAATGGGCACCGGTTCTTCAAGAACTTCCTCCTCGGTCTCATCATGTTCCTGGTAAGATATATCCGCCGGGGATTCCCGAAACTTTTCTTCAGAATCTTCAGGCTTGTATATTGGGGTGGCACCCGGTTGCGATTCTTCTTCCTCTTCATCAATCTCAAACCACGATTTCCATTCACTGAGTGGTTCACCGGCCGATTCTGCAGGGGTGGAAGGAGTGGCGGTTTTTTTCTTCTGCCCGAGGGCCCGGATTACTAAAATGATGGTAATGCCAACTACGTATAAAATGATCTCAATAATCTCATCCATGGCGTTTAAATTTTAATTTCTTTAAAAGCCTTTTGAAAAATGGTTCCCGGTTTTGACGGTTGAATTCACGTGCCTTTTTTCTCGATTCTTTCATTCGCTCCTGAACTTCGGGAGCTTGCATATTGAAGCGGCGTTTGATTTCTTTTTTTCGTGCTTTTTCATAGGCCTTTTTTTGTCGCTCTTCCACTTTCTCGGCATTTCTTACCGCCTGCCTTACCTTTCTCGATTGATGCTGCGTGGAGAAACATGCCGGAAGCATCAGGAGCAACAACAGAACCGGTATATTTCTTAGTTTAATATTTCTTACCTTTATTCCTGATTTGGATTTTTGCTTTGCCATATATGTTTTCAAAAATAAGATATTTTTTACTACTTATCCCAGCTATTTTTTTCTTTCTTTCCTGCAGCGATAAGGAAGAATGGATTCCTTATGTTCCGGTCAGCAAAATTATATACCTGGACGATCCTGATTATATTGACCTTTTGCCAGTAGGGAATGCCATTGTCTTACCCAACGAAGGTTATGGAGGAATCATTGTATACCATAAGGGCGAAGATGAATACCAGGCTTTTGACAGGGCCTGTACTCTGGAGATTGACAGGGATTGCGTGGTATCGGTGGGAGAAACCCTGGGCATAGCCCGATGCTCCTGTTGCGGTTCCGAATACTATCTGATTCTTGATGGAATGGTAAAAGACGGACCTGCGGAAAGGCCTTTGAAACAGTATCATGTTGATTACGATGCCCCGGGGCGAAGACTAATGATCACCAATTGACTTTTTCATCCTGACGGGGAAACCCGGTCATTTCACCCTGGCAGCTCAATGCGGTCAAAACCGGTGTAGGGTATTAATACCTCAGGGATGATGATGGCGTCCGGTTTCTGATTGTTTTCGAGCAGGGCTGCCACGATTCTTGGCAAAGCCAGGGCACTGCCGTTCAGTGTATGGGCCAGGATGGGTTTTTTGAAGCCGGGATCTCTCAAGCGCAGCTTCAGCCTGTTTGCCTGAAATGACTCAAAATTCGAAACCGATGATACTTCCAGCCATTTTTGCTGGGCGGCGGCAAATACTTCAAAATCGTAAGTAAGGGCCGAAGTAAAACTCATGTCTCCTCCGCAAAGCCTGACAATGCGATAAGGTAAGGCAAGCTGCTTTACCAGTTCCTCCACGTGATGAACCATCTCTTCCAGCGCTTCATACGAACGGTCGGGGTGCTCTATCCGAACAATTTCCACTTTGTCAAACTGGTGCACACGGTTCAACCCGCGCACATCTTTTCCGTATGAACCTGCTTCGCGACGGAAGCAGGGAGTATAAGCCGTATTTTTAACGGGCAGTTTTTCCGCATCCAGAATCATGTCGCGGTAAAAATTTGTAACGGGTACTTCGGCTGTGGGAATAAGGTAGAACCGGTCCTGGACCAGTGCATACATTTGTCCTTCCTTATCGGGTAGCTGGCCGGTGGCAAAAGCTGAATCCTCATTTACCATCAGGGGTGGCAGGTATTCTACATAACCGGCTTTTATGGCTTCATCCAGGAAAAAGTGAATCAGTGCTCTTTGCAGACGGGCGCCTTTGCCGATAAAAACCGGAAATCCGGCACCTGTAAGTTTATTGCCCAGCTCAAAATCGAGGATACCGAACCGGCGGCCAAGTTCCCAGTGGGGAAGGAGGCCGTCGGTTTTTTCCGGCAGGTGTCCCCCTTCGCGTACCACAACATTATCTTCGGATCCTTTACCCGGGGGAACGGAATCGTGCGGAAGATTGGGCAACTCCGTCAAAAGGTTTCTGAGCTCTTCCTCTACTTCTCCGTGCCGTTTCTGCCTGTTCTTTATTTGTTCTTTCAATCGGGTTGTTTCCTCACGGGCTTTTTCCGCTTCTTCATTTTTCCCGCTGCGTATGTATTCCCCAATGGATTTTGAAAGCCTGTTCAGTTCCGATTGCATCAGATCGTTACCTGCCTGAAGTTCCCTGCGCTCACGATCCAGGGAAAGAATCTGTTCAACAAGTCCGGCTGCATCGAACTGCTTGATCTGTAATTTCCGGATGACTTCTTCCGGATGTTCCTGAATGGTTTTTAAGGTAAGCATGCACCTGTGGCTTTATGGGGTAAAAATAAAAAATCTCCTGCATTCACCCGGCCTGAATACAATAAATACCGGTTGCAGGAGACTTCAAATAATTTGTCCGGGAAAATCAGTTTGTATTCGGAAGTACGTTAACAACCGATTTGTCATTCTTTTTCCGTGTATACTCCACCTTCCCGTCAATCAGTGCGAAGAGGGTGTGGTCTTTTCCTATTCCCACATTGGCTCCGGGATGATGTTTGGTTCCTCTCTGTCTTACCAGGATATTCCCGGCTTTGACTTCCTGGCCGCCGAATATTTTGATTCCCAGCCGTTTGCTGTGCGATTCGCGTCCGTTTCTGGAACTCCCTGCTCCTTTTTTGTGTGCCATAATCCAGAAGTTTAATAGAATATTGTAATGCTACTTTTCTTTTTTATCGATTTTCCCGGGTGTAGTTTTCTTCCCTGTATCTTTTTTGGTAGCAGCCGGTTTTTTTGCTGTGGCCGTTTTTTTACCGGCAGTGGGTTTTTTTGTTGTGGTTTTGGCGGCAGATTTTGTTTTGCTGGTTGCCGGCTTTTTGGTTGCAGCAGCTTTTTTGACCGGTTCTTTTTTTCCGCCAGCTGCTTTTCCTGTTTTTTTCTCTTCAGTGGTATCAGCTGATTTTTTTGCAGTTGCCGGTGTGGCTGCTTTTCCGGCTGCTTTTTTCTTTTCGGCTTCCGGGGCTTCTTTTGGAGTTTTTTCCGTTTTGGCTCCCTTTACTGCCTTCTTTTCCTCCCTTTCTTTCTTTACATAACCCTTTTCTACGATATTTTCAATCAGCAATTCGGTATAGGCCTGCCGGTGACCTTTTTTTACTTTAAATCCCTTTCTCCGTTTTTTCTTGAAAACGATGACTTTGTCACCCTTGGGGTGTGAAAGGATTTTTCCGGCTACCATAGCTCCTTCAATGACAGGCTCCCCTACAATGATCTGTTTGTCGTTGTCAATCAGCAGGACTTTTTCGAATTCTACCTGATCGCCTTCGTTTCCTTCCAGCCTGTGAACAAAGATCTTTTTGTCTTTTTCCACCTTGAACTGCTGGCCGGCTATCTCAACAATTGCGTACATTCTATGCTTATTAACAGGGTTTGAAACTTTCGGACTGCAAAAATATAAAAGTTTAACAGATTAACAAAGCATTTATTACTTATAATATACCATACCTGTACCTGACATGAAGGAGATTATGAGTATTTCTAATCGTTCTGAGCGCCGGGCTCGGCCTGCCTGAATCTTGTAAAGAATCTTATGGATTCCCACTCTTTAAAGAATGAAGATTATATTATATTTGTAAACAGGTAAAGAACGAATTAATAACCTTTTCGGGTTTCATGAAGAAAATCAAACTGAACGTTTTAGGGATATCCTACAGTCAGACGCAGTCCGGTGCTTATGCTCTGGTACTGAATGAAGAGGATGGGAACCGGCGGATTCCTATAATTATTGGTGGATTTGAAGCGCAGGCAATTGCCATCCAGCTGGAAGGGCTTACCCCCCCCCGGCCGCTGACTCATGACCTTTTTCTGAATTTTGCCACTGCCTTCAGAATTCATTTACTGGAAGTGACCATTTACCGTCTGGAAGAGGGAATCTTTTATTCGAAGCTGGTGTGTGAAGACGGAGAGAAAGAGGTGACCATCGATGCCCGAACATCCGATGCCATTGCCCTGGCACTCCGTTTCAAATGCCCGATTTATACCACGGAAGAAATAATGGAACAGTCGGGGATAGTGATGGATGTGGAAACAGAATCGGAAGATTCTGAATCGGAATCCAAAAAATATACCTCACCTGGATCAGGGGATACATCGCGGAAATTTGTTCATTTTACCCTGCAGGAACTCCAGGAAAAATTAGAGGAAGCTGTACGGAATGAAAACTATGAAATGGCTTCCATTATCCGCGATGAGATCAACCGCCGAAAAAAATCCACTTAATGATTTCGAAATGGTCCGACGTATTCTGAGGTTAGTGGTTTTCCCCCTTCTTCTGTTTACTTGTCTGTCGTTTTCTCTCAATGCCCAGGATTCTGCTCTTGCTTCTGGAAGAGGAAGCCCCGATACGACGCGGATAGAAGCTCCGGTTTCCGGTTCTTCTGCAGAAGGCCTTCTGGAGGAAGGGTCGGGCCAGCTGGTTTCATCGGAAATGGGAGGAGGTTTTACCCTCACGGGAATGTTGCGCGGCCTGCTGGGTATGGTGGTCCTGGTAATTATTGCCTTTCTTTTCAGTACCGATCGCAAGGCCATTGCCTGGAGGGTGGTGATTACCGGCCTGGCTTTTCAGATTCTGCTGGCCGTGTCGTTGCTGTATGTGCCCTTTGTGCGTGCTTTTTTCGAATTTGTCGGGAAGATCTTTGTCAAGATCCTCGATTTTACCAAGGCGGGGAGTGAATTCCTCTTCGGTGAATTTATGGATATGGACAAGTACGGATCGATCTTCGCCTTTCAGATACTTCCTACCATCATATTCTTTTCTGCCCTGATGAGCTTGATGTTCTACCTGGGGGTCATTCAAAAAATTGTATATGCCCTGGCCTGGCTAATGACCAAATCGTTGAAATTATCGGGAGCAGAAAGCCTTTCCGTGGCGGGGAATATTTTCCTAGGGCAAACCGAATCGCCCCTGATGATCAAAGCCTATCTTCCGAAAATGACACCCTCGGAGATCATGCTGGTGATGACCGGAGGTATGGCTACCCTGGCCGGAGGAGTCCTGGCTGCCTATATCGGATTCCTGGGCGGAGGCGACCCGCTCCAGCGCCTCATTTTTGCCAAACACCTGCTGGCTGCTTCGGTGATGGCAGCTCCGGGAGCCGTGGTTATTTCGAAGATAATAGTACCCCAAACCGAGGATATTGACAAAACCATGGAAATATCACGCGACAGGGTGGGCAATAATGTACTCGATGCCCTGTCGAACGGAACCACCGAGGGGTTGAAACTGGCTGCCAATGTGGCGGCCATGCTGCTGACGTTTATTGCCATGATTGCCATGCTGAACTTTATTCTGTTAAAGGTGGGGCAGTGGACCCAGTTGAATGAATGGATCGGTGCAACCACCCAGGGACGCTATGAAGAATTATCCCTCCAGTTTTTGCTGGGTTATCTGTTTGCTCCCCTGATGTGGCTCATCGGAGTTGCTGCTCCTGATATAACCGAGATGGGGAGGTTGTTGGGTGAAAAAATCATAGCCACCGAATTTGTCGGTTATATCAGCCTGGCAAATTTGAAATCCCAGGAGGTGTTTTATTCTTACCGATCGGTGATTATGGCTACCTATATGCTTGCGGGATTTGCCAACTTCGCTTCTATCGGGATACAAATCGGCGGTATAGGTTCTCTGGCGCCAAACAAACGGGTTTTGCTTTCGAAATTCGGTATGCGTGCCTTGCTGGCAGGCACACTGGCATCCCTAATGTCGGCCACCATCATTGGTATGATACTGGGTTGATCCCGGGTATTATTGATTGGTAGATGCTGCAGGTACCTTTCGGAAAATAAGAAAACAGGGAAAATGAACGGCAGGAAAAAAATCACTGTACTGGGGGCCGGACTGGTTGGGCAAGCCATTGTATCCGATCTGGCAACCCGCTTTCAGGTAACCGCCGTGGATTGTGATCCGAAACGGCTTGAACGTTTGAAAAACCTGCCTGATGTAATACCACGGCAGGCCGATCTTTCAAAGCCCGGGATACTGGAACAAATTATCGGGGATGCTGACCTGGTAGTGGGGGCTCTTCCCGGATACATGGGATTCGGTATTGTGAGGGATGTGATCTGTGCAGGGAAAAACATGGTGGACATTTCTTTTTTCCCCCAGGATCCTTTCCCGCTGAATAAACCGGCTGAAGAAGAGGGTGTCAGCGTGGTAATGGATTGCGGGGTGGCTCCGGGAATGGGCAACATCATTCTGGGCTATCACCAGGCCCAGATGGAGGTGGAGAGGTATGAATGCCTTGTCGGGGGATTGCCGTTCAGAAGGGAATGGCCCTATCAGTACAAAGCCGTATTTTCACCGGTAGACGTAATAGAAGAATATGTACGGCCTGCCCGCTACGTGGAGAACGGGCATGTGGTGGTCAAAGAGGCTCTTTCCGATCCCGAACTGGTGGAATTTGATGAGGTGGGTACCCTGGAAGCCTGGAATTCTGACGGGCTTCGTACTCTGATTGATACCATGAAAATTCCCCATATGATCGAAAAAACCCTGCGCTATCCGGGAACCATTGAATACCTGAAAGTGTTAAGAAAAAGCGGTTTCTTTTCTGCTGAGGAAGTGGATGTGAAAGGTAAACGGATACGCCCCGTGGACCTTACTGCCAGTTTGCTGGCCGGACTCTGGGAATTGAAACCGGGGGAGGAAGATTTTACAGTGATGCGGATCAGCATATCGGGATATGAGAACGGGAAGGAGGTGGAATATATGTATCATCTCTTCGACAGGTTCGACCGAGAAACGGGAACGATCTCCATGGCCCGCACAACCGGTTACACCTGCACCGCCGCCGCCGGTTTGCTGCTGGAAGGAAAATATACTCAAAAAGGCCTGTCTCCTCCCGAGTACCTGGGAAGAGAACCCCAACATTTTCAATACATACTTAACTACCTGAAGGAGCGGGGGGTGGTATACCGGGTGGAAAGACACGAACTATGAATAAGCTATGGAAAATTGTACCCGTTATTCTGCTAATGGGGGTTTTCCGTCAGGGAATCTCGCAGGTGCCCGGGTCGAAAGTGCATACAGCCTGTCAGTTTCTGGAATATTTTTCGTCGGGGAGAACGGTTGAAAGCTACGAACTGCTGGACCCCTCCGTACGCTCGAAAATATCGGTAGAACAGATGGAACAACTGTGGCAGTCCATCGAATTCCAGATGGGTGAGTTGGAATCAACAGGAGCTGTACGGACAGAAATACAGGAAAGGTATGAATTTGTTTATATTTCCTGTGTGTTTGCCCATACATCGGTCGATCTCAGGGTTGTTTTTCCAACATTGGGCGAGCTGATCACAGGATTCTTTTTCGCCCCTCCGGCAACCGGTGCTTCCTATACAAGGCCTTCCTATGCCGAAGAACTGGATTATACCGAAATCAATACGGCCGTGGTAACCGATACCTTTCGCCTGCCGGCTACCCTGATGCTGCCGCCGGGAAAAGGTCCTTTCCCGCTGGTGATCCTGGTGCACGGATCAGGCCCTGCCGATCGCAACGCTTCCCTGGGCCCGAATAGAATTTTTGCCGATCTGGCTTACGGACTGGCATCAAAAGGAATTGCCACCCTCAGGTATGAAAAACGAACCCGGGTGTACGGAACGGCCCTTGATGTCAATAGCCTTACCCTTTACGAAGAAACCATACAGGATGCCGTCTCGGCCATCGACTCTTTCCGGGAACATCCTTCTGTTGACCCGGAGGAAATATATGTGCTGGGTCATAGTCTGGGGGCTTATGCCGCCCCGTGGATAGCCGATCTGGCAGGTGAACGCCTTGCGGGTATTATCCTGATGGCAGCCAATGCCAGTCCGCTGGAAGACCTGGTTCTGGAACAGTACCGCTACCTTTATGCACTCGACGGGATAAGCCAGATGGAAAAAGAGAACCTGGATGTTCTCGAGGAGCAGGTGCAAAGGGTAAAAAGGAGGAAGCTGGATGAGGATATTCCGGCCGTTGACCTTCCCCTGGGTCTTCCTGCGGCTTACTGGTTGGGCATGAAAAAGTACGATCCGGTGAAGAAGGCCAAAAAACTCAGAATTCCTGTCTTGATTTTACAGGGTGAACGCGATTACCAGGTTCCTCTTTCCGAGTACGAAAAATGGAAAAAGGGACTTGAAAAAGAGAAACATATTACCTTCAGGCTGTTTTCCGGCCTGAACCATTTATTCCTGGAAGGGGAGGGTGCTTCTGAACCGGCTGAGTATCTTATACCGGGGCATGTTCCCCTGGATGTGATTTCTTTCATTTCTGACTGGATCCTGTAACAGATCATGATGATTGAGTACATTTTTTTAATTTTATCCCCGGCCTCCTGGTTTCCCCGGGATTGAAAAAATCGGACGATATGATACAATATCTTGAATTGCTGGACCATGTTATGACGCATGGTGTAAAGAAGGAAGACAGGACAGGAACCGGCACCCTCAGTGTTTTCGGATACCAGATGCGTTTTAACCTGGAAGAGGGTTTTCCACTGGTGACCACTAAGAAACTGCATGTGCGGTCAATTATCCATGAGTTGCTCTGGTTTCTGAAAGGAGACACCAACATTGCTTACCTGAATGAGAACGGGGTGAGTATCTGGAACGAATGGGCCGATGAGAAGGGTAACCTGGGACCCATATACGGGCATCAGTGGAGGTCATGGCCTGCCCCTGGCGGAAAGCACATTGACCAGATCAGCGAGGTGATCTCATCACTGAAAAACAAACCCGACTCGCGCAGGCACATTGTCAGCGCCTGGAATGTATCCTCCCTTAATGAAATGGCGCTCCCACCCTGTCATATTCTTTTTCAATTCTATGTGGCAGGTGACCGGTTGTCCTGCCAGTTGTACCAGCGAAGTGCGGATATTTTCCTCGGAGTGCCTTTCAATATTGCTTCCTATTCCCTGTTGCTGATGATGATGGCACGGGAAACCGGTCTGCGCCCGTACGAATTTATCCACACCCTGGGCGATGCCCATATCTATCTCAACCATATCGAACAGGTGAAGCTGCAACTTTCCCGCAAACCCTACCCTCTGCCGCAAATGAAACTGAATCCGGAAAAGAAACGGCTATTTGATTTTGAATATGAAGATTTTGTGCTGGAGAACTATCAGGCACATCCGCACATCAAAGGAAAGGTGGCGGTATAACCGAAGAAAAGGAACGGGTCATGTCAAAAACCATTTCTATTATTGTGGCCATGGCACAGAACAGGGCCATTGGGAAAGATAACCGGCTTTTATGGCATATTCCCGCGGATTTGAAACGTTTTAAAAAACTTACTTCGGGCCATGCAGTGATCATGGGAAAGAGAACCTATGAATCTTTGCCTGTCAGGCCACTTCCCAATCGCACCAATATTGTGCTGACCGATCATCCGGAAGAACGGATCGATGGATGTGTAATGGCTTTTTCCCTGGAAGATGCTGTTGCAAAATGCCCGGAGAACGATGAATCGTTTGTGATCGGTGGCGGTTCCGTATACCGTCAGTTCATGCAAATGGCCGGCAAACTCTACATCACCCTGGTGCACCGGGATTATGAGGCAGACACGTTTTTTCCGGAAATTGATCCGGCGATGTGGAAAGAAGTCAGCCGCGAACATCATGAGGCGGAAGGGAACCTGGATACAGGTTTTTCATATATCATTTACGAACGAAGAGGCTGAGATACTTTTCGTACAGTTATTTTTTCCCAGATCATTTAAACCTTTTTTACCCTGAGGCATCAAAAGAGGTGTAGTACAATATATGTTACACCTCAAAAACATACGAATATGAAAAACAGAAAATTACTGGTCTGGCTTGCCGTGGCAGGGATGATCGGAATCATGGCTGTTTCATGCGAAAAGTCGGATATGACCGATATGGCCGATATCGAAGAAGAAACGCTGGTTGAGAACATTTTTAACGATATTCTGGCCACCGTGAACGATGCCGAGGCCAGAGCCGATGAGTTGGTGTATTCACCAGAGCTAAAAAAATCGGCATTGGCCGATTCCTGTCCGGTGATTACAATCGATAATCCCGAACCGGGTGTCTGGCCGAAAACCATTACCATCGATTTTGGGGAGGGTTGTGAGGGATTCCCTGACAGGATAAGAACCGGAAGGATTATTATTATGGTTACCGGAAGGTACCGCATGGAAGGATCTGTAAAAACCGTTACTTTGGAGAATTATACTGTGAACGGGATCAGTGTGGAAGGAACCAAAACCATTGTGAACGAAGGCCGGAATAATGCAGGCAACCTGGTTTATTCCATCTCCCTGGCAAACGGGAAAGTGACCCTGCCCGACGGCAAAGTGGCATTCCGCGAAGTGTCAAGAACCCGCGAGTGGGTGTCGGGGGAGGATACCTTTAATCCATGGGACGATGTGTATTTTATTACCGGACAGGTCACAGGTACCAGCTTCAAGGGAGTATCTTATACCCACACCATTCTGACTCCCCTGGAGGTCGATGCTGCATGCCGGTTTATCAAAAGCGGCACCCTTCGTTTCGAAGCCGATGACCGCATGACCCGTGTGCTGGATTACGGGTACGGAGATCCCTGGGGTGGTTGTGATGCCCTGGCTCTGTCCACACGGGAAGACGGAGAAACGAGGGTGATAACCCTTCGCTTTCGCCATCCCAGTTTCCTGCGATAAGAAGATTGGGTAAAAAAAAGCGGTCCCGGGCGGGACCGCTTTTTTTATCAGGCAACCTTGAGTCGGTTCAGGTTTACCTTTTCGATTTTTTCCCGGGCATAATCCAGGTTAACAATAACTTCCTTTTCATGTTTTGAAGGCAGGTCGTACATCAGGTCGATAATAATCGATTCCACAATGGAGCGGAGCCCCCTGGCTCCCAGCTTGAATTCAATGGCTTTGTCTACCACAAAATCGAAAACTTCTTCCTGAAACTCCAGTTTTATGCCGTCCATATCGAACAGCTTTATGTACTGTTTGATGATGGAATTTTTCGGTTCGGTGAGTATTCTTCTCAGCGTGGTCCTGTCAAGCGGGTGAAGGTATGTAAGAATGGGCAGTCGACCTATGATCTCGGGGATCATGCCGTAGGCTTTCAGGTCCTGGGGAGCGATGTATTGCAGCAGGTTTTCCCGGTCAATGACCTGATCGCTGTTTGTTGCCTTGTATCCCACAACTTTTGTATTCAGGCGCTGACCGATTTTTTTCTCAATTCCGTCGAAGGCTCCTCCGCAAATGAACAGAATGTTTTTGGTATCCACCGGGATAAACTTTTGTTCCGGATGCTTGCGTCCGCCCTGTGGCGGTACATTGACGATACTTCCTTCAAGCAGTTTCAACAGCCCCTGCTGTACTCCTTCACCTGACACATCCCTTGTAATGGAAGGATTGTCGCTTTTCCGGGCGATCTTGTCAATTTCGTCGATAAATACTATGCCTCTTTCGGCGGCTTTCACATCGTAATCGGCTGCCTGCAATAAGCGGATAAGCAGGCTTTCGATATCTTCGCCCACATATCCGGCTTCTGTGAGTACCGTAGCATCCACAATGGTAAAAGGTACATGCAGCATGCGGGCAATGGTACGCGCCAGCAGGGTTTTTCCTGTGCCGGTTTCTCCCACCAGGATGATATTCGATTTTTCTATCTCAACCTCGTTGTCGTCGTCCTTGCCCTGTATCAGCCTTTTGTAGTGGTTGTACACAGCCACCGAGAGGATCTTTTTTGCCTGTTCCTGTCCAATGACATACTGGTCGAGGAATATTTTTATTTCCCTGGGCTTCAGTAGTTTTACCTGGGATACATCAAAATCGCTTGATTTCTTTGTTTCTTCCTGAACAATATGGTATGCCTGCTCCACACAGTGGTCACATATATGGCCCGAAATTCCTGCGATCAACAGGTTGGTGTCCTTTTTATCCCTCCCGCAAAATGAGCATTTGTCCATGATAAATAATTATAATACAAAAGAACGGTTTAAAACCCTAAGTTAAAACAAATCTTTGGGTTTTTTATCCGCTTTGCTTTTGTATAATACTTCGTCAATCATTCCGTATTTTTTTGCTTCTTCTGCAGTCATCCAGAAGTCGCGGTCGGAATCTTTCTCAATTTTTTTATACGTATTGCCGGTGTGGTCTGCCAGAATGGAATACAGTTCCTTTTTCAGTTTCAGAATTTCCCTTGCCGTGATTTCTATATCCACAGCCTGTCCCTGAACACCTCCCATGGGCTGGTGGATCATAATCCGGGCATGTTTCAGGGCCGAACGTTTTCCTTTGGTTCCAGCAGCCAGCAGAATGGCTCCCATGGAAGCTGCCATGCCTGTGCATGTGGTGGCCACATCGGGGGTGATGATCTGCATGGTGTCATAGATACCCAGACCGGCATGTACTGTTCCGCCGGGACTGTTGAAATAGATCTGTACATCTTTTGCCGGATCGGCCGATTCAAGATAAAGCAACTGTGCCTGAATAATGTTGGCCACATAGTCGTCAATGGGAAGCCCCAGGAAAATGATCCTGTCCATCATCAGCCTGGAAAATACATCCATGGTAGCAATGTTCAGCTGCCGTTCTTCGATGATGGTGGGTGAGATGTAATTGTTATAGAAAGAGGCATACTGATCGAGCCTCAATCCGTTCAGTCCGAGATGCCCCACGGCATATTTACGGAATTCATTGTTTCTGTCCATGTTGTGAATATTAAACCATGATTAATCTATGTTTTCTTCGAACAATTGATTGAATTCCTCTGAAGTGACCTTTTTGCGGTCGAGCTTCACAGTTTCCAGCAGATAGGCAAAAACCTTATCATCCAGTTTACGGTCCATGAATTTTTTCCGGTCGTCTTCTTTTTTCATGATGTCCCTGGCATATGTTTCTATTTCATTGTCAGGAAGATATCCCAACCCGTACTGCTGGAATTGTGACCGGGTATATTGCATGGCCACTTCCAGGATCTCATCGTCGGTTACATGGATATCCTGGTCTTTAACGATCCTGTTCCGTATCAATTGCCATTTCAGGTCTTTTTCAAAACGGCCGAAATCACGTTCTATTTCCTCGGGTGAAAACTTGTCTTTATTAATGGCCAGCAGCCAGCGTTTCAGGAAATCCGACGGCAGATCAATTCCCGCCTTTTCCACCATAACATCCCCGGCATCAATCCGGAACCGGTATTTGCTTTCATGTTCCAGCCGTTTGCTGATTTCTTCTTCCAGTTTTTCCCTGAATTCTTTTTCCGAGCCAACCACATTCTCTCCGTATACCTTGTCAAAAAGCTCCTGATTTACCGGAGCGTGTTCGAATTTATTAATTTCGTCAACGGTGAGCAGGAAATGGGGTTGGAGGTTTTTCACATCGTTCTTGCCGATGTTCAGCATCGAGCTGATATCCGCTTCATTTTCAAAAGCTTTATGAATGTCGATCAGCACGGTGTGCCCTTTCTTTTTTCCTTTCAGATTTCCGGCGGTTTCTTTATCCTTCAGCATTTTTACTGACACCGACACATCACTGGCAGAAATCCCGTTTTCTTCGGCAGATCCCTTTTCGTTGGCCTGCTGCAGGGTCACTTTCAGCATGGATTCGTCGGATACCGATTCTTCCGGAACAAATTGGCCAAAACGACGGGTAATGTCTTCCAGGTAATGATCGGTCATTTTTTTGTCAATCTTTATCTCATAAAAAGGGACCTTGATTTTCGGACCGATATTCAGTTCAAATTCGGGGGCCAGACCCAGATCAAAGGAAAATTCGAAATGATCCTGATGATCCCAGTCAGGTTCGGATTGTTTATCTTCAGAAGGCAGCGGTTCCCCCAGGATCTGTATGTTTTCTTCCATAAGGTACTTGTTGATGGCTTCCGAAACCACCTGGTTAATTTCATCCACCAGTACGGGTTTGCGATACATTTTCCTGATCAGCCCCATGGGCACCATGCCGGGACGGAACCCATCCATCCTGGCTTTTTTCCGGTAATCCCTCAATACCTTTTCCACCCGTTCTTCATAATCTTCCTTTTCCACTCTGACCGTCAGGGTGGCATTCAGAGCATCCTTGTTTTCTTTTGTAATGTTCATCAAGTACCTGTTTTTTTTGTTCCTTTTATTTTGATCGAAAAAACCGCCTAACTTTCCGTACAGGCGGAAAGCCGAAGCGGTTTCCACAACCGTGCGGATGAAGGGACTCGAACCCCCACGCCCGAAGGCACAAGATCCTAAATCTTGCGCGGCTACCAATTACGCCACATCCGCAAATGTGCTGCAAAGATACAAAAAAATAGATCAAGCATTAAAGGAAAAACCCAACAAAGTGCCTGATTATCTGTTGTACTTTGCCGATTGTTTTTTCGGGGAGCCATTCGGAATCGGTGTGTAATTGATGTGAATTTTCTTGATACAGAACACAATTCCCGGCATCTTTGTTTAGGAAAATCAATGCGGCCGATATGGAATATGTTCCGGAAAAATATGGTTGCTGGTTCCCACCTTTTTTAGCAGCCGGGCCATAGCCTGCAGAGTGGATTTGCCTGAATGCCAAATATCAGCGCCTCAATTCAAATTTTTCACCCAGGTATACCTTTCGTACCTGGGGATCTTCTGCCAGGTCTTCGGAAGTGCCTGATTTCATGATCTCTCCCTCGAAAAGCAGGTAGGAACGGTCGGTGATGGAAAGGGTTTCGTGAACGTTGTGATCGGTGATCAGAATGCCGATGTTTTTGTCCTTGAGCTTGGAAACGATGTATTGAATATCTTCCACCGCGATTGGGTCTACTCCGGCAAAAGGTTCATCCAGCAGAATAAAATTCGGCTTGATAGCCAGGGCCCGTGCAATTTCCGTGCGGCGGCGTTCTCCTCCTGATAATTGAATTCCCAGGCTTTTCCTGATCTTTTGCAACCCGAACTCGTCGAGCAGCGATTCCAGCCGTTCTTCATGTTCCTCCTTCGGAACCTGGCTCATTTCCAACACGGCCCGGATGTTGTCTTCCACACTTAATCTTCTGAAAACCGATGCTTCCTGGGAAAGATACCCTATTCCTTTCTGTGCCCTTTTGTAAACGGGCAGGCGTGTGATGTCTTCTTCATCAAGAAAAATCCTGCCGCTGTTGGGGGATATCAGTCCCACAATCATATAAAAGGAAGTGGTTTTTCCGGCTCCGTTGGGTCCCAGCAATCCCACAATTTCTCCTTGCTCCACATCAAGGGAAACATTTTTAACCACGATACGTGAGCGGTACCGTTTTACCAGGTTCTCAGTCCTGAGCTTCATGCATGCGAATATACAACGGAAATTGGTATTGACAAACTACTGTTCTGTTCCATCAGGCTTCTTCATTTTCTTTCATGCGGGCCTCTTCTCTCCTGAGCACCCGCCGGGAGATATTGATACCGATCTCATACAGGAAAATCAGGGGGAAACAGACCAGTATCTGGCTGAATACATCGGGAGGGGTAATGATGGCTGCCAGAACCAGGATCAGAATGATGGCGTGTCTGCGGTATCGTTTCAGAAATTCCGGGGTGACCAGCCCCACTTTGGTAAGGAAAAAGACCAGCACCGGTAATTCGAAAATGAGTCCGCTGGCCAGTGTCACCGAGCTTACCGTGGAAATGTAGGAAATCAGGTTGATCTGATTCTCCACTTCCGCACTTACACTGTATGAACCCAGAAAATGAACGGAAAGGGGAACGATTACATAATACCCGAACAAAACACCCAGAGCAAACAATGTGGAGCTGTAGAATACCGCCCCGCGGGCCACCGATTTCTCCTTCTCGTAAAGGGCCGGCTTGAAAAACATCCAGAATTCATAAAAAATATAGGGAAATGCTGCAATAATTCCGGCAATGACCGATACCATGATGTGGGTGCTGAACTGTCCGGCCATATTGATGTTAATGATTTGGAAAGGACGGGAATTGATACAAAGGGCGGGAACGTTTACCACATGACCCAGTGCACACAGCATGCGGTTGGTAAAAAAATCCGGATTTTTCGGAGCCAGAATGATGACATCGAAAACAATTTCATTGAAAATGAAGGCTACTATGGCAAGAATCAGGATGGCTGCAAACGACCGGATTAAATGCCAGCGCAACTCTTCCAGATGCTCCAGGAATGACATTTCTGCTTTGGAATCCCTTTTGGCCATAAAACGTGGCGGATATGCAGTGGATTTTCAGAATTAGCCGGTAAATTTATGAAAATGTTGATGTTTTTAATATGCAGAAATACAAAAAATGATTATTTTTGGTGTCTTTTTTAAAAAGAGGAAAATAACAGTGGTAATTAGTAGCCCGAATGTTATCATATCAGGAAAATAATTGCTACATTTAAATAGATGATCAACTTACGTGTCATTGGTTTTATTGTCCCCCACCTTTTTTGCAGTTGGATAACAAAACAGTTTGATATCATCAAGAGTTGGAGGGATCAAAGAAATGAGTATCGGCGTTGACATATCGTTAACCAGTTACCTGAAGAAATACTTCGGATTCAGCACTTTTAAGGGAAATCAGGAAACCATTATTCGAAATGTACTGGCAGGAAATGATACTTTCGTGCTAATGCCTACCGGCGGAGGGAAATCGCTGTGTTATCAGCTTCCGTCGATGATTTTACCCGGAACAGCCATTGTTATTTCTCCCCTCATCGCCCTGATGAAAAACCAGGTGGATGCCATGCGCAGTTTTTCCACTGACGACGGGGTGGCACACTTTCTGAATTCTTCTCTTTCGAAAAGCGCTGTTGCCAGAGTAAAAGAGGACATCCTTAACGGGATTACCCGCCTGCTGTATGTGGCTCCTGAATCATTGACCAAGCAGGAGAATATCGATTTCCTGAAGAATGTGACGATTTCTTTTTATGCTGTGGATGAAGCCCATTGCATATCGGAATGGGGGCATGATTTCCGTCCGGAATACCGACGTATACGACCCATTATCAACGAGATTGGGCGAGCCCCCATCATTGCGCTAACAGCCACCGCTACCCCCAAGGTACAACATGATATCCAGAAAAACCTGGGAATTCTCGATGCCAACGTATTTAAATCCTCATTCAACCGGCCAAATCTGTATTATGAAATCAGGCCCAAGAAAAATGCCACCCGCGAGATCATCCGGTTCATCAAGAACAACCCCGGTAAATCGGGGATTATTTATTGCCTGAGCCGTAAAAAGGTGGAGGAAATGGCCGAAACCCTGCAGGTGAACGGCATCAAGGCCCTGCCATACCATGCCGGAATGGATTCGGCCACCCGCACCGAGAACCAGGACAAATTCCTTATGGAAGAAGTGGATGTAATCGTGGCAACCATCGCTTTCGGAATGGGCATCGATAAACCCGATGTACGTTTTGTGATCCACTACGACATTCCGAAAAGCCTGGAAGGGTATTATCAGGAAACCGGCCGGGCTGGCCGGGATGGAGGTGAGGGGCGGTGCCTTACTTTTTACAGCTACAAGGATATTCAGAAACTTGAAAAATTCATGCAGGGCAAGCCCCTGGCCGAACAGGAAATAGGGAAACAATTGCTTCTGGAAACGGCTTCTTATGCCGAATCGTCGGTGTGCCGGCGTAAACTGCTTTTGCATTATTTTGGTGAAGAATACAGGGAAGACAACTGCCAGTCGTGTGACAATTGCTTGCACCCCAAGACGAGCTTTGAAGGACAGGAATATGTGGAGAAGGTGCTGGAAGTGATTCTGGAGGTAAAAGAAAAATTCAAAGCCGAACATATTGCCAATATTCTGGCCGGGAACACCACTTCGGCCATCAAATCATACGGACACCACAGGCTGGAGATGTTCGGGTCGGGAGGCGACAGGGACGTGAAATTCTGGAATGCCGTAATCAGGCAGGCCATGATTGCCCGCTTTATTACCAAGGATATTGAAAATTACGGTTTGCTCAAGATTACCCCCGAAGGACTAAAATTCCTGGATCATCCGCATTCCTTCATGATTACTCAGGATCATGACTACGGGGAAGAGAGTGAAGAGGAAACTGCCGCCACATCAGGCCGTACGGGGGCTGTTGACGAAGAACTGTTCAGCATCCTGAAAGACCTGCGAAAGAAAATTGCCCGTGAAAGGAATTTGCCTCCCTTCGTGATATTCATGGATCCTTCGCTGGAAGATATGGCCATTCAATACCCGGTTAACCTGGAAGAAATGCAGAACATTACAGGTGTGGGCCTGGGGAAAGCCCAGCGCTACGGGCAGGAATTTGTGGATCTGATCAAAAAATACGTGGAAGAGAACGAAATCGAGCGTCCGCAGGATATGGTGGTAAAATCGGTGGTTAATAAATCGGGGCTGAAAGTGTATATTATTCAGAGCATTGACCGTAAAATAAGCCTGGAAGACATTGCCAGTGCAAAAAATCTGGAAATGAGGGAACTTCTGCAGGAAATAGAATCCATCGTTCAATCGGGAACCCGCCTGAATCTGGATTATTATATTAACGAAGTGCTCGACGAAGAACATCAGGAAGATATCTATACATATTTCCGTGAAGAAGCCGAAAGCGAATCGGTGGAGGAAGCGCTGGCGGAACTGGGGGAAGATGAATACACCGAGGAAGATATCCGCCTTATGCGGATCAAGTTCTTCTCGGAAATGGGGAATTAAGACTTTATGGAAGAAATCCTTCGCATTGAGCAACTTACTAAAGATTACGGCCGCCTGCGTGCCGTAGATAATCTGGACCTTCTTGTGGAAAAGGGTAACATTTTTGGTATTCTCGGGCCCAACGGCAGCGGGAAAACCACGACCCTTTCCATGATCATGGGATTGTTGCCTGCGGGAAGCGGCCGGTTTTCCTGGTTTGGCGGTTTCAGGGGCTCTGAAGTGAACCGAAGAATCGGTTCACTGATCGAAATCCCCTATTTCTATCCTTACCTTACCCTGTACCAGAATCTGCAGCTGGTAGCCCGCATAAGGGAAGTGGATGAAGCCGATATTACCCGCGTACTGGGAATTACCAATCTGCTTACCCGCAAACACAGCCGTTTTGATACTCTGTCGCTGGGTATGAAACAAAGAATGGGCCTCGCTTCTGTGTTATTGGGCGATCCGGAAGTTCTGGTCCTGGATGAGCCTACCAACGGACTTGATCCCGAGGGTATTGCGGAAGTGAGGAAAATAATCACGGAAGAGGGGAAACGGGGAAAGACCATTCTCCTGGCAAGCCATATTCTCGATGAGGTGGAAAAAGTGTGTACCCATGTGGCGGTGTTGAAAATGGGGAAACTCATAGCCTCCGGCCGGGTGGAAGAGCTCCTGGGAGGCGAATCACTGGTCATTGTTGAGTGTGCGCGCTGTGATGAACTGAGAGAAGCACTGATCAGGGATGAAATGGTCAGTCATACGGAAATCAGGGCGGGAATGCTTCACCTTATTCTGCGCGCTCCCCATACACCAGCCGACCTGAATGCATTTGCCCATAAAAAAGGTTTCCTGCTGTCCAGACTGGAAACCAGGAAGAAAAGCCTGGAAGATCAGTTCCTGGAACTGGTGAGATAACCTGGAGCATTGAAAAATTTGTGAACCGACCCATGAAAAAACTGTGTAGCATCGAATGGATCAAGATCTGGAATTGGCTATGTACTAATATATGGTGTGCCCATTTTTAATTTTTTCAATTCAGCAAGTGCATTTACAACACTTAATGACAGCCAGAACCATAATTTAACCTTCTCGCTTTCTTTGATTTGATCGCTCATAGCGATAAACCAATACAGGTAATTTTGC
>Ga0209614_1000747_pt1 | contig 27393 bp, 18 predicted proteins | sample BlaSprsedimmetaG_FD_185484 | JGI IMG/M metagenome (GOLD analysis project Ga0209614, IMG submission 185484) | Hot spring sediment bacterial and archeal communities from California, USA to study Microbial Dark Matter (Phase II) - Blank Spring... ... | reverse complement strand
CCACGTTGTACATCAGCGCGATGCCATAGAGCGTATCACCCGAACTGACGATGTGTACGGTAGCGCCATCGGGCCGCGGTGTGGGTGTGGCGCGTGGGGGCGGTGGAGGCCCATCCGTGGCGGTCGACGGTGGGGGCGGCGGAGTGTTTGTCGGTGGTGTGCCCGGTGAGACCACGACCAGGCTGGCATCGTCCCAATAAGCGTCCTGGTACTTGAAACCCCACTTGGTCTGGGAGCGCAGAAAGACGCACACGGTGCCGCCTTCGCCCACTTGGGCCGTGATCGGGCCGATGAGCCGGTAGCGATCTGGGGCGCGTTGGGGCTCGCTCCAGACGATGTTGGGTGAAAAGGGATTGGTGTCGCCGTTGGGGGCGATGCCGACCTGGAAGGTCTGATTCCAGGGGTCGCCGCAGGTATAGCCCATCGGCTCATCTTTATCACAGCTCCACCCGTGAGCGTGGGCCGAGAATTGGACCGTGGCACCGGGTTCTATGCCACTCACCACTTGGTACAGTCCGACGTCCTGAAGTCGGTAAAAATTAAAGAGGAGCACCGCATAGTTACCACTGCGAATGCGTGGCAGTTCTCCGGTGAACGGCGCTACATTGGGGATGGTCTTGACCTCCGGTTGCCCGTAACTGCCCCCTTTCCGCCACCATGTCACCCACCCCTGAGGAGTGAAAATATTGTCGTGCATACTGCCATCGAAAGCATTGTGGGTCCAGTTGTCTTTGCACCACCCAGGCTCCGAGTCAGGGGCGCAGGTGATGCCCTCGAAGCCGGGGTTTTTCAACAGTTCACCCTCCTGCGCCACCGGTGCGGGGTCGGGTCCGGCGAGCGAGGAGAGGGATATACTCCCCAGTAGGATGGTCAGCAGTAGGATGCCGATCAATATGCGTTTCCGAGTCATTTAACCTCTCCTTGTTGCTGTACAATGAACTGACTTGTGCCCCTGCGATGGAGCTTGCGACGATGGGTAAAGACGTTGTAAACGAGGGTTCGCGGCCACCTTGGCCGCGAATTAGACCGACCAGATCCAGGAACCAGGCCGTGATATTCGTCGTCGTAAAAGCCCTGCTGGTGGAACCTTGCCGTTCGTCGTACTTGTCAAAGCGGGCAAATTATAGCACAATGCAAGTGCTTGTCAAACTTTCAAAGCGGGAGTGAATATGCGTGTTCTGATGGTCTCCAAGGCCTGCCTGGTGGGCGCTTACCAACGCAAGTTGGAGGAGATAGCCCGATTTCCGGACGTCGAGTTGATGGTGGTGGTACCGCCCTCGTGGCGTGATGGCAGCCAATGGATCCAACTGGAGCGGGCGCACACGGTCGGGTATCAACTCGTGGTAGAACCCATTCTGTTCAACGGGAATTTCCACCTGCACGTTTACCCCCACCTGGGTCGGCGGCTGCGCGCTTTTGGACCCGACGTGGTGCACATTGACGAGGAACCTTACAATTTGGCCACAGGCCACGCCCTGTGGTTGGCTCGCAGAGTCGGAGCTCGGTCTTTGTGGTTCACGTGGCAGAACCTGAACCGCCGTTACCCCTTCCCCTTTCGCTGGATCGAACAGTACACCATGCGGCACGCCGATTGCGGCGTCGCCGGCAGCACGGGGGCCGCGGCCGTCTGGCGCGAGAAGGGATTCACTGGGCCGCTGGCCATCATTCCCCAGTTTGGCGTGGATCCCAAGGTGTTCACACCCCGGCCCGGCGGACGTGACACCGGTCGGGGGTTCGTCGTCGGGTACGTCGGGCGGCTGGTGCCGGAGAAAGGGGTGGACGTGTTGATACGGGCCGTGGCGGGGCTGGGCGGTACGTGGCGGCTGGTCATCGTGGGGGCCGGTCCAGAGCGGGAGCGGCTGGAGGCCCAAGTGCGCCGTCTGGGATTGGAGGATCGGGTCGTGTTCGAGGGAGCGATCGCGTCGGTGCGCATGCCTGCGTTGTACCGCGAGTTGGATGTGTTGGTGCTGCCCTCTCGCTCACGACCCAATTGGGTTGAGCAGTTCGGGCGGGTGCTGATCGAGGCGATGGCGTGCGGTGTGCCGGTGGTAGGGTCGGACTGCGGTGAGATCCCCACGGTGATCGGTGATGCCGGTCTGGTGTTCGCTGAAGGGGATGCCGCCGCCTTGCAGCAGTGTCTGGCCCGTTTGGTGAGGGATCTCGACCTGTGGGCTGACCTGTCCCGCCGGGGACGGGAGCGGGTGCAAACCAGTTTCACTCAGGCGCAGGTCGCTGTCCAGACTGTAGCGGTGTACCGTGAGTTGATGGGACAGTAGCTTGACAATGGCACATTCTAACTTTGGCGGCCTAGCGCCGGGGCATAAAGTGCCCCGGCTACAGAGCTTTCGCCCCGTGAACGGGACTCCTAAGCCCGATGAATCGGGCGCTGCTCCGTAGCCCGGCGACTTGATCGCCGGGCGTTTGCGCCACAAGCGTGGTTTTACGCTAATGTGCCATTGTCAAAGTAGATACAAATGTCGAGTCATTGCGCGAAAGTTACGAAAGGAGAGCAGTATGTTTACGACATTTGAGGAAGCACGACAGTACGTAGAGGAGAACGGCGTATGTATGGTTGATCTCAAGTTTATTGATCTGTGGGGGCAGTGGCATCACCTGACGATTCCCCGCAGCCAGTTTACTGGGGATTTGCTCGAAGCTGGCGTCGGTTTCGATGGCTCCGCTGTGGGTCTCAAATCGGTCAAGGCCGGGGACATGGTGTTAGTCCCAGAACTTGGGACCGGTTTCATAGACCCCTTCTGGGATGCGCCCACCCTCAGTTTCATCTGCACCACGTTGGAGGCGGACACCAAGGCCGACTTTCCCGACGATCCGCGCAACATCGCCCGCCGGGCCGAGCAGTACCTGGTGGATACCGGCATCGCCGACCGGAGCTTGTGGGGACCGGAATTCGAGTTCTACGTCTTTGACAGCATAGCCTATGAGAACGAGATGAACCGCGCTGGTTACACCGTCGAGTCGGGGGAGGCGGATTGGCGGAGCGGGGATGGTGGGCACGGGTATTACATCCCTTTGCACGGCGGCTATCACGCCATCCCGCCCAAGGACACGCTCTATAACCTGCGGTCCGAAATGAGCCTCCATCTCCAGGCGATGGGCGTGCCGGTCAAGTATCACCATCACGAAGTAGGTGGGCCGGGACAGTGCGAGATCGAAACGCCGCTGGTGGGGCTGTTGGAGGCCGGCGATATGACCATGATCGTCAAGTACGTGACCAAGATGGTCGCGCGTCGGCACGGTCAAACGGTCACCTACATGCCCAAACCGATCTATGGCGAGGCCGGGTCGGGGATGCACTTTCATCAACATCTGTTCCACGGGGAGCGGAACGTGTTCTACGATCCCGATGGATACGGGTTGTTGAGCCAGACGGCGATGTATTACATTGGGGGATTGCTGCTCCACGGGCCGGCTCTGTTGGGCCTCACCAATCCCAGCACGAATTCGTACCGCCGGCTCGTTCCCGGATTCGAGGCCCCGGTCAACGCCTTTTTCTCCAGCGGCAATCGGAGCGCGGCCGTGCGTATCCCGCGCTATGCCACTCAGCCGGACAGCGTGCGGTTCGAGTTTCGCCCTCCCGATGCGACGTGCAATGTCTATCTGGCGCTGGCCGCGCAACTGTTGGCCGGGCTGGACGGCATTCATCGCCAGATCGATCCAACGGAGGCCGGATTCGGGCCTATAGATGCCGACGTGTTTTCCTGGACGGACGAACAGCGGTCGGCAATTCGTCCGCTGCCGGCCTCCCTCAAAGAAGCCATGGATGCGTTGGCAGAGGATCACGAATTTCTACTGGCAGGCGACGTTTTGAGCTCGGAACTGATCGAGCGGTGGATCGCATTCAAGATGGACAAGGAATACTACCAGGTGCGTAATCGTCCCCATCCTTACGAGATGGCGCTCTATTTCGATGTCTGAGCTTTGACACCCTGTGGTTCTCGGACTATAATCTGAAGCGGCAAGCGTCAGGCGTCAAACGTGGCGCAGAACCACGGATGACGCATGACGTTTGACGAATTACGAACGACGTTTGACCTTTCACTACACGGAGGCCCTATATGAGCATCAAGTTTGGCACCGACGGCTGGCGGGCCGTCATTTCGGACACTTTTACGTTTGCCAATTTGCGGTTGATAGCCCAGGCTATTGCCGATTACGTGTTGGAAGAGGCCGGTGATGACGGTCAGCCTGAAGTCGTCGTGGGGTTCGATACTCGCTTTCTCTCCGACCGGTACGCGGTGGAGGTGGCCCGCGTGCTGGCTGGCAACGGCATCGTCGCGCACCTCACCCGGGCCGACGCCCCGACCCCGGCCATTTCTTACGCCGTCCTCCACAAGGGGGCCGTGGCGGGGGTGATGATTACGGCCAGTCACAACGCCCCTCGTTACAACGGCGTCAAACTCAAGGCTGCCTTTGGGGGAGCAGCGCTGCCGGAGCAGGCCCAGCGCGTCGAAGTGCACCTGCTGCGGAACCAGGAAAAAGCACACGGGCCTAACGTGATGGATTATCAGATGGCGCTGGATCGGGGTTTGATCCGACGGTTCGACCCGGCGTGGGCATATTACGAGCACCTCGGACACCTGGTCGACCTGGACGTGATCTCGGATGGCGAGATGCGGGTAGTGACGGATGCGATGTACGGATCGGGGCGCAAGTGCATCGCCGACATGCTGGCCCGCACCCGCTGCCGCGTCCATCAAATTCGGGGTGAGATGAACCCGGGGTTTGGGGGTATCCATCCTGAACCTATCGCCCGCTACCTGAGCGCCTTGGGAGCGGCCATTCAATCCTATCACGCCGATCTGGGGTTGGCCACCGATGGCGACGCCGACCGCATCGGCGCGATGGACGGGTTGGGGAACTTTGTTGATCCCCACCACATCTTTGCCCTGGCGCTGCGTTACCTGGTGGAGGAGCGGGGGTGGCGTGGAACCGTCGTCAAGAGTGTCTCTACCACCCGCATGGTCGACCGTTTGGCCGCCCAGTACGGCCTGCCGCTGGTAGAGACGCCGGTCGGCTTTAACCACATCGCCGACTATATGTTGAAAGGGGACGTGCTCATCGGCGGGGAGGAATCGGGCGGGATCAGTATCCAGGGCCACATTCCGGAGGGAGACGGGGTGCTGATGGGGCTGTTGCTGTTAGAGATCGCGGCGGCGGCTCGCGCTTCCCTCCACGAGTTGGTGGACGCACTGCAGAGTGACGTCGGACCGGTTTTCTACACCCGGCGCGACATCCCGCTGCGCCGGACAGCGACAAAGTCGGACATGGTGACTCGACTGACGCAGGAGGTGCCCAGCGTGTTAGGCGGCGAGGAGATAGTCAAGGTGGAAACAGTGGACGGCGTCAAATATTTGCTGGCCGACGACTCATGGCTCCTGATTCGGCCTTCGGGGACGGAGCCGGTGCTGCGCGTGTACGCCGAGGCGCGAGCGACCGGGATGGTGGACGCGCTGCTGGCGTATGGCGAGCGGGTGGCCCAAGGCTGATAGAGAGGTGTGGCCGATGCAGTCTTTTTTCCTGGCGATTGAGGGAGTCATTGGCGTAGGGAAAACCACGCTGGCTCGCCTGTTACAGCCGCGCTTGGGGACGGAACTGCTGCTGGAAGCGTTCGAGGAAAATCCCTTTCTCTCCGATTTCTATGCCGACCGCGCGCGGTACGCGTTTCAGACCCAGATGTTCTTTCTGCTCAGCCGGTATCGGCAGCAGCAGCGCGTCTCGACGTTGATCCGACAGAGGCCCTTGATCGCCGATTACACCTTTGGCAAGGATCATCTCTTTGCCCAGATGAACCTGGGAGGGGATGAGTTGGATGTATACGAACAGCTCTATACCGTTTTGGCGGAGCGGGTCTCGATGCCAGACCTGGTCGTCTACCTGCGCGCCGATACAGACCTGTTGATGATGCGCATCGCGATGCGCGATCGAGCCTATGAGCGGGAGATGGATCCATGCTACATCGAGGGTTTGCGCCAGGCCTACGAGCGGTATTTCTCGTCTTATACTCGGTCGCCGTTGCTGGTGATTGATGCTCAGGACCTGGATTTCGTCAAGGATGCGAGTGCGTTGGCTTTTATCGAAGGGCAGGTGCGGACTGCGCTGGGGATTGGGGCTTACCAGCGGACGCTCCCCCAGATGGAGTCGGTGGGGTCGGTGAGAGCCTCGGCAGCGGCACGGGAGACGAAACGGGCGGTAGCAGGATGGGATGCCGTGGGCGAGTTTCTGGCGGCCAATGAGGCGCTGGGGCGGGTGGGTACCGTGTTGGCTGAGCGGGCGCAGGGACTGCCCCACGGATCGCAGGAAATGGCGGGGGCGCTGCGGGACGTCACCGGGCGGCTGCGCTGTCTGGCTCGCATAGTCGGCGTGGAAGGGTGGGAAAACCAGCCGTGAGTCGGGAACGTGATGGGGAGGGATGGCGTGACCCACGTCTTGATCGTGGATAATGCACCGACCGTCCGGGAGACCTTGCGGGCCTTTTTGGAGGCGGATGGCTACACCGTCAGTGCGGTGGCCGACTTTTTCGCGGCCGAGCCGTACCTGACTCGCTCTCTGCTGGCGGTTCCTGACGAGGTGGGAGGGGTGGACATTGTCGTGGCCGACGTGGCCTTGCCCCGGGTGGGTGGTTTGGAACTGTTGCAGCGGGTGCGCCAGATGGATGAAAACATCATAGTCATCTTGATCACCGATGAGCCGGACGTATCCACAGCAGCCGAGGCCCTCCGCCTGGGCGCTTATGATTACATCTCCAAGCCGGTCAACCAGGAGATGTTGAGCCGCGTCGTCGGTCGCGCCGCCGAGAAAAAGGATCTGTCGGACGACAAGCGGCGGCTGGAGATGGAGAACCTGGCCTACCAGGCAGAACTGGAAAAACGGGTGGCGGAGCGCACCGTCGAACTGGAACTGCGGAATCGAGAGCTGGCCGCGCTGATCGAGTTTGGACGCGGTATGTCGGCGACCCTCGAAATCAGCGAGGTGCTCAAGCGGGTGGCACAGCGTGCGGCCCAAATCTGTGGCGCTCATCGCTGCACCATTCTGATGCTCAGCGAGGATGGGCAGACGTTGACCCCCCTGATGTCTCAATTCAGCGATGGTCATCTCGATGACAAGCTGTGGCAGTTGTTTCAGGATGCCAGCTATCCGATGCCGGCCGCTCAGATCGGCGAGTCGCAGACTGTGATCGGTGAACGGCAGCCGGTGTTCATTGACGAAATCGAGATCGCTCGCCTGCCCCCCCAATGGATCGAGCCTTTCGGCGTGAAGAGCGTGCTGATCGTGCCGCTGGTCAGCCAGGACCGGGTGGTGGGGGCGATGGCGCTGGACTGTGCCGAAGAGGGGTGCAGGTTCACCGAGGTCCAGGTGAACCTGGCGATGGCCATCGCCTCCCAGGCCGCCGTGGCGATAGAGAATGCCCGCCTGTACGAGGAAACCCGCCGGCGGGCTGAGGAGCTGGCGACCCTGGAGGGGATCGCCCACGAGTTGACCACCACTCTGGACTATCAGCGGGTGCTTGACCTGGTGCTGGACAAGGCCTTAGCGGCGACCTCTGCCAGCATTGGATTGGTCGCTGTTTTCGATCGCCGAAGCGATGGATTGCTCGTCCTGACCTCTCGAGGGTTCCCGCCCGAGTTTGTCGAGCGGTACCGGCACACCTCCTGGCGCGTCGAAAGGGGGATCGTTGGGCGCGTGGCCCGTACTGGTGAATCGGTCTTGGTGCCCGACGTGACTCGGGATGCGGATTACCATTCGGTCGTCGCTGAGGTCATTCGCTCCGAGTTGGTGGTGCCGATTCGATTGGAAGGCCGGGTGATGGGGGTGCTGGATTTGGAGAGCACCGAACTGGGCGGCTTTGACCGGGATGACCAGCGCTTTATCGAGCACCTGGCCAAGCACGCCAGTGTGGCTATGGAGAACGCGCGGCTCTTTCAGAGCGAGCAGAAGCGGGCCTCGCAGTTGACCGTCGTCAATCAGGTGGCCCGGAGAATCGCCTCGATTCTGGACCTTGATCCCCTGCTTCACGAGGTCGTGCAGGCGATCCAGGTGGGGTTTGGCTATTACAACGTGACCCTCTGCCTGCTGGACGAGGAGGCCGCCGAGTTGACTGTTTCTGCTATCGCTGGCGGATTTGAGGGGCCGAGTCTGCTGGATTACCGGCAGTCGTTGGGGGCGGGGATCCTCGGTTGGGTGGCCCGGGCTGGGAAGCCGGTGCTGGCTAACGACGTGTCTCGCGATCCCCACTATATCCCTGGCTTTCTGGAAGAGGGCCTGACCAATTCCGAGTTATGCGTGCCTCTCAAGCTGGGCGACAGGGTCATTGGTGTGTTGGACGTGCAGGATACCCAGTTGAATGCCTTCGATGAGACGGACCTGACAACCCTCGAGACGATGGCCGATCAGATCGCGCTGGCTATCGAGACGGCCCGGCTGTATGGAGAGGTGAAGCGGTGGGCTGAAGAGATGACGATGTTGTACCAAACATCGTTAGAAATCGGCGGTCCGATGGAACTGCCCAGCCTGTTGTGGAAGATTTGTGATCGGGCCGCCAAGTTGTTGAACGTGAATAAGGGGGGGCTGTATCTATACGACGAATCGCGAGATGCGCTCGAATTGGTCGTCCCATACAAGTTGGAGAAGGATTTCACCGGTACACATTTAAAGCTGGGGGAGGGGATCGCAGGGAAGGTGGCGCAGACGGGCGAATCCCTGTTCGTGGATGATTATACCGTGTGGCAGGGGCGGGCCAGAGCATACGATGGGGAGGGGTTCGGTTCGGTGATTGGGGTGCCTCTCAAGTGGCAGGGACGGGTCATCGGTGCGGTCACTTTGGCTGGCGAGATGGATCGGCGGGCCTTTACCCCAGACGACGAGCGGTTGCTCGACCTGTTCACTCAACAAGCGGCATTGGCCGTTCAGAACTCGCGTCTGTACGATGATGCAAAGCGCCACGTCAAGGAGCTCACGATTCTGCACCAGATTGACATAGCCATCACGTCCAGCCTGAATCTAGAGGATGTGCTCACCATTGTCTACGAGCAGGTCAACGAAGTGATGCACCCGACGTCATTTTACATCGGGTTGTACGAAGAGGACAGGGATGAGATGCACGTGCCGATCTGGATGGAAAACGGCGAGCGACAGCCGCCGTTGGCCTTCAAGGTGGGAGATGGGCGCGGATTGAGCGAGTGGGTGCTCCGCACGGGCGAATCGTTGGTGATCCGAGATCTGGAAAGCGAGCGAGAACTGCTCCCTGTGCAATCTGTTGACGTAGGGACCCCCTCTCACGCCATGATGGTCTTCCCTCTCGTCGTCAAGGAAAGGGTGATTGGCGTCATCGCGGTTCAATCGGACAGAGCCTATGCGTTCGATGCCGGGCATCGGCGCTTGTTTGCGGGTATTGCCCGCCAGGTAGCCATTGCGGTGGAAAATGCCCGCTTGTTCGAGGCGGCCAAGAGGCGAGCGAACGAGTTATCCAGCCTGCACGGGGCCGCAGTAGCCATCTCTTCCAGCCTGGAGCTGGAAGAGGTACTGCGCACCCTGGCAGAGCAGGTGGGGAGCGCCCTGGAGGTCAGCAGCGTCTATATCTGCGACTGGGATGAGGAGGCCGAGACGACGACGATATTGGCCCGATGGGTCAGTCCGGACGCCACAAAAGTGGAAAGGGTGGCAGATTTGGGCGCGACCTACGCCATAGACGAGTACCCGACCACGCTCCGGGCGCTGCGGGAGAAACGGCCGGCCCTTCTCCGGGCGACCGATCCCGATTTGGCGGCCTCGGACAGAGAGGGCGCGGAGCGGTACGGATGGCAGACGATGATGGTCGTGCCGCTGGTGAGCCGGGATCGGGTCATTGGATACGCCGAACTGTGGGAGACGCGCCGGGAGCGCGAGTTTAGCACAGGCGAGGTGCAGTTGTGCCAGACGTTGGCGGCCGATGCCGCCGTAGCGATCGAAAATGCCCGCCTGTATCAAGAGACGGCCCGGCACGTGCGGGATTTACGCTTGTTGGCGGACGCCTCGGCCGGGATGATGGGGGCATTAGCGCCACAAAAGGTCGTGGATCACCTGCTATCCGCCCTGGTCGCTCGATTTGGGGCTCCCTGCGGGGTCGTCCTGCTGGATCGAGAGAGGAGAGAAGCGACGCTGGTGGGGGCCTGGATGCCAGAGGGGAAACCCTTTTCTCTCCCCATCGGGTCTCGGATGGACCTCTCGGAACGGTGGGGATTGGCCCCAATCGTGCAGGCTCGACGGCTGGTGTACATACCTGACGTAGAGCAGAGCGAATGGTGGGGTTGGGCGAGCGAGTTCGAGCAGGATATGATACGTCAGGAGGGGATCAAAGCGACGTTGATCGCGCCGCTGGTGAGCCAGGAACGGGTGATGGGCATCGTCTCCCTAAAGTTCTATGACCCGCTGCCAGAGCCTGTGCTCGACCAGTTGGACTGGGTTCAGGCGCTGGTCAATCAGGCCGCAGCTGCCCTGGTCGGCGCGCAGTTCTACCAAGAGTTGGAGGAAAAGGCCGAGGAGTTGTCGCGGGCCTATGCCGAGTTACAAGAGATCCACCGCTTGCGGACTGAGCTGGTGCAAAACGTGGGGCACGAACTGCGCACGCCGCTGGGTCTGATCAAGGGGTATGTCGAGCTGCTGCTGATGGGGGATTTGGGCGATATGCTCGAAAGCCAACAGAACGCCCTGCATGTCGTCTATTCCCATGTCGCGACCTTGGAGCGACTGATTCACAACCTAACAATGTTGCAGATGGTGCCCCGGGGGGCATTGGCGCTCGTTCCCATGGCGCTGGATGACATAGTGCGGCAGGCGGTGATCGAGTTCGAGGGCATGGGCGCCAAGATCGGCGTCCGGTTTCGGGACGAGTTGCCCCCTCGTCTGCCGCTGGTGTGCGGAGACCAGGAGCGGCTAAAGGTGGTCTTTAGCCACTTGTTGGACAACGCGGTCAAATTCAGCCCCGATGGAGGGCTGGTCACGATCATGGCCTGGAGTGAGGGGGGAATGGTATACGTCTCTGTCTCGGATGAGGGGGTGGGCATTCCATCCGAGCATATCGGTCGCCTCTTTGAGCGGTTTTATCAGGTGGATGGCAGCACGACGCGTCGTTTTGGCGGTATGGGGGTGGGGCTCGCCCTGGTGTGGGAGATCGTCGAAGCGCACGGGGGGACGGTGACGGTCGAGAGTCAAGTGGGCGAGGGCAGCACCTTTACGGTTGCGCTGCCTCAGATCGCCGAGAGCGTGCAGGAATTGGTCGGATAGGACCGAGATGGAGTGCTGAGATGAAACGTTTCGTGGCCATAGCGGGCAATATTGGGGTGGGCAAATCGACCCTGGCGGCCCTCTTGAGCGAGCGGTTGGGGTGGGAGCCTTTTTTGGAAGCGGTGGATGGTAACCCCTACCTGGCTGATTTCTACGCCGATATGGAGCGGTGGAGTTTTCATTCGCAGATCTATTTTCTCTCGCGTCGTCTACGTCATCACTGGCAGTTGATCCAGCGTGCGGCCTCGGTGATTCAAGATCGTACCGTCTACGAGGATGCCGAGATCTTTGCGTGTAATCTCTATCGGCAGGGATTGATGAATGAGCGGGATTACCGCAGTTATCGCGAGCTGTACGAGGTGGTGACGGCGGTGCTTCCTCCGCCCGATCTGATCGTCTATCTGCGGGCCTCCATCCCCACCCTCTATGAGCGCATTCAACACCGAGGCCGTCCATACGAGCAAGAGATCGAGGTCGGTTACCTCGAGCGGCTGAACGAGCTGTACGATGCGTGGATCGACGGCTTTACCCTGTGCCCGGTCTTGAGCGTGCCCTCCGACGCTCTCGATTTCGTGTTGCACTCTGAGCATCTAGAGTTGATCACCAGCCGGGTACTCGACAAATTGCAGGGGCGGGAGGAGGTCATATTCGATACGTGATGGCACATACGGACCCTCAGGTGGTTGCTCTCGAATCACGAATTCGCGAGCTGACTTTTTTGCACGAAACGAGCCAGGTGCTTACGGCGACTCTCGACCTGGATGATGTGCTTCGTTCCCTGATGACCCAGGTTCGGGACTATTTTGAGGTGGAGGCGGCTTCGGTCGCGTTGTTGGAGGAGGAGACCAATAATCTGGTCTTTTGCGTGGCCGTGGGCAAGGCATCCAAAGAGGTCGTGGGCTTGCGTTTGCAGCCCGGCGAAGGAGTCGCGGGGTGGGTAATTCAGACGGGACAGCCCACGGTTGTGCCTGTGGCTCACTCCGACGCGCGCTTCAACACGGTGATTGACGACCAGACCGATTTCTACACCCACGCGCTGCTCGCCGTCCCCATCAAGGTGAACGGGCGCGCCATTGGCGTGATCGAGGCGCTCAACCCGGCAACCGGCGCGTTCAATGAGGACGCCCAGCGGCTGCTACTCGCCGTGGCCGACCTGGCCGCTGTCGCTATCCGCAACGCCGAGTTGTACGAGCGCGTCAGGCAGGCCGAACGGCAGTACGAGAGTTTGTTCAACGAGAGCGCCGATCCCATTCTGGTGTTCGATCTGGAGGGCGTGATCCTGAACGCCAACCAGCGCGTGATCGAACTGCTGGAACGACCCCTGGAAGAACTCTGCGGTGCGAGTTTCTGCGCTGTGTTCGAGCTCGATGGGGACGAGTTCCAGACGGCTATGGCGTGGGTCCGGGATGGGCGGCGGGTCAAAAGAGAGATGACGGTGCAACGGGCCCAGGGTCAGGAAGCTCACATCCTGGAGACGACGATGGCCCGTGTTGATTATGGGGGGCGAGAGGCAGTCCAGTGGGTCGGGCACGATGTTTCGGAGCGGGTGGCGTTGGAGCGGATGCGAGCCGATCTGACTCACATGATCATTCACGATTTGCGCAACCCCCTGGGCAGCATGATGAGCAGCTTGCAGCTCATTCGAACCGCCTTTGTCGAGCGGGACCGCACGTTGCCACTGATGAAATTGTTGGGGATTGCGATGCGCAGTGGGCAAAAGCTGTATCGGCTCATTGATTCGCTGCTGGACTTGGGGCGGCTCGAGGCCGGGGAGACGGATTTGAAGAGGACGCTCGTCAGTCCCAAACTGCTGGTTGAAGAGGCGGTGGAGCAGGTTCATCCATTGGCATTGGGCCGGGAGCAGGAGCTGGAGACCGAGATAGCGCCGGATCTGCCCAAGGTGCTGGTTGACGGGGAGATGATCCTCAGAGTGCTGACCAATTTGATAGACAATGCCATCAAGTACTCGACGCGTGGAGGACGCATCACCGTCGGAGTGAATTCGGTGGACGATGCCATCCAGTTCTTTGTGGCGGATACCGGCCCGGGTGTTCCCCTCGAAGCGCAGCAGCGCATCTTTGATCGGTTTGCGCGGCTGCAGGGAACCAGCGAGGTGCGCGGGACTGGCCTGGGCCTGACGTTCTGCAAGCTGGCGGTAGAAGCTCACAGAGGCCGCATCTGGGTCGAAAGCGAGGTAGGCCAGGGTGCGACGTTTTACTTTACCCTCCCCTTGGGACTGGCAGCAGTGGGTGAGGAGGGGCATCCGGTCGTTTCGGAGGTGGAATGACGGAGCGATTGTATCATCGAGATTCGTATCGCCAGCGCTTTTCGGCCCGGGTGTCCGAGCGGACCACGTGGGAGGGCCGCCCGGCGGTGGTGCTCGACTGCACGGCGTTTTATCCCGAGTCGGGAGGTCAGCCGGCTGACCGGGGCGTTCTGGGAGGGATGGCCGTGCTGGACGTGGTGGTGCGGGAGACGGACGACGCGGTGGTGCACGTTCTGGCGGACGAGTGGCCGGACGAACTGCTGGATTCCGAGGTCGAGGGGGAGATTGACTGGCAGCGCCGTTTCGATCACATGCAGCAGCACACCGGGCAGCACATCCTTTCCGCCGCGTTCGAGCAACTGCTCGACGCCGATACGGTGGGGTTCCACCTGGGGGCCGAGTCGAGCACGGTGGACCTGGACGTGGCGCGGCTGGAGCCGGCTCTGGCGGAGGCAGTGGAGGAGCTAGCGAACCAGGTGGTGTGGGCGGACCGTCCCGTCAGTGTGCAGATCGTCTCGCCCGACGAGTTGGCCGCCTATCCGCTGCGGCGTCCGCCGACCGTGGAGGGGCCCGTGCGCTTGGTGGGAATTGCCGCCCCAGCGGCTGGAATCGAGGGAAGCTTTGACGTGAATCCCTGCGGCGGGACGCACGTGGCGCGCACCGGCGAGATTGGCCTGGTCAAGATCGTGCGCTTGGAGCATCGCGGGGACGAGACGCGGGTCGAGTTCCTGTGTGGGGAGCGGGCGCTGCGCGACTATCGGATCAAGAACGAGTTGGTCCACCGGCTGGCGGGCATGCTGACGGTGGGGTATTGGGAGTTGGATCAGGCGATCGAGCGCTTGCAGGTCGAGGCGAAGCAACTGCGGCGAGATCTGCGCCAGGCCAGCCAGCGGCTGTTGGCGGTGGAGGCCAGCGAGTTGGCGGCGAACGCGGCTGCTTACGGAGCCTACCGCGTGGTATGCCACGTCTGGGCGCGGCCGGGCAAACCGCCGGCCGAGGTGCGGGCTGTGGCCCAGGAGTTGATGCAGCGGCCGGGGATGGTGGTTATGCTGGCCAGCGTCACGGAGGAGCGGACACACCTCTGTTTTGCGCGCTCAGAGGGAGTGGACCTGGACGCGGCCGGGTTGCTGCGGACGGCTTGTGCTCAGTTGGGGGGCAAGGGGGGGGGACAGCCACAACTGGCCCAGGGGAGCGCGCCAGTGGCCGACGAGACGCACGTCCAGGCGGTGCTGACCGGAACGTTGTCCGCCCGGGCCTGAGCGTCTCTCTCGGTGGCCTGGGTGGTGAATCTTTTGATACAAGTAAGAGGCGAGTCAAATATGAAAGAAATCACATCGAATGTCTATGTCTCGACCGAGTATCCCGGCGTCAATGTCGGATTCGTGATCCTGCCGGAGGGGGTCATCGCCATAGATGTCCCGACCTTGCCGCGGCATGCACGGGCATGGCGGCAGCGGATTCTAGAGACCGCCGGGAAAAGAATCCTGTACCTGGTGCTCACCGACGAGCATCCCGATCGGCTGTTGAGCGCTGGGATTTTTAGTGAATCGGAGGCGATGCCAATCGTCGCGGCCCGCCCGGTGTACGAGCGGGCGGTGGTATACACCGATGGGTTCTGGCGCAGCGTCGTCGAGGGGTGGACCCGTCGCTATCCAGAGCACGCCAACGACCTGTTGGGGTTGCAGGGAGCGCTGCCAGAGATCATGTTCACGACCAGACTGATGCTGCACAAGGGAGGTGAGACCGTGACCGTCGAGCACATTGCTGGCGCAGCGGCGGGCAGCGCCTGGATCCATCTGCCCGAAAAGGGAGTGCTCTTTGTGGGAGATACGGTCGTTACGGATCTCCCCCCCGTCTTGTCTGTCGCATCGGATACCAAAGCCTGGCTCACTACCCTGACGGCGCTGCGACGGTCTCGTTTCTCCGACACGATCTTTGTGCCAGGGCGGGGATCGCTGGGCGATCAGTCCTCTACGCGGGCCGTCAGCGACTATCTGGCGCTGGTTCGCCGGCGGGTCCGTTCACTGCACGCTTCTGGACAGGCCCGGGCGGAGGTGGCGTTGGTGGTGGCCGAGTTGATGTCTGGTTACTCGATCCCCGACGAAGAACGGGATTGGGTGCAACGGTACGTCAAGGCCGGGGTGGATCGGGTATACGAGGAGCTTCGACCGCGGTAAGGGGATGTCCAAGTTTTTCGTGCCCGCCGCTGTCCTGACCCCAGCCGACCAACTCCGCGAGAGTTTAGGTCGGGCCGAGCGCTGGTTTCCCAACCTGCGTGGGGCCGGCGCGCAAGCCCTGGACCTCTGCCACCTGTTCGATCAGATCGCGGCAGCCATCAAAGAGTTGGGCGCGGCTGGTGTTGACGTGCGAGCCGAGCAGATGCGCTTCGAGATGCTGCTGGGCCAACTCCGGCGGCATCAGGGGCGCTTTCTGGCCGAGGTTGGCGCCGCGCTGCCGGCGGAGCGGGAGCACGTGCAGCCCAGCGAGACGCGCTGGTGGTGGTTTCTGGATCAGATAGCTGCTCAGCAGCGGCGGCGTGGACTGGTACGGGCATTGGGGATAGGGCTGGGGGTGGTGCTTCTGTGCGTGGCGAGCTGGTGGGTTTATGATCGCTTCATCGCTCCGCCTCCCCACGTGCGCCAAGCGATTCGGCGCACTATGGCCGGGGAAAATCTGGTCGCGGAGGGGGATCTGAGCGCCGCGGTGGCCGAGTTCGAGGCCGCGGCCGTGCTCACTCCTGACGATCCCGACCTGTGGGTCTGGCGTGGGGTTCTGTACCGGAAATTGGGGCAGCACGATGATGCGGAGGCGGCTTTTGAGCGGGCGCACTCGTTGTATGATACCGAGGCTGATTTTTTGTTGGAGCGAGGGGTGATATCTCTCCAGGTCGGCGACCTTGACGCGGCCCAGGCCGATGCAGAAGCGCTTATCGCTGAGGCCCCCCAGTCGGGATGGGGATACTATGCCCGGGCTGGCATCATGGCGACGCGGGAGAATTACGCCGCCGCCCTCTCTGACCTGGATCGAGCGATAGAGTTGGCCGATCAGGCCGGGGATACAGATCTGGAAGCATTGGCGCGCATGCAGCGCGCGACGCTGATGCAACTCTCGTGGGGGCAGTAGCAATGGTGCACAGTGGGCGCATCAGGGCCGCAGTCGCGAGATTCACGGCGGCTCAACATCGCCTGCGGACCAGTGGGAGGGGAGGGAGGAAGCAGATGGATAAAGATAGATTGGAGCAGTTACGGGCCGTCAAATCGGCGCACGAAGCGGACCTGATGCACAAGCCTCACGTGGTCGGGGTGGGCATTGGCCTGCGGCAGATCGAGGGGCAAGCGACCAATGAACCGGCGATCGTGGTGTCGGTGGATCGCAAACTGCCTCTGAGCGAGCTGGATGATGATGACGTAATTCCGCGCGAGCTAGAGGGATTCCCGGTAGATGTCCAGGTCATCGGTCGTCTCTGGGCGTTTTAGAGGAGGGATGATGACGTCACAGATGCTGACTCAGGTACAGCAGGTCAAGGTAGTACATACCCAGGATCTGTTGAATCGGCGCAACGTCGTGGGGGTGGGGCTGGGCTACAAGGTCAGCGCCGGGGGAATGACCGATGAGCTGAGCCTGGTCGTCTCGGTCACGCACAAGGTGCACCCTGATGCTCTATCCCCAAAAGATATGGTTCCCCAGGTGCTCAACGGCGTCAAGACGGACGTGGTGGAGATGGGGATCATCCGGGCGTTCGATCTAGGGCCGCGTGACCGCTGGCGGCCCGTCGTGCCGCCGGGGGTTTCGGTGGGCCATTATCGCATCACGGCTGGCACCTTTGGCTGCCTGGTGCGCCGGGGTGAGCAGGTGTTCATCCTCTCGAACAATCACGTCCTGGCCGACGTGAACGGCGGGAAGGCGGGGGATGCCATTCTCCAGCCCGGTCCCTCCGACGCCGGTACTCCTCAGGATCAGATCGCCACGTTGGCCGATTACGTGCCCATTGACTTTGGCACCGCACCGGCCGAGTGTTCCGTGGCCGATTGGTCGGCCAAGCTGCTCAACTATGTCGCTGGGGCGCTGGGTTCCCAACATCAGCTTCAGGCGGTGAAGCAGACCGCAGGGGTCAACCGGGTGGACGCGGCGTTGGCGGCTCCTTTGTCGCCGGACTTGGTGGGGAGCGAGATTCTATACATCGGCGCGCCGGCGGGGGTAGGGGGGGCTACGCTGGGGACGCCGGTGCAGAAGACCGGGCGCACCACTGGTCACACCCAGGGCACCATCACCCAGATTGAGGCCACCCTGCGGGTGGATTACGGCGGCCGCTCGGCACTTTTTACCGGTCAACTGGTCGCTGGCGCGATGAGTCAGCCAGGTGATTCTGGTTCAGCGGTGCTGGATATGGATGGGCGGGTGGTAGGGCTGCTCTTTGCCGGCTCCGACGTCGCTACGATCATCAATCCCATTGACGAGGTTTTCTCGGCGCTGAACGTCGAGTTGGTGCTCTGAGCGGCGTTGGATCTAGGCCGCCAAAAACCCCCCATCCACGGGGATCACTGCCCCATGCACGTAACTGGATAGTTCACTCGCCAACACCAAGACCATGCAGGCTACCTCATCCGGCCGACCCAGCCGCCCGATGGGCAACCGCTGTTTGAATTCTATCCCCGTCTTTAGCAGACCGAATTGCAGTTGAAAGAATTTCCTAGCTATGGCCTTCGTGCCGCCTGTGATTATCCCCCCTGGCACGATGGCATTGACCCTGAACCCATGCTTCCCATGTTCCTTCGCTAATGCCCTGGTCAAGGCTATCACGCCTGCCTTGCTGACACTATAATGCGCCAGGTCCTCCTTGAATGGCATCACGGCCTCTATTGATCCAATGTTGATGATGACTCCGCCCTTTTTCGATCGTCTCCTGATCATGTGCTGGCACATCCAGTAGACTGCGTCCAGGTTCGTATCCATCACCCGCCTGTAGAAGGACTCGTCCACGTCCAGCAAGCTCTTGAAGGGATAGATACCGGCATTGTTGACGAGAATGTCCGGCTCTTCTCCATCCAAGTGTTGCCATAGCTTGTCTATCTCCTCCTTCTTGGACAAGTCTGTGACGTGGAATCTGACACTTTTTCCAAATCCTGCCAATTCGTTTTGAGTCGTTGCCAGACTTTTATCGTCAATGTCAACTATTTCCAGTTTGGCTCCTGCTTCTGCCAGTCGGTAGGCAATTGCTTTGCCAATTCCGGCAGCGGCCCCGGTGACCAGGGCTCGTTTCTCCTCGAGTGATACAAGTTGCTCTAGATTTGATAGATCAGCCATGTATAGCTCCTATTCGTACTAATCCCTGAGCGGGAAGAACCTTTCCCTTTCCACCCCGCTGTTGACAGTCATCTTTGAGGTATGGACACCATCGCTCTCGCCAACAGGACGAAAGCTGAGAAGTGACCCGAGGATTGTACCATCAAAATTGCTATGGCAAAAGTGCAGCATACGACCCGGCGTCGGGTGCATGGACGAAAATGCCGGCGGGCAGTTGAGTGGCGGAACGACCACCGGCAGTGGTCACTCTAGATAGGATGATTGTATTCTTTCCATTTGTCTTGTATAATTATTATAGGTGTAGTGGTCCCTCATTTTTCCCAGTCAATAGATTCCTATCGTAAGGAGGCGTTGATGAACTGGTTAAGCTTTTTCATAGGCGCGCTCGTGGGTTGGGCGATCGAACTGCTCATTGACTTTTTCTTCTGGCGGCGGAGACGTCGCCAGCCAGCCTCGGAGATGGCAATACGCACCGAGTTGGCTGTGCTGGAGGGCAAAGCGGCGCAGCTTGAAGCAGAGTTGGTCGGTGCGCAGGAGGATCAGGAGCACTGCGCGCGCGAGTTGCAGGTATGCCAGGAGGCTTTGGCACAGGCGCGCGCGCAGTTGGCCGCTACGGAAGACCAGGTCCAGCAATTGCAGGCCTCGCTCGCAGATGCACATGTCAGTATGACCGAACGCACAAGCTCCCTCGCGGCTCTGGCCGGTTTTGATCCCCACAATTTGCAAAAGATCGCAGGGATTGGCCCCAAGATTGCCAGCATTCTCAACGCGCACGGTATTTATACCTTCGCCGACCTGGCCGAAGTCACGGTGGACGAGTTGCAGCAGTATCTTCAGGAAGCCGGTCCACGATATCGGCTGGCGGATCCGACAACCTGGCCAGCCCAGGCGCGCCTGGCCGCCGATGGTGATTGGGAGGCATTGGAGACGCTTCAGGGCAATCTGAAGGGGGGCCGTGTACGGCCGCTGTAACGCCTGGCAGGTTGCGGTGATATACGCGAGTCGTGGAGGAAAAGCTTATGGTTCATGATCGTACATCCAAAAGCATTCAGGCTTACAACGTGTTCAAGCTTGTGGTCACGCTGATCTTGATCCTCATCATCATTATCCTGTTGCTGAGCGCTCGGCGCGGCACCGCGCCGCCACAAGTCGTTGAACCTACCGTTGCGGCGCAGCCAACGTCGGCCCCACAACTGACAGCTACTCCACAGCCTGCCGAGCCTGCCATTGCCATGCCGGTTCTAGCTGTGCCCCAAGTGGGCGATGATGGGACGGTGACGCTCTCCGGGACGGGCCCGGCGGGTTCCACTGTGGAGGTCTGGGCGAGTGGTGAGCGCATAGGCCGGGTGACTGTCGGCGCTGACGGCCGCTGGTCATTCGTCGCGTCCCTCGATGCGGGCGACTATGACTTTACCGCCCGCGCCGTGGACGCCGCCGGCGCGACGCTGGTTGAATCCACTCCCTTCCGGTTTACCGTGCCCGCGCTGGTGGAAGCGCCGACCCTGCTCCCGCCCCAAGTGGGCGATGATGGGACGGTGACGCTCTCCGGGACGGGCCCGGCGGGTTCCACTGTGGAGGTCTGGGCGAGTGGTGAGCGCATAGGCCGGGCGACTGTCGGCGCCGACGGCCGCTGGTCATTCGTCGCGCCCCTCGATGCGGGCGACTATGACTTTACCGCCCGCGCCGTGGACGCCGCCGGCGCGACGCTGGTTGAATCCACTCCCTTCCGGTTTACCGTGCCCGCGCTGGTGGAAGCGCCGACCCTGACGACGCCGCGAGCCGGCGACTCTGTCACCGGGGGTACGCTAGAGCTTGAAGGAACCGGCCAACCGGGCGCAGAGATCGAAATCCTCGACAATGGCCAAGTGGTGGGCACGGCGGTCGTGCAGGCGGATGGGACGTGGGCATTCGACTACAAGTGCGATCCAGGCGCACACGCGATCACTGTGCAGAACGCTGGAGACGCAGCGAGCGTGAGTGATGCTGTCAGTATTGAGGTTGCAGTTGCATCCACGCCAGTGCCCGCGGTGGGTATGTGCAGCGAGGGGGACATCCCGATGGGCATTGATCAGGGGATGACCTATGTCGTGGCCCAGTGCGAGTACATGGGGTTGATTGCGGAGCGCACCGGCGTCACACTCGCAGACTTGATCGCCGCTAACCCGCAAGTGACGAACCCCAATCTGATCTATTCGGGCCAAGTTCTCAACCTACCGCCGCGCTGACGGGTCTCCCAGTCGTTTGAGGCGAATTATTCCAGAGTAGATGCCTTGAATCGCAAAGGTAAGCGTTCAGGTGCGACGCACTTTTGCCATAAAATAGTGCGTGTACTTTTTGGGGTTATGGGTATCAAGACCAACATTCCAGGCCGATGCCCGGAGAAGGAATGCCGTCAGTTTGTCATTCTCTGTTGGGGATTGACTTTCCCGACTCTGCTTTAGGAGGCTTGGATTGAGTGTTGCTGCCGAGCGGTTGCAAACCATTGACTTGCGCATCGAGCGCCTGAACTGCACTATCCTCAGGTTGTCCATCCCTGCTGTGACAGAGAGCATACTGACCACACTGGTCTACTTTGTGGATGCGGTGCTCATCGGCTGGCTGAGGAATCCAGCTGCACTGGCGGCCGTGGGACTGAGCGGTACGCTGATGTGGGCAGTTGATGGCCTGTTCGAGGCTGTGTCCATCAGCACGGCGGCGATGGTGGCCCGTCTCTGGGGTGGGAGAGACTTTGAAGCGGCCCGCCGGGTGGCTGGGCAATCCATCGTGATGAGTGTCGTGGCAGCGCTGCTGCTGATGGCGCTGTTGATTCCGGCGTGCTCGTTCTTTTTACAACTGATGGGTGGCGAGCCGGAGGTTGTGCTCCTCGGCGCCCAGTATGTGCGCATCCTGCTGTTCACGGCGCCCATCAGCTACACTCTGGCCATCGCCAACAGCGTCATGCGGGCCACCGGTGACACGCGGAAACCGATGCAGATCACTGGCGTCATGAACGTGTGGAACGTGGCCGTTGCCTACGCACTCATCTTTGGCTTGGGGTCGCTCCCGGCGCTGGGGCTGCGCGGCGCGGCGCTGGCGACCGCATCGGCCAAGGCGCTGGGTGGACTCGTCGCGTTGGGCATCCTGTTCTCGTCCAAGACGCCGATTCGCCTTCGATTGACTCATTTCCGCCCCTGGGATTGGCGATTGATCTGGCGCATCTTTCGTGTCTCGTTGCCCAACATTGGCGAGACGATCGTGTCTCGCCTGGGCTACATCCTCTTCATCCGCATCGTCTCCGCGTTGGGGACGATCGCGCTGGCTGCACACCAATTGGCCTTGCGCATCGAGTCGTTCGCTTACATGCCGGGCTGGGGCCTGGCGACGGCCAGCGCCGCGCTGGTCGGGCAGGCGCTGGGCGCGCGCAAGGAGGACGTGGCCGAGCAGGGTATCCGCCGCACCCTGTTGATGGGCAACGGGGCGATGGCTCTGCTCGGCATGGTGTTCGTCGTGTGCGGCCCGGCCATCGTGCGCCTCTTTGGCGTGCAGGATGCGGGCCTGGCGAGTATGGCGACCATGGCGATCCGCATTGCGGCGCTGGAGTTGTTCGGCCTGTGCTCGGTGATGATCGTCTCCGGCTGTCTGCGCGGAGCCGGCGATACGCGCACGCCGATGATCGTCACACTGGCGGGGACGCTGCTATTTCGGGTGCCGATCACTTACCTGTTTGCCATCGTCCTGCACGGCGGGCTGAAGGGCGTCTGGCTGGCGACGACAGTGGATTGGAGCATGCGCGGGCTGATCATGTTCTTCCTCTATATGCGTGGCCGGTGGAAGACGGTCGTCATTTGAGGATGACGTCCGTTTTTTGTCTTTGGGCTATGGGCACGGATACGTGCCGTTGTACACCTCTATCTCCTTCCCATCCGTCTTGAACCAGATGCCCAGTGTGGACCCGACCGGCGTGCGGTAGAATTGGGCCTGAATCCTCCCCCGTCCGCGCGGCCCCGACAGCGTGGTGAAAAACTGCCCCTGCCGCAGCCCGCCGCCGCTCTCGAAGTAGGTGATCCAGGCGAACAGGCCCGGTGCGGGCGGTTCGCCGGTGACGGCGACGACCTGGCGACTCCGGCCCACCGTTTGCATCACGCAGTCGTACTCGGCGCTCGTCTTGACGGAAAAGCCAAAGATGTACAGCAAAAAGAGCGGCATGGCAGAGATCAGCGCCAGGGTGCGGACGACGCGCCAGAGGGCGTGCAGCCGCTCGCGGAATGTGACCGTGTTCTCGTAGCCGTTGACGTTCACGTTCTCTCCTCTACTCCACTTGCCAGACGTGGACCACGGGCTTGGTCTCGTCGGCGAACAGCTCCAACACAAACAACCGTCCACGGGCGCGATCATATGCAGCGGCCCCGAACAAGTAGCGTCGTTGGATGCCCTCGCCCAGCATCTCTAGATCCACGCCCGCCGGATTGTCGAATATATACGCGCCAACGTCAAGATAGGCATAGGGCTGTGGTTCCCACGGTTCCAGCACGCCAGCGGCAACTTGCGCCAGATCGTCTGGGTTGTACAAGAGGAAGCGGGGAGTGAATTCGGCGCACCACCAGCCTTTGGCGCTGGTGTGTCCTTCACATTCCACCATGTCGCCCGCTGGACAAGGAGACCCATCGGCCAGACGGCAAGCCGTGAACTCGGAGGCGGCCTGAGCGTTGACGCAAGGATATTCGGCCCCGGCGGGATTGCGGTAGCCATACCAATATTTGGCCCCCGTCCCCTTGTTGCCGACAAAGAGCACCGCTGACTTGCCCAAAGGCGTCGTGATCCACGCGCCGCCCTCCCATTCATCCGGGTGTTGATGGCCCGCCAGCGTGTTAGCGCCCTGAACGACATCGCCGTTGTCCTGGGTATCTTCATACAGAAGCAACACCGCCTCGGAAAGATGCGTCCCTGAGACTATCGGAGACCCGTTGGCTTGCCAGGGGCGATACGCAAAGAGCGATGGCCCCATACCGCCCCATCCTCCGTCCATCTGGCGCCCGGTTCCCAGATAGCGCCCGCCGGCGTGAGCATCTGCCCAGGCGGCGGGGATTTCGAATAGGTAGCCGTTGAGGCTGTACCAATCCTGATCCCCAATGTACCAGAGACCTTGTAAATCCGGGGCGGTCAAGGTCGTGCTGAACCACGCATAGGAAGGTTGTGAGACGTCCGGCTTGTGATGCTGCCCCCAGCTCAGATGGATCAGGGGGCCGGTATCAGGATGATTCAGGTACGCCATACCCGTGCGGGGCAGTTCTTCCAAATCGGTGAAATAGCCCTCAGCCACGTTGGCGAAATTCTGGATGAACGCCGCCGTGTTGAGCTCATCCAGGGTTTGAGAATCGACCGGCGTGGGTATGCTCAGCTCGGCCACCTGTCCGCCATCGGGAAGCCCACCCCACGGCTGACGGTCGTGTCCCATGATGAACAGCGATCCGTTACCGGAGTCGCCGTCGGGGTTGAACGTCATCGCGTTGCCGCCGTAGGCAAAGGTCTGCGGGGGCGTATCGTCACCAGGCAGGCGAAACGCGCCCAGGTACGTGAAATCGCCGGGCTGGACGAGGTCGCCGGAGGGGGCGGCCTGGATGGTCATCATGTGGTCGTCGCTGGCGGTGTGGGCGGCGGCGCAGTTGCTCGCCGTCACGCTGACCGTCTTGGCGCCGGTGGTGGCCCATTGATAGCTCGCGCTGGAGGTCCCATGTCCGCTCTGCGGCGCGGGCGTCCAGGTGTAGGCGACAGGCGTGGTCGCGTTGGCCGGCGTGGGGGCGGCGGTGAAGGTGTAGAGAGTGTCCGTGTAACCTGTGGTCGCGCCGCTGATCGTCACGCCGGTCAGCGGGACAGCGCACGCCGGGGCCGCCGCAGCATAGTCCCGCAGCACCAGGGGCAGGAAGACGCGGTAGTTGCCCCGCTCCCGGATGGCGACGGCGTGGGTATCGGCGCCGCTGCCGCTGCCGCCGCAGTTCTCGGCGGTGAGGGTGATGGTCCAAGTGCCGGTGGCGGCCCAGGTGTAAGTGGCGCTGCCCGTTCCCTGTCCGGAATCCGGGGCCGGCGACCAGGTGTAGGTGATGGGGGTCGAGGCGCCGGAAGGGGTGGGGACAGCCTCGAAGGTGTAGGCGGTGTTCGTGTAGCCGGTCGTGGGGCCGTTGATGGTCACGCCGGTGAGCGGGGTGCAGGTCGCGCCGCCGCCCTGCCAGCGGTTGTAGTAGACGTTGAGCAGGGGGACGAACTCGGCGGTGGCTTTCTGGTTGCCGGCGGCGGTGGGGTGGCTGTCGCCGCTGGGGTAGGCCGAGAAGTTGTTGCTGACAGTCTGGGTGTGTGTGATCTGGCTGCCGTTCCAGTAGTGGTGGTTGCCGACGGGCCGCGCGTCGTAGTCGTTCGTGTCGGGATCGCCGCCGTTGGAGGTGAGCACGTTGTAAAAGTCAAAGACGGCCACGTTGTCGTGGGCGTAACCGGACAGCCAGTCGTTCAGCAGCCAGTCGTTGACGGCGCGGGCGTTGGCGGCGTGCGCGGCGTCGGTCTCGCTTTCCATCAGCGGGGGCGCGGTGACGACGACGAACAGTTTGTCCTGGCGGGTGGCAAAGTAGGTCAGGATGTCGTTGTAGATGCCCTTGACGTTGGCGACGGTGTGGTATTCGGAGTAGGCGTCCTGCCCGCGCAGGGGATTGCTGCCGGAGGTGGGGGGATCGTTGGGATTCCCGCCCATGTGGGAGTTGGGGTAGCAGGACTTGAACATGATGATCTCGTTGGGGCCGCCGGGGTCGGAGCCCAGACGGGAGTAGGTGGAGTGTTGGCCGTACTCGGCGTAGAGGGCGGCGGTGTAGGTGATGTGATTGGGGCCGACGAACCAGTCGTACCAGTGCCCGACGTCGGTCCGGTCGCCGATGGCGTCCGGCCCCCAGCCGTAGTTGGTGTCGCTGACGAAATAGTTGTTGTCGCGCAAGGCGATGCCCAGGCCGCCGTTGCTGTCGTTGAGCCAGTTTTCGCCGCAGGAGTGGTGGATAAAGATCAGCTTGACCGGCTCGTCGGGCGGGCTGGGGTCTTCGGCGGCCAGGGCCAGGGGCGCGGGACGGACAGCGGCCTCTCCGTCGGCCGACGCGCGGGGGAGAGGCACGGCCGTCAGAAACAGCAGCCCGGTCCCGCCCATGATGACAGCGAGAGCCAATAGACAGATGTAGAACGTTCTTTGGGGGTTCATTTGCGAGTCTCCTTTCCTCTGTACTTGACGTGACCGAGAATGCATTCACTTCATCCATTCCTCAGGATCACCGGCAAGTAGATGTAGGTCTCGGTGCTGACGACAACCGTCTCGATGGCCGTTGCCCTGGCGTCGTACAACACGTACCCGATCACGGCGTAGGCGCCCCTCGCCGCCCCGGACGTGTCCCAGGCGTCGTCGAAGCGGAGCGCTGCGCCCACGGCCAGGTTGGCGACCTCGCGGCTGAACCGCGCGACGACCTCGCCGGCGTCGTCCTGCACGCGGATGACGGCCGTGCCTGTGAGAGGAACGGTGCCGGTGTTGCTGAACACCAGCGACACGTCTACCGTGTCCCCGATGTCAAAGAACGTCGGCCCGGCGGTGAAGGCGACGATCTCCCCGGCATAGACGCCCAGCCGGAACTGGGCCGTTCTGCGGTCGAGCAGGCGGCCGGCGCTGTCCCTGATCTCGGCCTCGACGGCGTAATAGCCCGGATCGAAACCGGCGCTGTCCCAGCGGAGGGCGTAGGAGGCGGTCCCCGTCAACCCGTGTAACGATTGGAGCAGCAGGCCATCCGCCACGTCGCCCGCCTGGGTCTTGACGACGGCGCTGACGATTCCGTCCCCGGCGTCGCCCGCGTTTTCGAGCGCCAGGTCGATCAGCACCTCGTCCCCCTGAGCGTAGGCGTTCTCGGCGGTGGAGAGGGACGAGATCTGCACCGTCGAGGAGACGACCTGGACGGTGAAGGTATAGTTGCGGTAGAATTGGATGTTGGTGGTCGCGCTGTTGTAGTAGAAGGGGTACATTTTGATGGCCAGCGTGGAGGAGCCGTCCGGGTGCTCTCGCACGGACCAATCGAAGACCTGATCAAGCGCGGGCCACCACGTCTCTCCATCCGCGCCCGGAGATGCGGGGGAAGCGGTTACCGTCGAGTCTGTGGCTACGCTCGTCACGGTGAGGGAGAGGCCGGTCGCCGTCGTCAGGCCGGCGCGGGCCGTGAGCAGGACGTCCTGCACGCGGTAGCCCGGCGCGTAGGCGATCTCCTCGTAAAAGACGGGCACGACGGGCTGGCCCTCCTCCAGCAGCGCGCCGCCCCCCTCGCCGGGGATGTGTACGATGTGCTCGTTTTCGATGGTGCTCGTCACCTCGTAATCCGGCACGAGCACGCTCACCGCCGTGATCGGTTCCGCCGCCGCGACCTCTGCGTAAGCGGCCAGCCCGGCGAGGGTGGGGAGCGCGCCATACTTGGGGTCACCGTACAGGTTGTACTCGGCGGCCCAATACCAGCCGCTCCGTCCATCGAGATGCCGCTTCAACGCCTTGAACGATTGGCCGA
>Ga0209614_1000746_pt1 | contig 27434 bp, 25 predicted proteins | sample BlaSprsedimmetaG_FD_185484 | JGI IMG/M metagenome (GOLD analysis project Ga0209614, IMG submission 185484) | Hot spring sediment bacterial and archeal communities from California, USA to study Microbial Dark Matter (Phase II) - Blank Spring... ... | reverse complement strand
TACGGCCTGTCGTGAGGCGCTGGCCTACGTGCAGGCGCAGGGGATGTCACGCCTGCCGGCGTCCGGCATCCTCCACGTGGCGCTGAGCGAGGTGCTGGTCGAGCAGAATGATCTGGAAGCCGCGGAAGCGCACCTGGCGCAGGGTTTCGAGATCGGCAAGTGGAGCTGGCGTCTCGAGACGGCGCGGAATGTCGCTTATGTGTTGTCGCGCCTGCGGCAAGCACGCGGTGATGTGCGCGGGGCGCTTACGGCGATCGAGGAGGTGGGAGCGGTGATCGGCGAGCCGCATCCTCCCCTGGTGCGGGCGGAATTGCTCGCCCTTAGGGCCAGAATACTGCTCCGGCAGGGCGCTTTGCGCGAGGCTGCGCGCTGCGCCGAAGAAGCGGTGCGTTTGGCCGGACGGGATCGCGGGCGAACCGGAGGGCTGGCGGCGCTCATTACAGCCAGGGTATCGGCGGCGCAGTGCAAACCCGCAGACGCTGTTCTCCATTTGACGCGCGCCCTCGCCGAGATGGAAGCGGGTGGGCGGATGGGCGCGGCGCTTGAGTTGCGCATCCACCGCAGCCTCGCGCTGGCGCAGCAGGGCGACGCGCGCGCTGCGGTGGCCGACCTGGAGCGCGCCCTCGCCCTGGCCGAACCGGAAGGCTACGTGCGCCTTTTCCTCGACGAGGGCCGGCCGATGCAGATGTTGCTCGCGCAGTGGCTGGCCCGTGCCGGCGACAGTCCTTTGCGCGACTACGCCGTGCGTTTGCTCTCCCACTTTGAAGCCGAACCGCCTGAAGTCGTCGGGCCGCAAAAAGTCTCTCCGACGGGTGGTTTGATTGAGCCGTTGAGCCAGCGCGAGTTGGAAGTGCTTCACCTCATCGCCCTGGGAAACACCAACAAGGTCATCGCCCAACAGCTTTTCGTCGCTCCGGGCACCGTCAAAGCCCACACCGCCAGCATCTATCGCAAACTGGACGTCGCCAACCGCACCGAAGCTGTGGCGCGCGCCCGGCAGCTCGGCATCCTCCCCTAAACCCGGCAAATAAACCCCCAAATATACCCTTCGGCAGATGCGCCCTGCCTTGCTGCGCGTTATACTGTAGTCGTAATGATTCAGAGACGCGGGCCGACCACGAATAGGGCAGCGAATAAACGAATTCAGGTTTCGGCTTGACCAAAAACTCGCGTTAGCCAGGCGCCTATTCGTTTATTCATTTTGGATTCGTGGCCGGCAGCGCTACACCTGAACAGTCTTATTCGAGGAGGATTGCCGTGCCGGACTACTACGAGATCAAAATCAAGGGGCATCCAGACTCGTGCTGGGTGGAGTGGTTTGCGGGCTTGCCGATGACACACCTGGAAGGCAATGTCACGTTGCTCTCCGGCTCATTGCCCGACCAGGCCGCGCTCCACGGTCTGTTCGAGCGCATCCGCGATCTTAATCTGCCCTTGATTTCGGTCGTCCACGGTAATCCATCTGATGAGATAGAGGTCAATTCATGAAGAAAATCACTGCATTCGTTGGCAGCGCTCGCAAAGGGCATACATACAACGCCGTCGCGCAATTTTTGAGTCATGTGCAGTCGCTCGGCGACTTCGAAGTCGAGATCGTCCGCATGAGCGATTACCGGATTGAGGTTTGCAAAGGCTGTCAGGTGTGCTTTAGCAAAGGCGAGGAGTATTGTCCGCTGAAGGACGACCGAGACATCCTCATCGAGAAGATGATGGCCTCTGACGGGGTTGTGTTTGCCTCGCCCAACTACTCGTTCCAGGTCTCCGCCCTGCTGAAGACGTTCCTCGACAGATTAGTGCCTAACCGCCCAAATTCTTGCTCAACGGGCAAGAAAACGGGCTGCAAAAAACCTTTTTGGTTCCGGCTTGTCCGGGTTAGGATTTACCTTTCACCGCCCGCGCTTTTTCGGCAAGACTTTTACCAGCATCGTCGCCCAGGGCATGTATGGTGGCGGCAAAATCGTTAGCTATCTCAATTTTGTGGGCAATGCCTTGGGCTTCAACACCGTGAAGGGCAGTGTCATCTTGACGATTGATCCGGTTACGGAGAAGCAGCAGCGCAAGATCGACAAGGCTATCGCGGCACACGCCAGGCGCTACTACGCGCGGCTGGAGAAACCGGCCTATCCGGCGGCGACGTTGTTCGGGCTGATGGTCTTCAGGATGGGCCGGACGAAAGTGAGGCTGGAGCTTGATGACAACTCCCGCGACTATACCTACTATGCCGAAAAGGGTTGGTTCGAATCTGATTACTACTACCCCACACGCATGGGAGTGTTGATGAAAGGCGCTGGCAAGCTCTTCGACGCGGTATCGGCAAAGATGACGAAAGCTAGGTAGAAAGTGTCGCCGGTTACGGCGTGCGATACCCGACCAACTCGCCGGTATACCCATCGATGACGTAGAGGATGCCCTCTTCGATGGCCATGCCTTCCGGGAAAGACAGGTTTTCGGGATCGTGCAGGTTCCACAGCAGATTGCCCGCGTGGTCGAACGCGAGTACGCGCCGGCTGAGAGGGGCGCCAACAAACACAGCCCTATCGGTAACGGCGAGGAAGGGCTTTTCGGCGGGATTGCCGCTCCAGATGGGGACGCTCCACTCGCGGCGATAGAGGCCCTCCGCGCTGAAGACCTGCACGCGCCGGTTCCACGTGTCGGCGACGAAGACTTCTCCCGTTTCGTTTATCGCGATTCCTACCGGTTCACTCATCTGCCCCGGCTGGTTTCCCGCACCGCCGAATTCGCGCAGGAAAACCCCATTCGCATTGAAGACCTGCACGCGATGGTTGCCCGTGTCGGCGACGTAGATGTTGCCGTCCGGCCCGATGGCGATTCCCCGTGGCCCGTAGAACAGGCCGTTTCCGGCGGGATCGTAAGCCTGAACCTGCCCAAGCTGGCCCCAACTGTACACAAACTCGCCCTCCGCCGTGAATTTCTGGACGCGATGGTTCCACGTGTCCGCCACGTAGACGTTGCCGAGTTGATCTATCGCCACATCCCACGGCTCGTTGAACTGTCCCGGCGCGACACCATACTCGCCCCACGTGTCCAGCAGATCGCCTTCGGATGAGAGTCGCCAGATGCTGTGTTGCGCTGTGTCGGCGACGTAAAAGGCGTTGTCCGGCGCAATCGCGATGCCGCGACCTGCTGCGTTGGAGAGTTGTACCTTGAAGATGAGAGGCAGTGTTTGTTCGACGGTGGTGTAATCATCGAGGATTTGCGCGCTTTCTTCAACGAGCGCTCCACCTATGCCATACTCCCACACTTGCTGTGCCAGGTCGCGGCGCACGTAAAGGCGCATATCCAAGCGGTGCGGCCACGTCTTGAGTGTGAAGGGATTCTCCGGGTTCTTGAGTTGCGCATAGGCACGGTAGTCACGATCGCGGATGATGTCTCCCAGCGCCCCGCGCATCTGTGCATCGTCCAGCAGCGCGCGGATGCGCTCCCAGGTCAGGTCTTTGTAATCCTCGATGGGCCACCAGATATATTTATATTCGTGGGCGATGTAGTCCTCGCCCAGGATGGCTTCGACAGCGCCCCAGTGCGGCTTCCCGGCGATGACGACCGGACATTCGAGCAGGCGTTCCGCTTCGGGTGTGTCCCCGTAGTAGTAGTGGTTGGGATAACGCGTCACCATGTACCAGTAGAACGGCCATGCCCCTTCTTGCCCGAGGGCCACTTTGAACTCGTCGACTGTTCCCGTGGTCCGCCAGGAGATGTCTTCGACCTGCGCGAGGACGACCTTGACGTCCGGCGTCGCGTGCGCGTAGACCATAAACTCCGTCGCCATCTCGTCATTGACGAAGTTGAGCATAAACATCGTGCGCAGCGTCCACACCGCCAGGATGCCGCAACCCGTCAACAGCGTCAATCGCAGTGTGCGGCGCGGCCCGGCTTGGTCGATGGCCCAGAAAAGGAGCGCGCCAAAGAGCACGATCCCCCCAAGCGCGGCGAACACCCCGACGAGAGGTTCCAGCCCGGCGAGTGTCAACCCGCTTTCCGCTTCGGTCATCTTGAGAATCCGCTGCTGGGAATTGATGGCATCTCCGAACGTTTGGAGTGCTTTCAACAAGAAGGGCAGACTCACGATCACCAACCAGCCGCGCGCGATATCCTGCCATACCAACTTGCGCAGCCATTGCCCAAGTCCCCACGCTGCGAGGAGCACGTGCGGCAGGGCAATGTGGACGAACAACCAGGGCATTTTCTCTCCGGCGTAGCCGTAGGCGATCCACGACAGCAGCGCCCAGCCTACCAGAAAGAGCGGGAAGAAGAAGTCGAGGTTAAGGGGGTGTGGACTTTCTCGCTGTGTGGCGGGGAGTACCAAGTCTTCTTCAGATGTTTCGGGGCCGGGATCAGGCCAGACGCGCTTCAGGACGAAACGTAGGATACCCCAAAAACCCGCGCCCACCGAAAGCAGCAGCGCCATGTATTCGTACAGCGGTCCGATGATGACGTAATAATACCAGGGTTGGCTGCCACGATCCACAGTCTGCTGGGCGATCCAGTAGGCCAACCCCCCGATTTGTCCCGTCATCACGCCCCATCCGTAGGTGAAAAAGGTGCTGAAAAGTGTGCCGAAGATGCCGTAGTGGATGAGGGCGATGATGGGCCAGCGTTTTTTGTCCCACCACAGCCCCAGGGCGATGGAGAGTCCCATCACCACGAGAAATGTAGCCAGCGCCGCGATGATCATCGCCGGTGGCAGCGTGGAGAATTGTCGTGGCTCCATCAACGCGGGGTAGAAGGTGCTCATATCCACCCCCGCCACAAACTTCATCAGGAAGGCTGAACCGAGCGGCAGGGTCAGCGTCCCTAACATCATCAGCACGTCGAACAGGCGCTGCGCGCGCAGCGTCTCCGCACCCACGCCGTAGTAGAGAATGACTGCGGCGCTCAATCCAGCGATGAAGGCGATCCCTAGCGCCAGCCGTCCCCACCAGGGAATGGCGATGTTGGCGATGGCGGTGTTGCTTGCGTCATCTACCTCGGAGACCTGCGCGCCCGCCAGGGCCAATACGAAAACTCCGCCGAACACCAACGCCGCAATTACCACGAGCATCAACACGGGGAAGAGTTTGCGCCGCGCCCACCGTGCGCGAAACACCTGCCAGAGGAAAGGTACGACCAGCAGGATGAGAAAGATAGCAGTGTAGATGTAGGCATTCTCCTTGGAGGCGTACATTAGCGGGAAGAAAACGGCCATCCCATAGAGCCAGCGCGTGTGCCCTGTGTCCAGATAGTTGAGCAAGGCCCACAACAGCAGCATCGACATCAGCATCAGTGGTGTGTCGTGGCGGGTGTACCGCGCGTAGTAAGTGATCGCGGGCGAAATCAGCAGCATGATCGATGCGAACAGCGCGCCGCGCTTTCCCAACCACTTCTGGAAGAGCCACGGCGTCATCACCAGCGCTACGCCGGTGAGAGCGGCCCAAATGCGTGCCGTGAAATCGCTCACCCCGAAAAGCGCATAGATAAGGGCTGTGACTTCGAAGAGTAGGGGGCCGTGCATCAATGGATCGTGCCGGAAGCCCTGGCCCGTGTAGAGATTCCACGAGAACTTGGCGTGCGTCATCTCATCGTGGCTGACCGCGCGCTCACCCAAGGCGTAGAACCGGCTAACGACCGCCAGGATCAGAATGACGATGGCCGCGATCTTCCAGAAATCGAAGGCTTTTACCTTGTTAGAAAAATCCGTGTTTTTCGTGTTCATCCGTGTACCAAGATGTGAAACTTCGGTTAGTCGCCTTTGGTAAAGCGTTATCTATGCTTCCGCCTCATCCGCATCCCATTCTTCATCTTCGTCCCACTCTTCGTCTTCGTCCCACTCTTCGTCTTCATCCCACTCTTCGTCTTCGTCCCACTCTTCGTCTTCGTCCCACTCTTCGTCTTCATCCCATTCTTCATCATCCCAGTTAGGATATTGGTCTGGGTTGTCGCCATGTTTTTCGATAATGCGTGGGTAATCCGCCTTTGGCGCGTCGGGGTCGCTGGCTATCAATTGGACTTCGAAGCGATGCTCGTCGCCGTAGTCGAAGAGGTACAAAAGGCGATGTTTCATCCGCAGGTTGAGTTCGCCAATGCGCGCCTGGGCTGCATTTGGCCCGTCCGCGCCTGGGTGTGCGTATTCGGACGTTTCATCCCACGCTCGCCCGCTTAGGTAGAATGAGTAAAGGTGGTCGTTGTCGAAGTCGAACGCTCTCTGAATTGCGTTGTGCAGATCGTGCAGGTTCTGTCGTGCGGCGATCTCGATGGTGCGCCAGATTTCGATATCACGCAGGTAGGTGACTTTGAATGTGTAGGTTTGCCACGCGCCGGGCTGCGATGGCGCTTTCTTGACAGCGGACGCGGGGGCCGCCGGGGGTTTCGCGCGCGCTTCATTCAAAGCTGGGTCATTTTTTAGCGCGGCGATGGCAGATTTTGACCATGCTTCCGATACATTGTGCCTGGCGAGCGGATCGACTGCGTGGTTCTTAAGGATGTCCGGTATATGTTGCATCAAGCCGTTGAGACTATCCAGTGCTTTATCCATTTCTGTAGGGTGGATAAGTCCCAGCCGGGTAATGAAATGCAGGTATGGGGGCAGGAATTCCATCAAGGCTACGGCCCGGTAGGGCTGGCTGCTCAGGAATTGGAAGTGCTTGACCAGCGCCTTGTCTGTGTCCTGATAGCTTGGGATGAGATAGGAACGTTGCGATTTTGAAGCAGTTCTTTGGTGTTTTCTTGTGGCTTTGCGATTGCCGTGTCTGGATTTTGGCGGTGTGGGCGTGAGGTATCGCTTTCCTAGTAGCTCATTGAGTTGATTCCAAATCATGTAAGCCCGGCTGTATGGAACGCCGTTGTTGTGCCGGTCGGCGATAAACTCTGCGATTAGCTCAGATAGGTTGTCCTGCCATTGATCGGCGTCAACTGTATCGTCAAAGTTTTCCGGTTGCCATGCGGAGGGTACACTGGCCGTGAATCGGGGGATGAAACGCTCCAGCCATCCCGGTTTCCATTCCCCATAGGGCGCGGTGGCTTCCAGCAGCGCCGGATCGTCGCCGCGCGGGTCTGACGTTGTTTCCAGATACTTGAACATATGCAGCTCTATCAACTGATCGTTGAACTCTTTTTCAACCCAGGGAACAAGCTTGTCTGATGCTGTTACGCCAGGCATCGCCCGGCTCACAGCTTCCAGTAACACTTCGATTTGGCCGTGATACAGGAGTTGGTCGATGACCTGATAAAACATGTCGATGCCTCTATCCGGTTCTTCAGCGAAGGGCGCTAAGAGTTCTGGCAACGCCTCCCACCGCTCGTCAGCGATGGCGTCGCGAATCAGGCTGCTGTTGTAATAGGCGAAGCTTTGCTGGTAGATGTCTGGATGCATTTGTTGCAATTCTCTCGCAAGCTCCGCATAGCGGGCGCGCCCTGCTGGCGTATCGATGTCGAGTGTGTTGCGGATGTCTTCCAGCATATCGAAGGCGTATTCGTCATCAATCTCGCCGGTCTCTAGCATTTCGAGGTAGATGCGCTGTTTTTCTTCTGCGCTTGCGTGTTCGAAACGGTCCCAAAGTTCAATATCGGTGTCCATAAATTCGTCGAACTGCGGCAGGGTAAGGGAGGGTTCCGGCGCTTTGGGTGGTTCTGGCTTTTCCGGCTCTGGCGGCGCGGCGGCCATTTCCTCCGCCTGCCGTTCCATCGCTTCCTGAAGGCGCTGCAATTCGCGCTCGCGTCGTGCGGCGGCTTGTTGTGCTTTGTTTTTCTTGCTCACAGTTTAACCTCCTGTTTGTATCGATTTATTTTTTTCGTGGATGACTGTCGAATGTCGTTTACTAGCCGGCTACCAGCATTTGTTTGCCGATCTCGCGTGCTTTTTCTGCGCCGTATAATGCCTCGATCAGCGCCAGGGCGAACTCGATGGCTGTACCGGGGCCGCGACTGGTGATACAGTCGCCGTCCACGACGACGCGCTGCTCTACGCGCACCGGGTTTTCGAGGTGTGACACGAAAGTGGGATGGCACGTGGCGGCGCGTCCCGCCAGCAATCCGTGGTGTTGCAGCACGACGACCGGCGCCGCGCAGATCGCACCGTAAAGCCGTCCCGCCTTGCGTTGAGCGTGTAGCAGCGCCGTCAGGATTTCGCAATCGCGCAGATGCTCCGCGCCGGGCATCCCGCCGGGGATGGCGATACAATCGTAAACTGTGCCGGCGCAGTCGACGATGGACGTATCGGCGACCAGCTTGGTGCTCCGTGAGGCCGTCACCTGGAGTGTGGCTTCCACCGAAGCGACTGTCACCTCCGCGCCCGCACGTCGTAGTGTGTCGATGATGCACACCGCTTCGATTTCTTCGGTCCCGTTGGCGATAGGAACCAGGACTGTTTTTGACATAGCATCTCCTTTCTTTAGGAGGGCGTCAGCAATCAGTTTTCAGCTATCAGAGTGTATTGTGCATCGAAGTTGTGTATTTGGCAAGTGATTTGCTCGTGCGTGTGCGTTGACACAATCTTGCGCTCTACATACAATGGAGTCGTGTGCTCATCAATCGTGTTTCGGAGGTGTGGAAGGTGGATGTCAGTGACGTACAATCCCTGATCGAAGAAAAAGTGCCCGTAGCGGGTTTTCTTGGGCTAGAGGTCGAAGCCGTAGAACCGGGCCACGTTCGCTTGCGAATGCCTTTTGGCCCGCGGATCAAAAATCACCTGAACATTGTCTACGCCGGTGCGCTTTTTTCCCTGGCGGAGATTACCGGCGGCGTGGCGATGCTCTCTGCATTTGAGCAGGATGGCTGTACAGTGCTGGCTCGCCGGATGGAGATCGACTATGTGCGTCCTTCGCGCAGTGATTTGTTGTGCGAGGTTGCGCTGCCCACTGCTGTCATCGCCGAACATCGGGTGGCTGTGCAGACTGAGGGCAAGGCCGATGTCATGCTGCCTATCGAAGTGCACGATGCGCGTGGACGGGTGGTCGCGCGTGTGTCGGCGTTTTACTACTTGCGGCAGAAGTGATGCGGTTAGTACCCCGGTTTATGCTTGCCAGGGATCGTCAGATCCCGGCGTAGCGCGTAAGAACCGCGGATCTGGCGATCCGCTCCAAGCATAGCCAACTAGCGTGACAGCTCTGACAGCATTACCTTGTCTGCCCCATCGGGACGCAGCCAGCGCTCACCGGTTAGCGGATCGTAAAGCCCTATGGACAAGCTGTACGGCCCGTCAGGTGCATCCGCCGGGATGGTGAACCGGTGGATTTGCACCACGCGGTTGCCAACACGCAGCGAGTACGGATCGACCCATAGGCCATCATCGCCTGTGATGAAGCTGCCGTCGGCGGCGAAGAGATGCGCGAAGATGCTCAGTCGTGGCCCGTTGTAGACGCCCGGCGGGGGCGGATTGGGGATCAGTTTGTGCGGTGGCAGTGGTAGTTCCCCGACGACGCGCCACCACGTTGCCAGCGCCTCGCCGTCCCAGGCCACAGCCTGCAATGCCAGTGCACCGGCGAAGGGGTGCGCCATTAATGACGTTCCATGGACATCTGTCGTAAGCGCATCGGCCGGCGGTTCCGGCAGTGTGAGCAAAAACCCCTGCATCCCCCACGGCGCTTCGATGGACGGCGCAGTGTTAAGTAGCGCCTGAAACTGTGGCGCACGTCGTTCATTCTCCAGCAAATACATGCGGATTGGCTCCGCACCGCTAACTAAGGCCCGTTCCGGATTCACGTAGCGCAGTACCGCGTCCTGGCACTGCATGTCGGTCTCCACTGCGATGCTGTCCCACGGCCCGAAGAGAAGACTTCCGACTACCGCCTCTTCGATTTCCGGGTGAGCGTTGAGATGCTGCGCCAGCGCCCGGTAATCGGCGCGATAGAGAAACCGTGTTGCCGGATGTTGTGCCCACGTCACGAAATAATCGGGCAGATCGCGCCCGGCAACCAGCGCGAATGTGAGCAGGCATAGCGGGATCGTCGTCCACCGCCAGCGCCGCGCCGCCGCTTTCATCGGCATGGCCAGCAGAATGTAGACCGCGGGCAGTGCCAGAATCGTGTGGCCGTAGCTCGATGGCGGCAGGCTGATGAACGCGGGTGCGATCCCTGTGCCGAGCCATAATAGCACCAACCGCGCGTTCGCCTGATTCAGATGTCCCAGCCGGGTGAGGATTCCAAAGTAGAAGAGCAGTGCCCCCGCTAACCCGAACACCGGGCGCTCGCTAATATTGTAAAGCCATTCAGGATCGCCTTTGGCGTGCACCATACCGAGCGTTGTCCAAGTGGTTTGCACGAGTGGGCGGATGTCGCCCTCCGTAAGTGCCGTGAGCGGAACGGCCAGTTCGCCCACGCGGGCGTCAGCTCCGGGGATGTGCGACGCGGCCCAGAACATCGGCACGGCCAGGAGGACGCCACCTACCAGCGCTGCTAGGTAGGACTTCCAACGTCCTTTGCGGCCACCCACAAACGGCAGCCCCACGACCAACAGGGCTGGTACAAGACGTCCGGCGTAGTAGGTATACATCGCTCCCGCTGTGCCGATAGCGATGCCCAGTGTGATAATGCGTGGGGGATGCGCATCCTGCAGGACGCGCCACGCGCAGTAGATGGCTAAAAGCGCCCACGGCAATACACCGACGTGCCGGATGGCGACGCGGCTGTACATCAGCGCCCAGAAAGAGACGGCGACCAGCGCGCCGGACAGCAAGCCCACCTCGCGCGTAAAGAGCCGCCGACCTACGGCCCACGTCAGCAACACGGTCAGTGTGCCGAAGGTTGCAGCTAGCCAACGCGCCGCTGCCTGGTTCAGACCCGCCAGAGCCAGCAGCGGTGCGCGAAGGGTGTGATAGAGTGGTTCATGACCCGAGGCCCCGGCGAAATAAATCTGCGGGCCGTTTTCCAGGATATCCAGCGAAAACGTGTATAATTCAATAAGATCGTCGTCACGCCAACCAGGAGGTACGTCCATCAACGCTATCCAACGGAGTCCCCACGCGAGCAAAAGCATCGCGATGACGGTCCACCGTTCCCAGGTTTGTCGACGTTTGGAAACACTCGCTGTCGGTAAAGCTTTGTTCATAACATCTATGTTACCGCAGAGACGCGTAATCGCAACCCGAAACTTGACTTCGAGCGGCGACTTGTTTGTATTGCCGAACCGGGTATACTTGAGATTGAAGATTGGATGATTGGAGATTTGCTGATTGAGGGAGGGAGTATGGGGACTGCACGGGACATCGCATTGATTTTTCTGAGTTTGGAAGCGTTAGTCATTGCTTTGCTACCGCTGGCTCTCCTATCGGCATTTGCGTATGGCGTGTACCGGCTTCAGAAACTCGCTAAACAGTACCTGAAGTTAGGGCAGGTTTATGCTCGCAAAGGGCACGATTACGTCGAACAGGCATCCAGAAAAGTCGTTGGGCCTTTGATCAACGTTCATACCAAGACGCAGATGGCGACGACAATGGTCGGAAAATTATTCTCGAGGAGGTCGCTGTGAACCACAAGACACGGACTTTGTTGATCGGCGGCGTGGCAGGCGCGTTGATTGGCGCTCTGGCCGGCTTGCTGTACTTCAATAGCAATGTTGAGGTGAATGAGACGGGTGAGGAGCAGCTTCCCGTCCCATCGGCGGGTGATGCACTGAAACTTGGTGTGAGCCTCATCGGCTTACTGCGCTTGATTACGGGATAAGCACTGAGTATTGTATAGTTTTCAGCGGCCCGCGATCAATCTGAGCCAGGGATTATGGCGTTTCTCGTAGGCCAGCGTACTCGTTGGCCCATGCCCTGGGTAGATGATGGTTTCAGGGGGGAATGTCAGCAATCGGGTCAAGCTTGCTGTCAGAGCGCGCGGATCGCCGCCAGGCAGGTCACTGCGCCCGATGCCACCCGCGAAAAGCGTATCGCCGGTGAGTAAGGCATTTTCTTCGGGAATGTAAAAGCACACGCTGCCGGGGGTATGCCCGGGTGTCGTGAGGACGTGCAGATGCAGATTTCCCACCGCATATTCAAATCCTTCGGTTAGCGCAATGGTGGGTTGCATCGCGGGACCTGCAGGGAAGCCGAACCAGGCCGCGCCGCCGCCTTCTACGAGCAGGTCACGATCATCCGGGTGGATACCGAGCGGGACGTTGAAGGAAGCCAGTTCGGCGTTGCCGGCACTGTGATCGAAGTGCCCGTGGGTATTGAGGATGGCCTTGACTTTGACGTGGCACTGTTCGATCTCCCGGCGCAGCGGCGCCGTGTCGCCACCGGGATCGACGACGACGCCTTCGCCGCTGGCTTCATCGTAAACGAGATAGCAGTTAGCTTCCAGGATGCCCAGGGGTATTTGGACGATCATAATGTACTCCTTTGCGCTCGTTGCTGGTTATTTGTTGCTCTTTACTCTTTACTGATTACTCGTTACTCGTTACTAATCCCTAACCCGGACAAGCCGGAACCAAAAAGGTTTTTCGCAGCCCGTTTTCTTGCCCGTTGTGCAAGAATTTGGGCGGTTAGGCACTAATCACCGGTTACCAATTACCGGAACTCGTTGACTATTGTATCACATTGTTGGAGGGGGTATGGTGGTACGCGTTGAGCAGATGACGCAGTTAGCAGAAAGCCGTGGGCTGGATGCGCTGGCGTTGATGCCGGGACCGAATCTTTTCTATGCGACGGGCCTTTCTTTCTTCATCAGTGAACGGCCGATCGTGGCGTTGTGCCCTGTGGACGAGCCGCCGGCGGTTGTGCTGCCGGAGTTCGAGGCGTCGAAGGCTGCATCTGCCGGATTCGAGGTTTTCACCTACACCGACGAGGAGGGGTATGCGTTGGCCTTTCACGAGGCGTGCGCTACGTTGGAGTTAGCGGATGCGCGCCTGGGTGTGGAGGCCCTGCGGATGCGACTATTGGAATCCCGCATCTTGCAACGCTACGCGCCGGGCGCGGAACTGGTCTCGGCTGATGATCTGTTCGCTGAACTGCGTATGGTCAAAAGCGACACGGAATTGGAGGCGATGCAACGCGCGGTCGTCGTTGCGGAGCGCGCGTTTACGCTATGGGTTCCGCAGCTTCGCGTAGATATGACCGAGCGTGAGGCCGCTGCCCGTTTGATCGCTGCATTGCTCTCCAATGGGGCCGATGCTCTGGCCTTTGCCCCCATCGTCTGTGCGGGGCCGAATGGCGCGATGCCGCACGCACACCCAGGACACCGACCCTTCCAGCCGGGCGATTGGGTGGTGGTGGATTGGGGCGCGGTGGTGGACGGCTATGATTCGGACATCACACGCATGGTCGTTTTCGGCGAACCGTCAGGGCAGTTGGCGGACGTCCACGAAATTGTGCTGCGCGCCAATGAGGCCGGCCGTGCAGCGGTCGCTCCTGGCGTCGAGGCCCAGGCCGTCGATGCGGCGGCACGCGCTGTTATCACGGCGGCCGGGTACGGATCCAAATTCACGCATCGCACCGGCCATGGCTTGGGATTGGAATCCCACGAGCCGCCGTATATCGTTGCGGGCAACGCTCAGGAGCTTGAACCGGGAATGACCTTCACCGTTGAGCCGGGCATTTATCTCGAGGATATAGGTGGCATACGCATCGAAGATGATGTCGTGGTCACGCCCTCAGGCGTGCACACATTGACGACGTTACCGCGTAACGCCTTCGTCGCCAGGCCGGATTGAGTGTTACCCTTATCAAGCCCCCGGCCCACCGCAGCCCAGGGTCGGGGGCTTGATTTTTTGTATGGATGACTTCTGTAGAACAAGAGGAGGTAAATTGGAGGCACGGAAATGGTAGAAAATAAAGCTGTATACATCACACCCGAAGGCTTGGAAAAGCTCAAGGCGGAGTTGGATGAATTGGTCAATGTTCGTCGCGTGGCTCTGGCGCAGCGGTTGAGCGCGGCGATCAAACAAGGCGATCTTTCGGAAAATGCCGATTACATCACGGCAAAAGAGGAGCAGGGCTTTCTCGAAGGTCGCATTCGCGAGATTGAGGCAGCAGTGCGGCATGCTGTGGTGATCGAGGGGCCGGTTGCGACCGATGGGCGGGCAGCCCTCGGCAGTCTAGTGACGGTCGTCGAGGACGGCTACGATGACGAGGAAACCTATCATATCGTTGGCCCATTGGAGGCCGATCCGACGAAGGGTAAAATATCAAATGAATCGCCTTTGGGCGAAGCGCTGCTGGGGCGCGTCGTTGGTGATACGATCACAGTGCAGGCGCCCGCGGGCGAGATCGCATTCCGCATTGTGAAAATTGCTTGACATCTACTGTAAACAAAACAGGGCGGGATCTCCCCGCCCTGTACGATTTCTGATTTTAGCGCCGGTTGGCGCGGAGACGCTCGATTTCGTTGCGGATGGACTCCAGGTCGCTCAGACCGAGGTAGACAATGCCGTAGCGGATGTAGGCCACTTCGTCGAGCTGCCGCAGTTCATCGATGACGATGTCGCCAATGACGTGACTGGGAACCTCGGTGCGTCCCGTTTGACGGATGGCGTACTCTACGCGCTCCACGATGCGTTCCAGATCTTCTGCGGAGATGGGGCGCCGCGCGCATGCCGTCCGTAGCCCAGAGATAAGCTTGTGACCGTCGAACTCTTCGCGGCGGCCATCGCGCTTGATGACCAAAGGCGAAGTAAGGATTGCCCGTTCCAGCGTACTGAAGCGTCGCTCACAGTCTTCACATTCCCGCCGTCTTCTCACGTTGCCTTGCGCGTCGCTGCGCGTATCGATGACTTTGGTTTGGTTGGAGCTACAGTACGGACATCTCATTGGGTTCTCCTTTCGCTCTACGGCGGGATCAATTACGCGTGTGACTATAGCATACTCGCGAAAGATGGCAAGCTGCGCCAGCCGGAAAATTGTTTGACAAAATGACGTGCAAGTTTATAATCACAATACGTCAATCTATTATATTGTAGGAGGGTACAGGATGAATAGTGAGAAGAAGCGACAACCTAAAGTGATTGTATTTTCGACGCCGAGTTGCCCACATTGCCGTCACGCAAAGCAATACCTGCGGACCCGTGGTATCCGTTTCACGGATGTCGATGTCTCGCGCGATGCGCACGCCGCGCGCGACATGCAACGGATGAGCGGGCAACAAGGCGTACCGGTTATCCGCATTGGAAGCCACACCGTCGTTGGTTTCGACCGGCCCAAAATCGATCGATTGCTGGATCTGAAATAACCGACGCACTAAGAACCTGTCCGAAAATTCGCCGTTGACATACCCGAAACGCTCGCAGACACAATTTTCGGATAGAGTCTAAAGCCTTTTCAACGTACCGCGAGGGTCCTCACCCTCGCGGTTTTGTTTTTTCAATAAGATGTGCAGGATTGACAGGATGAAAGAACGAAAGCGGTCACGCACGTTGCTTGGGAACGCTGCTGAGTACCTGGATGTCCAACCCTTCCAGTTCGGCCCGTTCGCGTACCATAGGATCGAAGTAATGGGCCAACGCCACCAGTCCCAGACCGGCGGCGAGAGCGAGAGCAAGGCGCAATCCCGGCCCGAGCAGTTGTGCGCGTAGTGAGGGCGGTAGCGCCGTGATCTGTGGCGTGTCGACGCGCCGCGCTACACCCCCAATCCCCTGCAATTGAGGGAAGTACGCGGCGCCGTTTTCGGTCAGTTCGGCACTGACGGCATCGGCGATGTAGCGTAATTGATCGGGATCAGGCCAGGTGATGTAGATGACAAACAGTGATTGCGCGTTATCGCTGGCAATCGCGCCCTGGATAGGGCGAGGATCGACCACCACTCCGTTATCGTTGAGACGCGCAGCGACGTTTTCGGCGAAGGTCTCCCGCTTGGCGATGTCCGCCAGTGCGTTGGCGATGTACTCGGACGACAACCATGCATAGTAGCGGTCGTAGTCCGGCGAAAGTACGGCAGCCGGTTCGCCACCCGCTGTGAAGTTCATCACGGCCTGGTACACCGTTCCCGGCCTCCGGTACGTCAGTACCGTGTATCCACCGACGATGACAACGGGGATGAGTGCCAGCCACCACCAGCGCAGTAGAATTTTCAGCATTTGACGAATTTCCACGGTTTTACCCTCCCTGGAAAACCTCCCAAAGGATGGACTGGAAGGTCCATTGATATTATACCATCAAGCGCAATTCGTCAAAAACGCATGTTCACCAATGTTTGCTTTTTGCCTACCAATTTGTAATGATTTTGTAACGTTTCTTGGCTCCTGCCGTACTAGAATGGAAATAGAACGTATGCACCATCACCTAACCCGGACAAGCCGGAACCAAAAAAGGCCTGCGACGCCCGTTTTTTGCTCGTTGGGCAAGAATTTGCGTGGTTAGGCTCTATCTTTAAGCGGTCAGGAGACCACAATGAATTCTATAGACTCTCGGATATACTACAATGAAGATAAACCGCCTCAGCAGCAGACGGAAGCTATGTTACAGGCCATACTGGCTGCTTTAGAGGCCTTTATCGCTGCTGATTCGTGGGTTGAGGCGCGACGCGTGCTAGAGACGCATTCTCGCGAATTGTTGACGGACGTGGCCGATGATGTCTTGGTGACGATGATGGCGCGCTATAAGGACATGGAGGTCGTGCATATGTTGGCGCAGCACCGCAAGGTGCTGATGCGTTGCCGTGTGGTAGGAATCGATGTAGCTTTCGCTGAATTGTCATCGGTGGATATCCCTTGTCCTGACGGCGTTGATCCGGCTTTGTGGCAGCGCGCGTTACAGATCGACGATTCCGCAGCAATGATGGATTTTCTGGCCAAATACCCCGACTTGATCACACCCATTTACCGGCGGATGTCATACGTTTTAAGTGAAGCGCACGTTTCCTTGCTAGATGGTATGTTGGATCTTTTGGAGGCTGATACCTGGACCTCTGCACGTGATATTGTGGAGAGCCTTCCAACGTTGTTGAGCCTCGAAGCCGACTTGTGGTTAATGCAGTACGGTGCATCGCTTGCCCAGGCGGGAAATCATCGCGCTGTGACTGTCGTGGAAATGCGTCGCTGGTTGCTGGCGCGCTGTCGCATGATTGGCGTCGACGCCGCGTTTGGGGAACGCCTGGCGATGTGGGATGGTGTGAAGGTCGGCGCATCTACCATTCCTGCGCCTCACTGGGTCATGCAGGACGTAGTGCAAGCTCTGTAACGTTGTAAGAACCTGTCCGAAAGTTCGCCGTTGACGCACTAGAAATGCTTGCCAGTACCATTTTTCGGATAGAGCCTAAGTCTATTTTAGACGGCAAACCGGAATCCAATTCCGCGTTTGCCGTCTTTTTTTGACTCACTTACGAATTGTATTACACTTTTGTCGCTTTCCAGACGTGGAAGCGCCGGTCGCTCCGCACCTTTTGCACTCTGGCGAAGTGTGCTTTCAACCACGGTTCGTAGTTCAGAAAGGCGTTGGCGACCAGATAGAGTCTGCCGTCGGCCTTGAGCACCCGGGCCGCCTCCTCAATGAAGAATTGTGCGACCTCGAAATGAAGACCGTGTCCCTGGTGGAACGGTGGATTGGCGACGACGACATCGCAGGTTGCTGCCTCAACCGCCGTTGCGCCGCATGTGTGGGTGATGGGAACGTCGGGATAGCCATTGGCAGCGAGCGTTTCTCGCGTGGAAAGGACGGCCCGCGCGGAAACATCGGTCAGCATAATGTCTGCTCCGCGCCGTAGCGCCGCTAATCCTACCAGACCTGTGCCGCAGCCTAGATCGAGGACGTGCGCGCCTGAAGGGGCCTGCATCCCGGCGATGAGCGCTGCTGCCCCGTCATCAAGGCGGTCGGGAGCAAAAGCGCCGGCGTAGCTCACCAGCCGTGTCGGCACGCCATCAACGCCAATGTCGCGCTCGGTGCGGCGGACAGTTGGGAAAGGGAATTCGCCTTCTGGACGTTGCGCCAGCCCCGCGTGGTAGCCGCCTTTGCGGATGACGATACCGGCTTGCCCGAAGATCGTTCGCGCTTGTTGTAGCGCGCTTTTCACCCCTTCGCGAGTCGCGCCGACGAAGACCAGCTTCCCGCCTGGGCGTAGCACTGCTGCCGACAGGTGCAGCGCTTCCTTCTGCATCTCTCTGCCACGTGGTAGGTGGAGGAAAGCGGCTTCACAAATTGCGGGTTCGAGTCCGGCGAAATCAGCCTGCACAAAACACTGCGGGGCTGGTAAACGGTTGTGGGCGAAGCTGGCTTGCAGCGATTGCCCTTCGGCGGCGTTCTCCGTCCAGTAAGTCACGGCTGCACCAGCACGGGCTACCCAGAGCGCCGTCGCTGTTGCCCCAGGCCCGGTGATAAAGGCACGCGCTGCTGCAACATTGCGTGCGGCAGCAAACAGGGCTGCGTTGGCTGGGCCTGGTTCCGGCACGCCCGGCAGTCGCATGACGGTGATTGGGCCATCGGGCAGGACGGCGGTTGCGCTTTTCGGTTTCATGACATCTTTTGCACCATATACGGAATACGGCAATGATACCCCAGAAATCGGAGGAGTGCAAAGTAAGTATCAACCCCGCACTCTATCTGTTGTGGCATTTACCGAATTGTGCTATACTTTGGCGCAAAATCGGCTACTCAGGAATGGGTACTAAACAACTGTCACAATTCAAACTGAAAGCGGGTACAAAAAGCATCGGCAATGGGAAAGTTATTTAGCTTTCAGTCCTAACCCGGACAAGCCGGAACCAAAAAGGTTTTTCGCAGCCCGTTTTCTTGCCCGTTGAGCAAGAATTTGGGCGGTTAGGCACTAATCTCGTTCTGGAGGGTAATATGGCAAGTGTACAGGACTTTGCTCGGCGGGTGATTGACAACGTTGAACGCGTCATTGTCGGTAAGCGTGCGGTGGTTGAATTGGCGGTGATTGGCTTGTTGAGCCAGGGGCACTTGTTGATCGAGGATGTGCCTGGCGTAGGCAAGACGATGCTGGCGCGCAGTTTGGCACGCTCACTCGGCTGCTCTTTCGGCCGTCTGCAGTTCACTCCGGATATGTTACCTAGTGATGTGACCGGCGTATCGATCTTTAACCAGGCCACGCGTGAGTTCGTTTTTCAGCCGGGGCCACTTATGGCGCAGATCGTGTTGATCGACGAGATCAACCGGGCCACGCCTAAAACACAGGCCGCGTTGTTGGAGGCGATGGAGGAGCGTCAAATTACGGTCGATGGCGTCACCCATTTTCTGCCGAAGCCGTTTATGGTCATGGCGACGCAGAACCCCGTGGAATACGAAGGAACGTTTTCTCTGCCGGAGGCGCAGTTGGATCGTTTTTTGATGCGCATCAACCTGGGGTATCCCGCGGTGAAGGACGAAATCGAAGTGCTAGATCGCCAGCAGTACCACCATCCCGTAGAGGATTTGCAACCGGTAGCCGATACCGAAGAGGTGCTTGCGGCGCAGGAGAGCATTAAATCAATCTACGTTGCTCCTGCGATCAAGGAGTACATCGTACGTTTGGTGCAGCAGACGCGCCAACACGATGATATCTACTTGGGTGCCAGTCCGCGCGCTAGTCTGACGCTTTATCGTACTGGACAGGCTCGGGCGGCCCTCCATGCGCGTGATTTCGTACTCCCAGACGACGTCAAGGCAATTGCGCCGGCGGTACTAGCGCATCGTCTACTGATGAGTCCGAGTGCCCGTTTGCGCAATATTGAACCGGAAGACGTAGCGATGGCTATACTTGAGGGCGTCCCTGTCCCGGAGAGCAAATTGGCGCAGGGAACTGACCGCTGAGTTAACCTCATGATCGCGAAAAAAAGCGCGAAAAGTCGCGCCCCGAAAATCAAGCTGAATTCCTGGCTGCTGCCCGTGCTGGTGATTGCCGCTGCGATCACGGACCTGGTTTCGCCGTATCGCGGGTGGCGGGTTTTGTACGTGGGCTTGGGTGGCGCGTTGATCCTGGGGTATTTCTGGGTGCGCTCTTTGGCCCGTGGCCTGGATCTCACCCGCGAGATGCGCTTTGGATGGGCGCAGGTAGGTGACCGCCTGGTGGAACGTTTCACACTGCGCAACGAGGGTTGGGCGCCGGGCGTTTGGGTCGAAGTGGATGATCAATCGACGCTGCCCGATTATCACGCCAGCCGTGGAACGGGTTTGCCCGGACGGGATTCGCTGCGCTGGCATACCGAGGCGATCTGTAACCGGCGTGGACTCTTTGTCTTAGGCCCGACACACTTGCGTACCGGTGACCCATTTGGGCTGTTTTCGGTCTCGCTGCCCTATCCCTCAGCTTTGCCCCTGCTCGTGTTACCTCCGATTGTCCCTTTGCCGAACATCCAAATCGCGCCCGGTGGGCGTTCTGGCGATGGACGACCGCGCCCCAATGCGATTGAGCGTACGGTCAGTGCTTCTACCGTTAGAGAGTACGTCTCTGGCGACAGTCCTCGCTGGATTCATTGGCGTACGACGGCCCGCCGTGACGACCTGTACGTACGGCTTTTTGACGGCACGCCCTCAGGCGACTGGTGGATTTTGTTGGATATGGATAAGGATGTGCAATCAGGTGAGGCTGAGGATGCGACCGACGAGCACGGCATCATTCTGGCAGCATCACTGGCTGATCAGGGCATCCGTATGCGCCATTCGGTGGGACTGGCGGCCTACAGCGAGGAGCTGGTTTGGCTTCCACCGGAGCAGGGCGAGGGTCGCCGTTGGGAAATCTTGCGCTCCCTTGCACTGATCTCCCGTGGTACGCGGCCACTCGCTGAAGTGATCACGCGCCTGCAGTCGAGTCTTGGCCAGCATACCAGTATCATTATCATTACGCCTTCGGTGAGTGTTGAGTGGGTGGAATCGTTGGTGCCGTTGATCCGGCGTGGTGCAGTTCCTACGGTTTTGTTGCTAGATCCAGTTTCTTTTGGTGGGGAGGGGGATACGGCCCCGGTGGAGGCGGCGTTGATGGGCTTGAACGTTGCTAATTACTGCATCACCAAGGATATTTTGGATCGACCGGAGATACGCCCTGGCCAGCAAGGTCGATGGGGATGGCGAACTTTAGGGACGGGACGTGCCGTGCCTTCTTATCGCCTGGTGGATGTACCTTGGAGGTCATTGACGTAATGTATACGCGTGTAACAGATCGTAATCATTCTGGCCTTGCCGGGCGTTTTATGTCCTGGATAAGCTCCAGGGAGATGGTCCTCTGGCTGTTGCTGTTGATCACTTTGAGCATCTTCGCGAGTGGCCTGGTCGAATTGGTCGCCGGTCTGGAATTGAGCATCGTTCTGCTGATTGTCCTGGTGGCGATGACCACGGGATGGCTTCTGGGCGCACTGCCGGTTTCTGGTTGGCTGGCGACGTTATGTGGTCTGGTGTTCGGCACGGTATTTACCCTGATACGCGTGGGGCGTTTGGGCGGTGAGATTTTTGATGTCGTGCGTGTTGTGTTGATTCTCGTTGGTCAGATGTTTGCCTGGCTTTGGGAACGTCTGCTCTATCTAGGTTCGTATTCGCTTAAAACCGGTGAGTTTGGATTTGCGCCTGTGCGTGTCGTGGAATGGGCGACCGTATCGACTGCCTTTGGCGTGGTCTGGGACGCGATAACCACGATGCTTTCGCGCGCATACGCGTGGCTGGAGGGACTTCTTGCTGGTAGTGGTACGTATGATCCCGTCGGCTCGGTGTTGGTCTGGGGGTTTGTGGTGTGGTTGTGCGCCCTGTGGGCGGGCTGGATGGTAAGTCGTAAACGCCGACCTATGATTGGGCTTCTACCCGCCGGCTTTTTGCTCTCATTTTTGCTGGCATACACCTACGAATCATCTGGCGTCCTATTGCCCTTTTTGGGCGTGTTGCTGATTTTAATCGCCTTGAGCGCGCATCGTGAGCGTGAATGGCACTGGACGACGGCTAAAATTGACTTCTCGCGGGACTTGTGGCGTGAGGTGGCAATGGTAGCCTTGGGTATCTCCCTGGCGTTGGTGGTGGCGTCGGCTATTTTGCCGACGTTCTCTTACCGCAAGCTCGCGGATTGGATCAATGAACTCACTGCGCAGGAGGAAGAAGAGCAAACTCAGGTTCAGGAAATTGCGAAGTCCCTCGGCGTCGAACAAAAACCACCCGCGGCCCGCCCGATACCCCCGGCGCAACTGTTGAGCAGCACGGATTTACCGCGCCGGCACCTGATTGGCTCAGGGCCTGAGCTGAGGCGGCTGGTGGCCTTTGTCATCAGCACAGGTGAAATTGCGCCAATACGGGACGACCCCTCTATGGATTACCGCATGATGGAAATCGATGTGCCACGTCACTACTGGCGCAGCCTGACGTACGATAACTATTTCGGGCAGGGATGGGCGACGAGCAGTATGGGGATCGCTGAGTACGAGGCTGGTGCATTGTTCATTGATCCTGAAACCATGCCAAACATGCGCCTGCTGCGGCAGGAAGTGCGCGTCATTGGCGAACTGGCCGGCGTAGTCTACGTCGATGGGCAGTTCGTCTCGGTGGATAAGGACTACGAAGTGGCCTGGCGACCCCCAAACGAAGTCTTCGCGGTGACGACACAGGATCGCAACTATCGTGCTGATTCGTTGCTGCCGGTTTACACGGTTGAGGGGCTGCAAGCTGCTGGCACCGAATATCCGGAGTGGATACTGGAACGCTATTTGCAGTTGCCGGAGACTACGCCTGAACGTGTGCGCATCCTTGCGCGCGACCTTACGGCGACACAGCCGACACCCTACGACCGAGCCGTGGCGATTGAAAGTTATCTGCGCGAATTCCCCTATACGTTGGATGTGCCGGCGCCGACGAGACAGAACGATATCGCTGATTATTTCCTCTTTGAGCTACAGAAAGGTTACTGCGACTACTACGCGACAGCTATGGTGGTGCTGGCGCGTGCCGCGGGTCTGCCCGCACGCATGGTCGTTGGCTACGCTACCGGGAATTACGATATCGTTAACGCGCGTTATGTCGTTACCGAAGCTGATGCCCATGCCTGGGTCGAGATTTACTTCCCAGGATATGGCTGGATCGAATTTGAACCAACTGCTGGAAGGGTAGCGATCAGTCGGCCGCGGGAGACAGAAGAGCCTCCGATGTGGCCGACGCGAGATTTGGATCCGTTAGTGCCATCCTCAGAATCAACTGACGAGAAAACGTCGCCAATGTTTGTGACCCTGGCACTGTGGCTCGTTGTTGGCATAGCGGGCGTGGTACTGTTTATTTTGGGGGTAAGTGGGATTGACAGTGCGCTATTGTTACTCCGCCGTTCTCCTGCAAAAATGGCCACCGTGCTCTACGGTCGCTTGCGAAAGAGGGCTCAGCAATTGCAGATTCGCACGCGCCCTGGTAATACCCCGTATGAGTTCGGCCATCTCCTGGTCGCGCGTTTGTTAGAGATTGCCGACACCCAGCGCGATGAAGAGTTGTTACCGCCTGCGGAGGACGAAATACCGGTGCTGATCGAATTGTACGTTCGCGCGTGGTATTCACCACACACCATCGAGGTCGCAGAGCGCCGCGCAGCCGTCTGGGCGTGGTGGAAATTGCAGTGGCGGTTGGGGTTGGCTAACTTGTGGCGCAAATTCAGTTTTGGACGTATCTTACGGGCTGCTATGGCTCGCTAACTTGTACGTGTGACGGCGTCACCGCGATAGTGTTCAATCTGCTTGTATGAGGTCTTGGCGATGACTGAGGATTTCAAATATCCACGACGACGATTCATGCGCACATTTGTGCACCGCGCTACGCAGGCGCTCTTTGGTATACTGACCGATTTTCACATCATCGGCGCAGAGAATTTTCCGGCGGAAGGACCGCTACTGGTCGTTGCAAACCACTTCAGTTTCGTTGATCCGGTGGCGATGGTGCGCATTGCGCCCTGGCCAATGGAGTTTCTCGGCGGTTTCCGAACTCCCAATGCGCCACCGTTGATCAGTTGGCTTCGCGAGTTGTGGGGCTACTATCCTGTCTTCCGTGGCACCGGCTCGACACTGGCTATGCGTGCCTCGGACGCGGTCTTGCGACAGAAAGGTGTCATCGGCGTCTTTCCGGAGGGGACAAGTGCGGCGGCGGTGCTGCGTCCGGCGCGTCCGGGTGTGCCCTTTATCGCAGCGCGGACAGAAGCGCGGATTCTCCCGGTGGGATTGGATGGTTTTATCGATGTATTTCCCAAGCTCCTCAAGGGGAGGCGCGCGCGTGTGACAGCACGCATTGGTAAACCGTTCGGCCCTTTCGTGGCGTCGGGGCGGGGACGCGAGCGCCGCGAACAACTGGAGAAAATCGGCCACGAAATCATGCAACACATCGCCGAGCTACTGCCGGTTGAGCGGCGCGGGCACTATTCGGATGATCCTGCCATCCGCGCGGCAGCGCAGGGAACCGAATATTACCCATTCGACGATGCGCCAGAGCTTTGATTCTCCGTGGTTACGGGTCTGCAACCTATGCAGCGTCATTGCGTATATAGTGCCTAACCGCCCAAATTCTTGCTCAACGGGCAAGAAAACGGGCTGCGAAAAACCTTTTTGGTTCCGGCTTGTCCGGGTTAGGATGACATTGATGCAAGGAGGTGACTTATGAATCGGCGTCCAGGATGTTTGTCCGGCTTGTTGCAGTTGGCATTTCTTAACGTGGTTTTCGACTGGTTGCAGGAGAAGTTTGGCTTTGGCCGAGGGTGTTCTTGCACCGGTATGGGTTGTGGCGTTATTCTGCTGATCCTATTTTTGATTTTGGCCTGTTCCGTAATCACTGGTACAGATTGGTTCCGGTTATTCTAGCGGCTGTTTTGTAATCGCGACACCGACCTGTTTTTAGCAGGTCGGTGTTGTTGTGTGACTAATTTGCGAATGTATGTCTGTGCTGAATCCCTGTCTGTGAAAAGTAGCCCCTTTTTTGACTCTTATTAAAGCTAGATTATACTAGAGATGAGTTCATTGTAGTGCGGTGTGAATACCGTTGTTCATAGACGTTGGAGATGATTTCGTATGCAGGCTCAACCAACACCGAGTGTCTGGAAACGCGTTTGGAATACACTACTGCGTTTTGTTTCCGACATTCGCGGTAAGATTATCGTACCCTACCTCATCCTGACCTTTGCGGTTGCCGTGATTGGTCTCTATGTGGTCACGCGCTTGCTGTCCAGTTCACTGGATGAGCGTTTCAACAACCATCTTCTCGAATCCGGACGCGCAGTTTTGACTGGCTTTGCGCGTCATGGGATCGAGCATCTCGAAGCGGCGCGCACGTTTTCGTTGACAGAAGGTGTGATTGAAGCTTTGCGCGAGGGTGACGAAGCGACGTTGGCAGATCGCGTATTGCCGGCGGCAACCACCAGAGGCGTTGATGTTGTCATCTTTTTCGACGCTGTGGGTCAAACTCAGCTAAATGCTTTAAAACGTGATGGCCAGGTCGCGTTGGTGGAATATGATTTCAGGCCCACCGATGTGTGGCTCGTTGAGCGCCTTCTAGCGCAAGGCTCCGCGTCTTCCTCTGCGCTCCGTGCTATCGGCGAGCATCCCGTGGACAATAAGTATTACTATTTCACTGCCGCACCGATTGCCCTGGAAGAGGAATTTGCCGGTGTTGTGTTGGTAGGTACGGCATTAGACGTGTTGCTTCCTGAACTCAATGCGGCTTCGATGGCCGAGATCACCGTTTATCTGAATCAAGGGCAGGCTATTGCTTCTACTTTTGTACGGGGCATGCCGGCTGATGCCCAGGCGGAAATGTTAGCTGAGCTTACGATTCCGCCCAGTGTATACGATGACGCGTTGCAATCTCAAGATCAAACACGTATTGAGACTTTGACGATTGAAAAGCGTGATTATCGTCTTTCGCGCGGACCTCTGGCGGTCGGTAATGATCGATTGGCCGTTTTTGACGTGGCTTTGCCCTCGGATTTTCTCATTGAGTCGAACGCGGTCAACCGCAGCACGTACGTTGTCGTGTTCGGATTGGCGATGGGGGCCGTGATCTTGTTGGGATACGGCGTGGCGCAGCGCATTACGCGCCCTGTGTTCACATTGATAAAAACCTCGCAAGCCGTGGCTGACGGCGATCTGAAACAACGCACGGGCATCGAGCGCAGTGATGAGATTGGGACACTGGCGACGGCCTTTGATCAGATGACGGAACGCCTTGATGAGCGCACGCTTGCCTTGCAGTCGTCTTTGCAGATACAGCGGGAAACCGCCAGCCGGATGCGCTCGATCTTATCCAGCATCGGTGACGGCGTATTACTTGAAGATGCAGAAGGAAATATCGTCCCCCTGAATCAGGCCGCCACCGCGATGCTTGAGGATGCGGCTTCGCGTTTCCTCACTGGCCCTGTGCGTGACCTGCCCATGCTCGAGCAGGATCGTTCGCCGGATATTTGGCCGAACCCATGGCTGCTTGAGAGCCGGCGTTTCCAAGTTGCCAACCGGATCTATATGGCACACTCGGCCACAGTGGGCAGTGATCATGGCGAAAACTTAGGGACAGTTATTGTTTTGCGCGACGTCACTGCTGAGGTGGAGGCTGAGCAGCTTAAGGATGCCTTTGTCGCGCACGTTTCCCACGAGCTTCGTACGCCATTGACGGCTATCAAGGGCTACACCGCGCTTCTCGGCGTAACTGCCGGCACAGCTTTGACCGAGACGCAACATAATTTCTTAGATCGGATAAGTCGTCAGACCGATAACTTGGTTGGTATGATCAACGCGCTACTGGATTTCTCCGAAGTCGAGGCCGGTGGGAAGATTGGCTTGCGATTAGAATTGATAGAACTTTCGGCGCTGATTCAAGAAACCTACGATGAGTGGCAGGCGGAAATGGAGGAGAAGCCCCTCACCTTCATCCTGGAAATGGCGGACCATCTACCCAAGGTTAATGTTGATGTGGTGCGTTTGCGCTGGGCTCTCATAAGCCTGGTGCGCAATGCGTATCAGTACACCGACGCGGGTGGTAAAGTGACGTTGCGTCTGTCCGCCGCTCAAGACAACGTCGTTTTCCAGGTCATCGATACCGGCGTGGGTATCGCAGAGGAAGCACAGAAGCGTCTTTTTACGCGTTTCTATCGTGTGATGCAAAGCCACGATGACAACGTGCGGGGTCTGGGTCTGGGATTGTATGTGACGAAAACGATTATCGAGGCACACGGAGGGGCCATTCAGGTTACCAGTGAGGTTGGAGTCGGGAGCACCTTTACAGTGACACTTCCGGCAGCGCGTGACCAAGAGGCCCAACAGGCGTCTGCCTGATCGAAAGCATAGGGATTGACATGGCGCTTTCCGAGCGGTATCAACGCCAGGATGAACAGCAACGGCGGTCGGTTGACATCATTATCTTTCTCATCATTTTGGGATTGAGCTTTATATGTCTGTGGATCACCGCGCTTTTTGCTGTGCGCCAAAGTAATTTTTGGGAAGTTGCGATTGGGATGTCTTCGAATGTTGATCCTGATGCATTCTACACCCCAATCGTTGCTTCTGGTGGGGCGGGTGGTATTGTTCCGTTGCGCGAAGAGGCCCTTATCGCCCCAACGGTGCCGCCGGAACTGGTCGTACCGGAGCAGGCGACGTCCGTGCCTGTACCTCCG
>Ga0209614_1000745_pt1 | contig 27435 bp, 30 predicted proteins | sample BlaSprsedimmetaG_FD_185484 | JGI IMG/M metagenome (GOLD analysis project Ga0209614, IMG submission 185484) | Hot spring sediment bacterial and archeal communities from California, USA to study Microbial Dark Matter (Phase II) - Blank Spring... ... | reverse complement strand
TACATAAACTGTATGCAATTTCCTAACCGGAAATTGCTGCATCCCCCTCCAATTCGAAAATGCAGCGGATGATGTCGTCGTCGCCGTTCTTCTGTCGTTTCCCCCGGGAGACGTTGCTGTAGCGGCCATAATAGCGCACCATCTGCTCACCTTTATTCGGGACGTGCGAGGACATGGCGGCCAACCATTCCAAAGCGGGGAATGTCCTGCTCGACTTCCCGTCCTTGGCTTTATAGACGACCTTGCCGTCCTGATCCAGACAGGTCATCGGCTCCTGAAAGGATGCACGCACAATATACCGGGCAAGGTTCTCCATGGCCTTTTCATCTCCAGGAGGCTGAATTCTTTCACCGTAAAACACAATGAACTACCCCGCAGCAAGCTACGGGGTATCAACAACTTCTAATCGGTACTTTTCTCGCAGCAAGCTGCGGGGAATTAGACCCGAAAAGCGATTAAAACCCGAATGACGCCACTTCATTACCATGTCCACCAGTTCTTCGGTAATTTTTCCTTTTGAGAGAAGAAACTTGAAGATCTTGTGTCTAAAACCTCTTCCTCTCGGAAGAGTCATGGATTTCTTCAATCCGATGGTCCGTTCGCTTATAGGGCCCAATATTAATCGACGTACCGTGAAGAACATTGAAAAGTCGGGGTTGAAGATCATATCCATGCACAATAAAGGATCGGAACTGGTCAAACACGTCATCGCACGACCATAACCGCAAGGGACGATTTTCCGCCGACGCCCGCCGCGTCGTATCATGCCGTCAGTGACACGGCGGCACGTGATTGCGCCGGATGCCATACTGAAAGACCCCGCGCGGGGCTCCATCACGTTTTTATTCTTTTTTTCACCTTCCCCCAGGACTTTGTAATCAGGAAGCTTTCTTCCATATTATCTGCCATTCGAACGAATTTCGGCCATGGAACGGCAAAACTGAGCACGTTCGAGGGAACAAACGGCCGGGCGGAGACATCAAACATGCCCATCACCGCGCGGGGCCTATCGGATGTGAGTTCCCGGCAGGGGTGATGCACGATCGTGCCGCAACCGGCGCCGAAGGGAGCGATGACATTGTCGGGTTCCCTCTCATCGTAGTTTGCCAGCGTGAAAAGACCCGAGAGGACATCGGGAGGCGCGAAGAAAATGATCACCAGTGGTTCATCACGCTCTTCCATGACATCCCACCGTTTGAAGACAATGTATTTCGCAGGCGCTTTAAACAGTGGTTGTTGCTTCATGAACTCCCGGACCAGTTCAGGTGATTTCTTGTATCGCTCCCCCTCAAGCTTTCCCGGTATGCCGTACGAAAGGAAATATTCAAAATCGGGCGGTTGCTGCTCCGCGAAGCCCAGGTATCGTCTGCCGCCTTCACAACCGATCGTATGGACATCAAAAGACCTCGCCGTACCCTTGCGCACCCGTGCCAGATCACCGATGATACAGCGATGTGCCTTCGGCGGTTGTGCCATCATCTTTTTATCCTGTTCATTCGTGTAGTAAAAACCGATGGGCAACTCCGCTCCAGGGAAAAATCTGTTCCATTTCCTTGTAAACTCATCCTTGAATGTTTTGTCCATGATAATCCTCCGTTACCTTCAACATAACGAATAACCCCTCGGCACATGACGGGATAGTTTCATATATCATTACCCGGTCCGGCCGGACAATCCATAGATTCCACCCTTACGGAAATGACTCGAAGCAGGCATCTCCCGCCGGTGCTTTCATTGTATCTTCACAGGGAATGAATGGATATCCCCACCAGCTTACTTCGTCAGGTTCCATGAGATTGATCATGTGAAGGATACCCTGATCAAGCACACCCCTTAAACACCGGTCGACAATTCCTTCATTCATTGATCCCGGGCACCACCCAGCCATTCGTTTCAAAGGTACGATCCCATACGCCCGGTCAAATGGGACAGTGCAATTTTTAACATCCCTTATGTACACTCTCTCGTACTTCCACCGGTCGCCACTTTAAATGGATGATTTTCTTTCTTCATCGGTTTGAAGACTTTATCAACAGTCAGCGACCACCCCTCCTTCACTTCCCTTGTCAGCCGTCCGCCTTGAATCCTTCGTGGAACGTGACGGTACCCTGCGGGGTATATCCGTGGAAAGACAAAGAGAAGAATACTTCCTGCGGCACTCCGTCATGCACAATTCCAGGCATATTTTCGAATCCGAACTGCCTATAGTAATCCGGATGCCCGACGACACAACATCCTTGAGCATTCATATCTTTCAACCGTGACAGTCCTTCCCGTATCAGTGCTTTGCCGATACCCTGCCGCTGGTACTCCGGCAACACCGAAACAGGTCCCAGGCCGTACCAATTTCGAGTGCCGTCGGACATGATCAGGGGAGAAAAGGCGACATGTCCGATCACACGGCCATCCACTTCAGCGACAAGCGATATCGTGAGGGCCCGAGCGACACGCAGTGCCGCTATGATAAATTGCTCGGTGTGGTTGCTGATCTCCAGGGTCTTAAATGCGGCCACAGTCACTTTGGTTATGACGCTCACATCGGCATCGGTTTCGCTTCTGATTACGACTTTCAAATCCATGTGTTTCCGCTTCCTCCTCTTTCCCGGCTGACAATGATTATACGATGATTCCCGATAAAAGACCTGAATTCTGCACATCTATAATGCAAATACCCCTCGAATTTAATTTCAGTTTATCGTCTTTATCGTCGGCAAAGCTTAGTCAATCATCGGGATCTGGCCCCCCCCTTCAGCCCCTAAACCCTTGTCAGGCAGATGCCCAGAATATACGCCAACGTACTGCCCAAATTAATAACGATGGTGAGAGCGCAGATCAATTCGAGCCATTTTCTATCGAGATATTTCTCGCGTGACATAAGGACAACAAGCAAGAAACCAATCATGAAAACCGGAAGGTAGAGAATAAGAGCCACGGCGGGCATACCTTGGTTGACAGCTGCAGCAAAGGCGAACCAAGCGATCACGGTCATTGTTATATAGATAAAGGAGGCGCGGTTTTTTCCAAGTCTCACCACTAGATTCTTCTTTCGCTCGCATAGATCGGCAGGGTAGTCCGGAAATTCATTTATGAGAATAACGTTGAAGATGGTGCAGGCCATGGGTACGGAAATCCAGTGAACGATATCATCTATCTTTCCTGTTTGCAGATAAAAGGCGACAGCCACGGGAAGCCATCCATAGCAAAATCCGATCAGCAATTCCCCGATACCCCGCGTCACCCATCGCAGTGGCGGTGTGGAATAGAAAAAGCCCGCAATGATGCCGATTATCCCAAAAGGAATCGTCCACGTCCCGGTTTTGTAATATCCATTCAATATAATCCCCACCACACCGGCCAGAACGATGGTGACGTAGCCGGCAATCCTGACCTGTTCAGGTGGAAGTAGGTTTTTTACTATAACCTGGGTGCCGCCGGAAAAGGCGTTCCGTTCCATTTCGGCGGAGAGCTTATCACCCGTGAGATCGTGATATTCCCCGCTGTAATAAGTGGAAAGCATGATGAGAATAACAGCCGCCATACCCCAGATAAAGACCGGCCAGTTGAATATCTCATGTAAACTCCAGGCGAGAATCGAGCCAAGAGCGAAGGGAAGAACTCCGACCAGAAGAAACGGCGGTCGGGATAACAGCACCCACAATTTGATAGTGTGACCTATCGACCCTGCATTGCTCGTCCCTACGTGTGGCGGCATTTTGGTTTCCCCTTCGTTTGTGGATGCTTCAAAGCGTCTATGATCGGCGTTAGCCCTTGTGCCACAATCGCTTGCAGGGCCCTTGAGGCAGCGCCGGAAACTTTTTGTCGCCGGTATCGGTCCTCCGCCAAGGCGCCCAAAAGGGGCGCAACCGCGTTAGGATGTCCAATTTTCCCGAGAGCTTGGGCAGCGGCGACACGCACATGCTTCGTTGTATCCTTCAGAGCGCCAACCAGGGCTGCGACGGATCCAGGGTCACCGAGTTCCCCCAGTTGCCACGCCGCATCCCGCCGCTCTTCCCAGGACCGGGATGACCGCAATGTTGTTTCGATGTGATCAGGTAGTTTTGTCATTTGACGACTATTCTCAGTCGATGGCGGCTCATTTGTGGCACTCGAATTATCAAGTGGTTCTGCAGGGCCGCCATTCGGCATAACCGCTATTCCGGCAGATTTCAGCGGGCTTTTGTTTTTCGCGCAAAGTGCGAAGAGGAAACCTATCGGCGTTAGAACAAAAGCCAATATCCCGATGCCGAGGCGCCCCTTCTGGATTCCTGTCACCAAACCCGCGATTCCGATCAAAAGAGCTCCTCCAAAGAAAAGAAGCTTTCCAATGACATCCGGAATGTCCATGATCATGGCTTCAAGGGAGCGGAACGGTGAATTTAAGGCGAAAATCACAAATCCAAAGAAAGCCAGCCACAGGCAAAGCACCACCAGTCCGACCTTCGCACCACTCACCATCGGTCGCTTGCGCTGGATCGAGGGCAATGGAGTTGTTCTTGTGTCCTTTTCATTAGTTTTAGTATTCATATTGCTTGCCTTTTGTTTTACGCCAACGAGCAACTGAGCCGGAACAGCCCACGAGGCCGCGATCGATTCCAGCGACTGGTTGGTGTATTTTTTCTTCGTGTCAGCCTTTGCCCCGTACCAACTTTCCAATCACAACACCTAACGCTCCGAAGATTGTGAAGATTACGAACCCAAGTGAGCCACCGACTATCCCCAAATGGGGCGTCCAGCAATGGTCAAGGTCTGATCCGGTTTTCTCCCGCTTGTCAGGAGTCTTTCTCGTCACATATTACCAAACACCCGGACATGAGATCGTGTAAGGCTTGCTTTCTCTTCGTGAAACCAGCCATCGCAAAGCCGATAAACAGAGGAATAGCTCCGGAAACAAATTTTCCGAAGTGCCGTCCGCTTGCTTTCCAAAATCCGATTCGATTATATGCCAAGTCAACAACCCGGATTCCCAACGCCATCTTGCCGAGCGTTCTTTGCCGAGTTGAACTTTCCATAGCCGCGAAATAGATCCAAGAAAAGATGATTATTAAGGTCACTATCACAATTACGAGAGCAGTCATGAGCGATGGGTTGTTGAATAAATCAGGCCCCAGGGACAAGGCAAGAATGCCGACTATAAATATTACAATTCCATTAACAATGAAGGAGTCCAGAACGAGTGCTGCAAAACGCCTCCAGAAACCGCCATGTTGCGGGGAATTAAGCGTGCCTGATTGTCCTGAGCTCTGCGTTTGAGGAGCAACCATTGGAATCGGATAACGTTTGCTGAATATTGCAACGAGAAATAGAGCCAATGACGCATTAAAGAGGAATTGTCGCGCGACCCCGAATGTCGCTAGATAAGTCCCGATTTGCATCTGGCTCCAACCGTCTTCGTGTCCGAGGATCATTGCCTGTTCCTGGACATAAATGCCCGATAATAGTTCTGCTGACAACAAGCATAATGCGGCAAGCACAAGGCAACAATTCAGAGGATATTTTCGTTTGTATAAGAATGCGATGCCTGCTCCAGTAAAGAGTAAGACCAACGATAGAGTGTGGGGAACTATGCCGGCGATTAACCTGATTTTGTATATATCCATTTGGCAATTACCTCCTGACATGGAAGGTTGTATACGGATCCTGATAAAAACCTCTGTGCTGCAAATCTGCACTATAAAACCCTTCGAAAACACCTGAAGGTCATAACAATATCCAGCTGATTATCAAACACATACAGAGATGATGTCCATTTATCGGGGGTGTTATCTTGTCTGTGTAAGAGCAGGTCTTGATTCCTTGAAGCGCGGGTATGAATCGCCCCGCAGCCGTTTCCGTTTTTTCCCTTTTTCAGTGTCCGGCTGTTTGCGATCTGTGCCCGGAAATCGCGCAAGCTTCCGGGTTTAAGATGAATTTGAGTTGGTTTGTTCCCTTTTTCATTTTTTTGTTTCGGTGGCCGGTACCCTTTCTTCGCCGCCCAAACCCGTTCTCCATGCAGAAAGCCGGTATAGAGAAAACAACTTATTTTCAGGAGTCGCGAAACCTCCAAACCGGCAAGAGTGATTGACTGCTTTCCTCTGAAATGTTTGACGTTTTTATACTCCGATGGGAAGATAAATTCAAGTAACTTATTGAAAATCGGTAACCGGATGACGGTAATGGGAAAGAAGAGATGGATTCGAAGCTTTTTCAATGCCTGTTGCGTATGTGGCCACAGGTGGGGGCTGGACGGAAGGCATTACACAGCGGAACAAGAAATATCTTGAGGAGCTGAGATTAAAGCCAATCGAATCCCTCCTGAAGAATGCAGTGCGGTTAACAACGGATTCCCATTCTGTCTCAATGTGCCGTGATCACCGCACATTTACTGAAGGAGAGTGACTTTCGCGGAAAATACTTGACAGGAACCGGATATTCGAGGTAAATGGATTTCAAATTCAGGGAAAACACGAATGCCTTCAGGAAAAATGGAACATCGGACATCTCATAAAACAAACATGCAGCTCTGGTGGTGGCAGGCCGACATAGAAGGGTCTGTCAGCGTAAATTCCCATGAATGATTAAGTAACATAAAATACTTCACATATTGGGACCGTCGGCAGTACCCGCTGCCCACGGTTCTTTTTTTGTCTGACAGAAAGGGGCGTGGAAAAATCCATTGCCCCTTTTTTAATTCGACCAGAATTGACCGGCACGCTTCGCAGGCGGATCATCACCGCCATATGCGGGATGAAAAGGAGAATATTTAAATGCAGAAACAATCAAACCGTACAGAACAATTACAGACGGCATACACGGGAACCATGCCGGACGAGGCCGGCCATTTCGGTCCTCACGGCGGGCGCTACGTGGCGGAGACGCTGATGGCGGCACTCCTTGAGCTTGAACGGGCCTACCGGGAAATTACAGTTAAGCCCGGTTTCAGAAAAGAACTAGGCAAATTGCTCGCGGACTATGCTGGCCGTCCAACCCCCCTTTATTACGCAAACCGGCTGACCGACTACCTCGGCGGCGCACGGATTTACCTGAAACGGGAGGATCTGACCCATACCGGAGCCCACAAGATCAACAACACCCTGGGACAGGCGCTCCTCGCCCACTGGATGGGCAAGGGAAAAGTCATCGCCGAAACCGGCGCCGGTCAGCACGGTGTCGCCACTGCAACAGTGGCGGCCCTCTTCGGAATGGGATGCAGGATTTTCATGGGAGTTGAGGACATCCGGCGTCAGTCCCCCAATGTACTGAGAATGAAGCTCCTCGGCGCGGACGTCATGCCCGTCGACTCCGGCGCGGGAACATTGAAAGATGCCATGAACGAAGCCATGCGGCACTGGGTGGGCTCGGTGGAAGACACGCATTACATAATCGGTTCGGTGGCAGGGCCTCATCCCTATCCCATGATGGTGAGGGACTTTCAAAAGATCATCGGCGAAGAGGTACGGGAACAGATGCAGACCGCTCTGGGCCGTCAGCCGGATATGCTCGTGGCGTGCGTCGGCGGCGGAAGCAATGCCATGGGACTTTTCTATCCCTTTATCGACACGCCGATTGAACTGCTGGGAGTGGAGGCTGCGGGCAGCGGCATCACATCAGGAAAACACGCCGCGACGCTCGGCGAGGGTTCGCCGGGGGTGCTCCACGGATCAAAATCATACGTGCTCCAGGATGAAAACGGTCAGATCATGGAGGCCCACTCCATCTCCGCCGGGCTTGACTATCCCGGAGTCGGCCCCGAACACTCGCTCCTGAAAGACGCCGGCAGGGCCCGCTATGTTTCCGCCGACGATGACGAGGCGATGGAAGCATTTCATCTCCTGTGCCGGCTGGAAGGAATCATTCCGGCTCTGGAAAGTTCCCACGCCGTCGCATATTGCCTGCACGCCGCCCCAAAAATGTCCACTGATTCGGTTATCGTGGTGAATCTCTCCGGCAGAGGGGACAAAGATCTGGGAATCGTTTCAGACTATGAAGACAAGAAAGGATCAGTCAAGCAATGAACAGACTCGATACGCAATTTGCCGAACTGAAGAAAAAAAACGAAACTGCCCTGGTGGGATTCGTCGCGTCGGGCGATCCGACTCCATCGGTTTCTCTCGAACTCATCATAGCCATGTGCCGCGCCGGTCTTGATATTCTGGAACTGGGCATTCCCTTTTCCGATCCGACGGCTGACGGTCCCGTCATTCAGCGGGCGTCGTCACGGGCGTTGAAGCACGGCGCCAGTCTCGCAAACGCACTGGAAATGACGGTGACTTTGCGGACCATAACCGACATTCCCATCATCCTTTTCAGTTATTACAACCCCATATTTTCCTACGGCGTGGAATCATTCTACCGTGACGCCCGAGCCGCGGGCGCAGACGGCGTGCTCATCGTGGATCTTCCCCACGAAGAATCCCGGGAGCTGACCGGTTGCTGGGATGAAGACGACGCCTTCGCTCTGATCCGACTGGTGGCGCCGACAACGCCGACAGTCCGGATGAGAACGATCGCAGAAACTGCATCGGGATTTCTCTACCTGATTTCGAAAACCGGGGTAACGGGAAGCTCCGGGCTGGATGTTCAATCCGTCCGGAATCATATTACCGATCTGCGAGGCGTTACAGACCTGCCCATCTGCGTCGGCTTCGGCGTCAACAGTCCCGCCGATGCGCAGATTCTGGCGCCATATGTCGACGGCGTCGTCATCGGCAGCGCCTTTGAACGGACAATCGAGGAACATCTGACCGATCCCGACCTGGTGAATCGGCTGGAGGAGCAGGTACGAAACTACAAGGCGGCTCTCCGTCCGGTGCCGGGGGAAGAATAACGAAGATACCGAAAGTTTCGCGCAAGATCCGCGATTACCCTGAATGTCATTCCTGTTTCTCCGTTTTCCGCAGGAGCTTCGAACGATCTATTTCTTTGATACCGTCGATAACCCATTGGTCCACTTTAAAATATTCCTTCCGGTGCGATGGTTTCAGGACATAATAGTGCTCATCTTTCGGTTTTGAAAATACATATGTCTCCGTATCGCCCGATGACAATGTCACAGTGTACGCGAAATGAGAATCGTCACCGTTTACATGAACCTGTGCATCCGGGCCGTGAACGTCACGGATTCGAAGATCGGCGATTCTCCGTGCCAAGCGGTCCGCCTCTTCCGCAATCGTTTCTTCCTCTTTTTCGTTTAACCCCTCAACAATGAGATTTCCATCCCGCCGTGACAGGGCAAAACCGGGCAGTTGAATACGGGCGATTTTCGAGACCTCGTGTTTCAGTACCCCTTTGTCTATCCAGTCTTCAGGTTTCGTGCCTGCCTCATAGACGTTGAAATCAACGGCATAGACCGCATCGTCCCCGGCTCGGCGCATGTGGACCTTTCGATATGTCGGTGATGTGCCGATAAACAGCTCGTCGATTGTCTTTCCGTTGCTTGAGAGGGTAATCTTTCTCTCATAGTCGGTCTCAGCAACCTTGAAACGTTCAGCCGCTCCTTTCGTAGTGGCAACGGGCCAGCCTTTCTTCATCTCCGCCAGCCTTTCAAAAAACCCACCGACCTTTTCGCAGTCGGCGGGAAATGCGTCCATGGAAGCTACGATCCATCCGCCTTCCTGCTTTTTCAGCACTACACGATTTTCGCTGTCGTTCCGTTGTATGAGGATGCCGTCCATCATCTCAAAGTCAGCATCGAGAATCTTTTCCGTAGGGATAAACGTGCCGTAATCGGTTGTTACCAGAGCTGTTCCTGCCGCCACCGCCAGTTGGAAAGCCAGAAATATTCCGAGAGAGATGATCCATCGTTTCATGATCTCACTCCTTCACTCAGTATCAGGTTATACCGTTGCCGAGTCCTGAGAATTGTCCAGCGCCGTATCAGCCACACAACAAAAAGTCCCAGCCCGGCCAGGCTGTAATTCAGATACTCCCAGAAGACCTGGGCGGTACGGTCCAGGGGGATTAATGTTCGAGAGAAGTGCGTGCGTCCGCGGATACCGAGCAGATCACGGTCCTCCAGGGACCAGTCGACCACATTTTTTACCAGGTTCACCGGGTTGATATATTGCGTTCCCATCCCGCCTGAGGCAAGGTGCATCATGGTATCGGAGACAAAGCTGTCTGACGCGAAGAGAACAATGCGGGCCGATTCGGTGGAACGGTCAATCAGCCTCTCGATCACCGGCGTTTCCCCTTCATTCTCGTCTTTCGTCGCGGCTTTCTTCCGGTTGACATCTTCCTTTTCCTCCCTGTCGTCAATAAGCGAAAACGGCCTGTCCGTGAAATAGGATGAAAAGCGTCCCTCGACCACGAGCGCCAGGAGCTTTCTGCCTGCATCATCCCCGGTGGGGAATCCCAATGCGCCGTGAGCGCTGAAATCGGGCTGCAGATTCGTTTCCTCGGATGTCCAGGCCTGCGGCGAACTCTGGAGCAGGCGAAGAATGTTGCGATCCTTGTTTTTGTCGGGATCAACGGCAATCGGCGAAGCCCAGTTCAGGGTTACCTGGTCTATCCCGGCGGCAATGCCGCTTTGCCGATCCATTCCGTCGGCGCGGATATCCACAAAGTAGGGATACTCGACCATGCGGGTCTCTCTGACTGAAAACCCCGCCACACGTCGTTCCACAGGAATAGGAAACGCGGCGTTCTGCGGATCCAGAACCAGCTTTTTTTCAACGTTTATACCGTGGTGGTCCAGCCACTCGGCGAGGCCGGAATCCTTTTTCGCGGCGGACAGCCGGTCCTGCAGATTTACCGAAAACGGCGACATCGCCAGGACTACCGTACCCCCGCGCATCAAAAACTGATCCATGGCGAATAACTGCTTGGTATCAAGCCGTTCCGGCGCTAATATCATCAGTAGGTCCGTTTCCTCCGGAACCCATCCGTTTTTCAGATCGACCGATTCAACCCGATGTTCTTCCCCGAGGGCATTTCTGAGCCATGAAAAGCCTGGTCCGCTGACGGGCCTCCCATAGTCCGGAGGGGGGGGCGTATGCAGCGCCACGGTTTTGAGAAACCCTGTGGAAAAACGCTTGAGTCCCGCTTCAATGCTGCGTTTGACATTTTCCCTGCCGAGATCCTCCGGCAGTGGCACCTGGACAAGTCTGTTGCCACCCTCAAGCACCATGTAGAACCAGAATGTGTCCCGAGAAAAAATGCCTGACGCCATGGGCCGGAATCCGTATTCCGACTGAATCTTCTGTGCCAGGTCGCCGCCGTCTGCGTCCGGATCCTTGATTTCAACAATCAATTGCCCGCCGGACCCTTTTCCGACCTCTTCAAGCACATCCTGAAGATTCATCTTTAACTCAGCGAGTTGTTTCGGCAATTTATTGTCGGCCGAAATATATCCCGTGAATGTCACGGGATGTGAAATCGTGGAAAAAAGATCACCCGCCCCCTGGTATGCATACAGCACCTTCTTTATGGCGCGGGTAATATCGTATTCGGGATTGCGCAGATCAACACTCAGATCCGATTCGCTGCGGACTTTCACCTCGATGAGGTCCTGAAATCCGAGCGTCTCAAACTGGTCTCCATACTTCACCAGGATATCGAAATAGGAGTTGACTACCGATGACTGGTATTTGCTGGCCACCTGAAAGGGAACGGGTCTGATCCCGTATTTCTGACCGGCCTCCTGCTCCAGATCCGGTTCATCCACGGGATCAATAAACTCGACCCTGACACGACCGCTGCCCGCCAGTGCATATTCCTTCAACAGGTCATGCAGTCTCGGAACAAGCGGCGCCAGCAGCGGGTGGGTCCTGGCGCTGAAATAGCCGCGGATCAGCAACGGTTCATGGAGCCGTGCGAGATAGCTCCGTGTGGCATCGGATATGGAGTAGATAGTGCCACTGGTGATGTCCACCCGTGCCTGACCCACCGGCGCGAGCCACAGGTTCGCCGCCAGGAAGTTGGCAATAAGCAGCGCCGCCAGCAGTCCCCACTGGCGATGGCGTCTGTTCGTTTCATTGCCGGCCCATCGCCGCCGTTCAAGCTCGAATATGTTAAGGGTTAGAAATATGCCCATGACGCACAGGTAAAAATACAAATCCCTGATATCGATAATACCGCGGGTGATGGATTCAAACCGTGACCCCGATCCGACGAGCTTAAGCATCTCCGATATTCTGCCGCCGAAGAGGCCCGTCAGTGCATCGGACCCGATAATATACAATATGCCGCCGATGAGCGTGGTGATCATGAGGCTGACGATTTGATTTTCAGACCTGGCGCTGACAAACAGTCCGATAGAGATATATGCCGCCGCCAGGAACAGGGTGGCCAGGTAACCACCGGCCACGGGACCCCAGTCAAGTGAGCCGATGAACGAAACCGTGACCGGCAGCGGCAGGGTCAGCGCCAGTGCCACCAACACAAGACAGAGACAGGCAAGAAATTTGCCCATAACCAGATGAAACGGCGGAGCGGGCGAGGCGAGCAGGAACTCCAGGGTGCCGGAACGTCGCTCCTCGGACCACATTCGCATGGTAATGGCCGCGGAAAGAAAGATCACCAGGATCGGCATCCATTCAAAGAGGGGACGTACATCGGCAATATTACGGCTGAAAAAAGTTTCGACCCAGAAGAAGATAAAAAACGTTATTGACAGAAAGGCTCCCAGAAAAATGAAGGCCGTGGCAGACGAAAAAAACGTGGATATTTCCTTTCGTGCAACATGCAGACTCTGTTTCATGATTTCGCCCTCCCCTCCTGTATGGACATGCCACCGAATATTGTCTCAAGATCCCGGCTTTCAGGATACAGTGAGAAAAGACGTGCGCCGTGATCAATCACCGCTTTCGCCACAGCAGGCGCTGTATGAACGGCACGACCGTCCCCATCGGCAGTAAGGGCGTATCGGAACGAACCGTTGTCGCCGGGCAGAACCTCGAAATTCGCGATGCCTGAAATTGCGTTGAATATCGATCCGGCCCGATCGGGTTCCACATCCGTGGCAATGACGAGGCGATTCACGCGACGGAGGTCCTCAAGCGGCGAATCAAGGTATTTCTTTCCATTGCGAAGAATGATGACACGATTGCAGATCGCCTGCACTTCCTGGAGTATATGGGTCGACAGAATAACCGTGGCCGTGCGGGCAAGGTCCCTGATGAGATTCCGCATCTGGAAAATCTGGCTCGGGTCCAGGCCGCTGGTAGGTTCATCAAGAATGATGATTTTGGGCGCATGCAGAATCGCCTGGGCCACACCGACTCGCTGACGGTAGCCCTTCGAAAGCGTGCTGATGCGCTCCGTGGCCTTGGACTCCAGTTCGGTTCGTCCGATGACATCACGAAGCATTTCGATCCTCCTGCGCTCCGGAATGCCATGCAGCGACGCCGCATAGTCCAGAAAGCCGATGACGGTCATGTCGTGGTACAGCGGACAGTTTTCCGGCAAATACCCTATCCGCTGCTGAATTGCACTGCGGTCGGTTTCCATGTCCAGCCCGTCGATGGCAATTCTGCCGCCGGAGGGTTCCAAACAGCCCGTGAGCATTTTAAGGATCGTTGTCTTGCCGGCGCCGTTGTGACCGAGAAGACCGACGATTTCACCGGTACCGATTTGAAAAGAGACATCATTGACGGCAATCAGCTCGTCGTACCGCCGTGTCAGAGACTCAACGTTGATCATCATTATCCTCTCCATTCCTTTTCTTCTGCATCATCCCCCGTTCCATAAGAAAGACTTTATCGAACATGAAATCGACATCTTTATCAAATTCACCGATATGTTCAAGTATTTTTCATGGAGCTGTTTCATTGCCGATCCTTTATCATGAGGAAATTCATATGGTTCCGGTCAATATCTCCGGCTGATACCTGTTGATATTCCTCTCGGAATTCGCCCCATAATAACGACAGGGCATTTTTCAACGCAAACGCTGCGTCCGGGTCGTAATCCCCTGAATGAGCGGCATAAATCGCCCCTGCATCAAATCTTCGTGTTCCGGCGTCATACATCCGTCCGCCGAGAGGATCTGGTTGGCAAGGCCTGCGAATTCCAGCTTCAACCGGTCCAGAAGCGGAGGGTCTCCGATACAGCTCACAGCTTCCGTGAACAGATTTCTTGTCCCGGCCTGGGCAAGTGGAATAGCAGGAACCGGTCCGATGATTGCTTCATCATGGGCTGAGCCGGAAACGCCCGGCCCGTCCGTTACGAGAACGGCGGCATCCAGGGGAGCGTATACGGCGAGGGCTTCCTCATATGGCAGGAATCCGTGCTCCGCAAGACGCGCACTTTTCAGCTGGTACATCTCTTCTTCCAGTTCGGCAGGTATTGTTCCCCCGAGTCCACAGATGAGACTCGCATACCGCTGAGAATCTTCACGCGCCAGTGCGCTGATAATATCTTCAATGCTTTCCCTGTATTCCCGGTCAACTGCCCGTATATAGAAGACCCCGTCGATGCTGAAAAACCCCTCCGGAAGATCAAGGAGATTATCCTCATTGTTGATTTCCATTACCTCAGCGGTTTTGAACAAATAATAACAGGCGAGATATTCACCCTCGCCCAGAAGCCACCGGGCGAGTTTTTGACGGTCGGCCTGACGGAAAAGATTCAACCAATGAAATGCATGGGATATATCGAGACGGTCTTTCTTCCATAATTCCAGATCAAGGAGACACTGCCACTGGTCGGCTGTCGCCGATGAAAGAATGGCCATGGAGTCATCCGCTCCGACTTTTTTGATCAACCAGAAGAAATCTTCACAGGGGAGCTCCCGGATCAGCGCTCCCGGGTCATGACTGTCGAGTATTTCTTTTAACACCTCTCTGCCCGTCAAGGCATGCAGCTTCCTCGACAAACATTCGCTTTCATATACCACCGCAGGCATTACCGGTTCGGTTTCGTTCACTCTCTTACTGTTCATAACGGTCAAATCGGAGATACTGTCTTCAGCCTGATCACTACATCAACAATTATGAAACTTTCGCGTGATGACCGGTTTCAAACACAGCCGAACGTTCATTGCCCGCATCACGGAAATGAGAATTGATGGCCTTCCGGTCGTTCCATATATAGTCTACGATATCACATAGAGAGGCGTCTTCCCGGCTCAGCCATCCGGGGCAGCTTGCCGATACCTTGTATCGTCCCGTATCATGATTCCAATGAATCTCTATTATCCCTCCATTGACACCCATCAGGGGCAGAAAGTACTGTAAATCTTTTCCGTTTCTGACATCTTCGGCAAGACGCCCGGCATCCTTTTTTGATCTGATCTGAAACCTCTTATAATGTGCCATGTTTCACCCCGACACTATCATGACGATACCGGCTTCCCGCAGCGTTGTTTCCATATTCCGCTTTATGCGGATCTTCGTGCACGGTCCGTACGCCCTCCAATATTGAAAGAGCCGCCGGATCTGCGTAAATAAGTTCACCGTTATTGTAAATTGCCTTCACACCGATCATCGGTGACGAGATGACATTTTCTTTTTCCATCGCACATCCCTCCTTTTTTTTCATGTCTGAGACGTTCCGTGCAGGTTACTACTCGATATCATTATTACTTCGGCAACAATAAATATATGTCAAAGCCGTCGTTCTCGTGACAACGGGAATCCAGAATTGGCCTGGATGCCGGATCAAGTCCGGCATGACATTTGATATGTTTAATTGCCGCAGTAATAATGCAATAATCTTCCGAGACTCTTCCCTCCCGATGGGGAAGGCCGGTTTGGGGTGAAACATTTTCATGAGGCAAAGGCTTTCTCCCCCCCCCGCCCTCTCCCGGGACCTGCACGCCGCCCATCCCGACCGGTAAAATGAGATGGGCGGCTGTCGTGGTAAATGTGTTATTCCGTCTTTACGGTTATCTTCTTAACGGCGGCCTTTGCCTGTTCGGTCTTGGGTACGGTAATATGAAGAACGCCCTTCTTGAAGGACGCCGTCGCCTTGTCCGTATCGACGCCTTCAGGAAGCGGAATCACACGTTGAAACGACCCGTAACGCCGCTCCATATGCCAGTAGTTCTTGTCTTTTTCTTCCTTTTTTTCTTTCTTCTCCCCCTTCAGGGTCAATGCGTTTCGTTCAAGCAGAACGTCGATGTCCTTTTCATCCATTCCGGGAAGTTCCGCCGTAACGGTGAGTTCCTTATCGTCTTCTTTTACGTCGACGGTGGGAGCAAATTGATCCCGCCACTCACCGAACGGCTCTCCCTCAAAGTCGCGGAAGAATGAGTCAAACATTTCATTCATTCGCCGCTGCAGGGCGAAAAAGGGATGTTCCTCTTCGCGCCGCACGGAAACATCTCGTTCCTTTCTGCGGATCGGTATCAAATCTCTCAATTGCATCGTCTTTACCTCCCTTTACCCGGTTTGCACGGTTATTTTTTTCGGTTTTGTCTTTTCGGCCTTGGGAAGTATCAGCCGTAATACTCCGTCCTTGACGGTCGCCTCGATTTTTTCCTGATCAATTTCATCGGTAACCGTGAAGGATCGTCGAAAATCGCCGATACCATACTCTGCATAGGCAACCCGGTAATCCCGGTGGTATGCTTCAGCGTTGACGGTTCCGTGCATCGTCAACACGCCTTTTTCCAACGTAATATCGACATTCTGCTCATCAACTCCGGGCATGTCGGCGATAAGTATGATCGAATCGGCTTTCTCAATAATGTCGGTCCTCGGTATAAATACCCGTCGAGAGCGGGTCGTTTCCGCCTGTAAGGGGTTCCGTTCTTTTCGGATCTCAAGATCTTTTCCTGTTTCTGCCATAAGAATCACCTCCTCCCTTACTCACTCTTGATGGATATCTTCCTCGGCTTATCACTTTCGATACGAGGAAGTTTCACGGTAAGGGTGCCCTTTTGATACGAGGCTTCAACCTTGTTTCCATCGACCCTGAAGGGCAACCGCACGCTTTTCCTGAATGTGCCGTGGGGCCGCTCCTGTCGGTGGTAGGCTTCTCCTTCGGCAAGCTCTTCCATGACCCTCGATCCGCTTACTGTCAGAACATCACCTTCAACAGAAATATCGATGTTCTTCGGATCAACACCGGGTATCTCCGCTGTTACCAGCACGTCGTTCTCCCGTGACCAGGTGTTGGCGGCGGGAAAACTTTGAGAATACGGAATGCTGGTGCCCGAAAAGAGACGCCCCATTTCCCGCTGCATGCGGTCAAGCTCGAGCCACATATCCTGCATCCAGTTAAACTCTCTAAATCCCGGTATCAACATATGCGGTACCTCCTTTCCTCACGTTTTTTTAAAATCTCCTGTAAAATAGTTTATTTAAAACTTCATGTCGCTGCTTGTGATCCCGTGATCATCGGCATTATGTATATAATGCTCCGAAGCGGACATTTTCTCTTACGAAACCGTTGAAAAAAGCCCATCTGCGGCGTTACCCGCATGCTTCGTCACTGCGATGTATCCACACGTACTACTCGTTCCTCATAATTTCGGACGCCTTGCACCTGGACATTTTTGAACAGCCTCACCTTGGGACTATTTTAACGGTCTGATACGGCCCTCACGGCTTCTCGCGATCCACATGACCCGCGTCCTCATTGAATGTTAAAAGTTCAGCAGGAGAAACATGACAATTTCTCTCATGAATCCTTTCATTCATTGAATGGACCGCAGCGTTGAACCACCGGGTCCTCGCTTCGTTTCGTGTCGGATGAAATGTCTAAACGATGAAGATCTTCGTGATCTGCAGACAGATTTTCACATCCATTCCCGGGGGTTGTATCCTTTTGAGTAGTCCCCGCAGGCCATATAGAGACAGTGTGTCCTGGATCGTCTGCACGACGGCGGCACACTTGCCGTCAGAATCCACTCCTCTGGGTGAAATCCCTTTGCATTGTTTCCATATGCCATGAAAAGTCTGTGCGCTCTGCAATGCTCGTCCGGGGTGGGATTCTGTTGAGCGTCAAGTGTGCCCGCAGTACCTGTTCTCTCGTGTAACCTTTCCGCCGCCAAGGCCATACCTTCCACCTCCTGCTTTGCAGCGTTTTTTAGAGTCGGACATATATGACAGTCAACATTATGATATTGTTACCTTATTGTCCTTTATGTCTAAAAAATAACAATGATTTTTCAATTGTCAAGTGAAAAATTTTCAAAAGACATATGATCACTATTCGCCTTCGAATAACTTGAAATAAGGCGTTATGTATCGTACGGTATCATGAAAAAGTAAGCAAAACTGCCGCGATTTTCCGATGCCCGGTTGCAAAAGAAACGGATTCTTACCGCTTGCACACTGAGTCGGCGCGCAACCCACACAATGACAGGGGAGATCAACGATGCATAAAAAACTGATCATTCTTACCGGCGCTTTTATCATACTGGCGCCGATAGTATTGTATTTTGCTTTTCCCGGCGTCGTGTATAATATTTTTGTACAGTCGGCACGGAGATCTGCAGGACTTTCACAGAAAGTCATAACGGTTGACAAGTTCACCATAGCATATCTTGAAGGCGGCAAAGGGGATACGATCCTTCTGCTTCATGGTTTTGGCGGGGATAAAGATAATTGGACGATATTCGCAAAGTCGCTCACACCTTATTTTCACGTTGTGGCAATCGATATCCCGGGCTTCGGAAAAAGTTCAAAAATCCCGACGGAGTCATATACTATCGGCAATCAGGTAAAACGAATAAGGAACATTGTCGACACTCTGGGACTGACGAACTTTCACCTGGCAGGGAATTCCATGGGCGGGACTATTGCAGGCAAGTATGCAGCTGATGTACCCGACAGAGTGCTCAGCCTGGCCTTGTTCAACACCGGGGGAATATATTCGGCGGAGAAAAGCGACGTGATAAAATTGTTGGAACGAGGAGAGAATCCCTTTCTTATCGATTCTTCCCGCGGGTTTGATAGAATGATGGCACTGCTTTTTGAGATGCCTCCCCCGATACCACGCCGCATCAGGGCATATCTTACTGAACAAGCCATATCGAGTAGAGATTTCAATAAAAAAATCTGGAATGAACTCGCAGGTGAACTGTATTCATTAGAATCCGACTTGCCGAGAATCAGAGCCGAAACATTCATTGTATGGGGAGAAAAGGATCGCATACTTCATGTGTCATCGACACGTATCCTGGAAATGAACCTCTCTCGTGCCGACACCATAATTATTGAAGGGTGCGGACATGTTCCAATGCTTGAGAAACCCCATGAAACAGCTGAATATTATTTGGAATTTCTCAACATGGTCCGGTAAGTTATGCCGGGCCGCATATGCCTATCACGGCTTTCGACCCCGCAGCCACCGTGGTTTTACCGATAAGTTCCATTTGACACGCCGGTTTCCCCTGTCCTATAGTCAGGCAATCGAAAAGACACTTCTTATCAATCCCCCCCTTCTCACCGGAAAGAACGGGGTTTCGCATGTGAAAGTAGAGAAAGAACGGCTTGAATCCGACACTATCCCCTTCATTCGTGACAAAACTGCAAATATTTATACCCTTTGCCTTCGGGTATTTCCTGTCATACCTGTATCGGGTCATCAATGCGGTTCTGGCTCCCGGCCTCACTTCCGATCTCGGTCTGGAACCGACCGGACTCGGATTGCTCACCTCCGTTTATTTCTTAACGTTCGGCGCCTTTCAACTGCCCCTGGGAGTGCTGCTGGACCGTTTCGGTCCCCGAAAAATCAATGCCGCCCTTTTGCTGGCGGCCGCCGCCGGTGCAGCAACCTTTGCCCGGGCCGACGGCATGACCGGCCTGACTGTCGGACGGGCGCTGATCGGGTTCGGCGTTTCGGCGTGCCTGATGGCGTCATTCAAGGCCTTTGTAATGTGGTTCCCGCTGGATCAATTACCGCGAATCAACGGGATTCAGATGGCCATGGGCGGGCTGGGCGTGCTCATGGGAACGGCACCGGTCGAAGTCGCTCTGTCCGTAACTGATTGGCGTGGCGTCTTCACCGTCCTCGCATTCGTGACCCTGATCGTTGCCGCTGTAATATGGGTTGTCGTCCCGGAACGAACAATTGAAAACCGGGACGTGGGGTTCTTCGATCAGCTCCATGGGATCAGGCTCATTTTCAGTGATTACACTTTCTGGAGAATTGCTCCCTGGACGGCCCTTTCCTTTGGAACATTTATGTCGATCCAGGGATTATGGGCAGGTCCATGGCTCAGAGATGTGGCCGGAATGGCCGCAATGACGGTGGCGGAAACCTTGATGTGGACGGCGGTGGCCATGACCGGCGGTTTTATCATTCTGGGAGCGGCAGCCGAACGGCTCAGCCGAAGAGGATTCCCGGCAATGACAACGGCGGCCTGCGGGATGTTCGTTTTTATGGCGCTGTTGCTGGTGATCATCTTCGAACCGACCCGCTGGGCGGTTGCCGTTATGATCCTCTTCGGGTTTTTCGGAACATCGGGCGTCCTGCCGTATGCCGTTCTCTCCCAGAGCTTCCCTCCCCATCTCTCGGGACGGGCAAACACCGCTTTAAACCTGATCGTTTTCATGGCTGCATTTATGATCCAATGGGGAATGGGAGCCGTCATCGGTCAGTGGCCGGTCAGCGAGGCGGGAGGATATTCAGCCGCCGGTTATCGTGCGGCATTCAGCATCATGCTGGGCCTGCAGGTTATTTTCTTTCTCTGGTTCGTCTTCTCAGGCGGTGTTCGCGGGAAAGGCCGCTGACATCTGCGAGAAATACTCGCCGAACATCATGAGGAGCTTCGGCTTTCGCCATTGTCTGAATCAGGCAAAGGATTTCGATGCTGATAAAAATATTTACCGGCAGCTTGTTGTAAAATCCAACGGGGTCGAACCCCGTTGGATCAGCAATCACACCATCGCCGGAACCGGCCTACATCACCGGTGCGCTTATTTCAGTTATAATTGTCGGACTTGCATTACTTTCATGCAGGGTGATACGGAATTCCGTCGCACCTGATGGTATCCCGACATGGAGATCAATAGTCTTGGTACTATGAGCCGGAACGTGCCATTGCATGGTGCATCCGTAATAATGGTCCCAGGGTGCCGCAGAGTCCGCACGCCACCAATACTTCATCAAATAATTTTTCGGGATTGAATGCGCGCTCGCATTACGTATCGTCAGCGGACAAAGACGTCTGTTATTTGAACCGGAGCCGACCGCCCCTACGGAAAGGTTTGTAAACATGACAGGCCCACTGTCAAATTTTGAGGTATTCACGGATGGACCTGGTCGAGATTGTACCGGTTTCGGCGGCGTATTTTTCAATTGTTTGGTGGTAACCCCCTTGTCCCTGGGTGAGGTTATCGTACCGGACTGAGCGTACGATAAAGATGCCGACAGAAAAACTATGATCATTGCCAAAATACAAAACTTGACTTTCTGCATGACGATTAAACCCTCCTCTAAAGATCGATCTGAAAAACACACACATTTTGTCTGGAGAACAATAATGAATGCGGTCGCCCATGTCAAGATGATTCTCCGGGGATGGTTGACGGCCAATGTTCACCGGAACGACGGGATGCTTTGTCACCTGGCAGGATAAACGAACGGAGAAATAGGGTGCATGTACCGCCGGGCGGACCGGTCGTATTATCCGCTCAGCGCGTCCAGCACTTTCAGCATCTGAATATTATCCGGTATATCCGACATCCCGGTGCCGTAATGGGCAAATACAAGGTCACCCTTTCGGTCAATCGCGAACAGTGCCGGCATCCGGCCAAGTTTCAGTATTTTCCATTCCTGGCCGTAGAGTTCGGCGAGTTTCCCCTCCTTGTCGGGAACACCGATCATGGGAAGGTCCTCTTTTTGCCAATACTCAGCTACTCTTTTCGCTGTGTGCGGCGCAACGACAACAATCGTTGCGTTTCTCGACGTGAATTCCTCGAAATCCCGTTTCATCTGCCCCAGATGTTTTCGTGCATAGGGTCAGCCGAACTCGCGCAGGAACACCAGCAGCACGGGCCCCTGTTGCCGCAACGTCGACAGGCTTATTTTCCTGCCGTCGTATGAAACCGCTTCAAATTCAGGCGCGGCCATGCCGCTGACGAGGACCGACAATCCGACAATGAACCACATGCAAGAAGAACTCATGGAAACACCTCCTGTCTCTCACCGGAGCATGCTTCGGTGAGAATATCTCGCCCGATGTGGAGAGAAGAACACAGGCACACATCGCCCCTGATTCAATCAAAATGAACATGCACAAACATTTCGCTGAGCGCCACATAATTAGGAAAGCACCGGCCTTTTCGTCTCATGACGTAGTGTTTCTAATCTTGCATAACAATAGAAATTTATCAATCATACATTACGGGAGGAAGCATACTTCCCTGCCCACCGGGCGGTATATCTGAAAAACATACATGGGCAAAGTCACACCCCTTTACTCCCGTTCCGCACATATTCACGTCCACATGATGGGGTATTCTGCGCGAAGAAGCCAAAACCCCTTTGCCGGGATAATCAAACATGAGACAGCATATCAAAACAAAAAAAAGAGGCACGGATTTCATCCGTTACCCCTTGTAATATTGGTCGGGGCGGCGGGATTTGAACCCACGACCCCCTGCTCCCAAGGCAGGTACGCTACCAGGCTGCGCTACGCCCCGACAAAAGTCCGAGAAGCACTTACGGTGCCTCTTCACTGGACGGCCGTCCCCGTGAAAACAGGGATTTCATTCGTCATTGATCTTACGGTTCCCACTTCCGCTGAATGCCGGAAAATAGTGGGTTATACAAATATCTCCTGTAGTTATGTCAATTGCCGTCTTCTTGCAAGCTTTTTTCAGTTTGTTGAATGCTCGTGCCCGATGACTGATCCTGTTTTTTATGTCCGGGCTCAGCTCGGCCACGGTCTTTCCATATTCTGCTACATAAAAAACGGGATCATACCCGAATCCCTCGCTTCCCGCCGCGGTTCGGGCAATGGCTCCCCGCAGTTCCCCGTCGAATGACCGGTACGTTCCGTCCGGCTTATAGAGTACGAGGACACAGCGGAATGCCGCTCCCCGTTTTTCCGGTGGAACCGTTTTGAGCGCCTCAAGGAGCTTCCGATTATTTTCGTCATCCGTTGCATCGGGTCCGGAATACCGCGATGAATGAACACCGGGCCGGCCGTTCAGGTAATCGACTTCAAGGCCCGAATCGTCGGCGATGACCCATTCACCGGTATGCTCAGAAACCATTCGGGCTTTCTTCAATGCATTTTCCAAGAACGTCGACCCGTCCTCCACGACTTCAGGCACATCGGGATAATCGTTCAATGATAAAACCGTTACTTCATGGCATTCCAACAATGATTTGATTTCTCTAAGTTTTCCCTTATTCCTCGTTGCAAAGACGATTGTTTTCAGTTCAGATCCCCCAGTATTTCAATCTGCCTGTCCGTCAATTCTGTAATTCCTTTTAAGGCGACATCCATCATCTTTTCCAGATCGTCCCGGGAGAACGGTTCCTGCTCGGCGGTGCCCTGCACTTCGATGAACCTCCCCGAACGCGTCATGATGATGTTCATGTCCACCTCGGCCTGTGAATCTTCCCGATAGTCAAGATCCAAGAGAACCTCGCCGTCCACAATGCCGGCACTGACGGCCGCGACGTACTCGGCTACGGGAATCCTGTCGATAATGCCGTCATTCCTTAAGGAGCGAAAGGCATCGATCATGGCGACAAAGCTTCCGGTAATCGACGCGGTCCTCGTTCCCCCGTCGGCCTGAATGACGTCGCAGTCGATGTACATGGTTCGTTCCCCGAAAGAATTCAGATCGGTGATCGCGCGGAGAGACCGTCCGATGAGCCGCTGTATCTCATGGGTCCTCCCGCCGATTCTTCCCCGGGACGACTCCCGCATGTTCCGCTCGGGTGTTGACATGGGCAGCATGGAGTACTCGGCGGTGAGCCAGCCCCGGCCGGTGTCCCGCAGGAACGGCGGCACCCCGTTTTCCAGCGATGCCGTGCAGATAACCCTGGTGTCGCCGAGTTCGATAAGGACGGACCCTTTGGGATAGAGAAGAAAATCCCGCCTGATCCGCAGTTGTCTCATCTCATCATTCTTTCTTCCGCTATTTCTCACCACTTTGCCCCATTGTCGTGAAATACTCTTTGATACTCTTACTGAGCGCCTCGGCAATCGCTTTTTGAGCATCCTTCTGTGTCAGTTTTTTCCGATTCTCTATGTTGGTGGCAAATGCCAGTTCTATAACAACCGCGGGGATGTCCAATTCATCAAAACCCGGCACGGGCGCTTCTCTCAGCCCTCTGCCCTGCCGCGGGAAAATCGGTTCGATGTTCCTCATGACATGTTGAGCAAACCTCACGCCCTCATTCAGGAATTTGTTTCGAACCATGTCATCGATGATTTCCGACGAACCGCCCTGCTGTTTCGACCCCTTTTTGAAACCGGGAAAGTAGACTTCGTATCCCGATGAACTCCTCCCGAAACCGGCATTCACGTGAATGGCGACAAAAAGATCCGCCTTTGATGCCCGCGCCATTTGAATTCTTTCCGACGACGCAAGATCCTCGTCGGCCGTCCGTGTCAGCTTGATCGAAATCGGCCCCTTTGTACCGATCTCTTTCCGTATCTCACCGGCAATGAAAAGGGTGACATCCTTCTCATAAACCGTGTTCGTCAGCCGAACACCTTTGTCGCTCCCTCCGTGGGCCGGATCGAGGACGACAAGGTATTTATTCGCAGCCGTCGCAATGGTCGCCGGCAAAAAAATCAGGGTAATGAGGATCGCGGCGATCCCCCTGCACAATCTCATAGTCATGATGGAATATTCCTTTATGATGGATTACAATGTATCGCTTCAAGCTGAGGATTCATACAGCAACTCCGCGCCCCTGTCAATACCCCATGGGACGTCTCACATATACGCCTTCCGTTTGCCTCCCGGCAGCGAGCCGCGTAACCGCTCAATGGTCTGCACGCTTTTCAGTTTTCTGAGGGCGGAAACAAGGGTATTGAACTGATCGAGATCGCTCACGTCCAGCTCAAAGTCACAGGTTGCATTTTCTCCCCTGATGGTGTCGATATTAGCTGAGCTGATATTGATTCCCAGATTGGATATGACATTGCTCAACTCCGAGAGGAGCCCCCGCTTATCGATGCAAATGACCCTGATATTGACGGGAAATGCCTGCTTCTGCCCGATGTTCCATTTCACATCGACAAGCCGTTCAGGATCCATCTCCTGGACGCCGGGACATGTTGCTACGTGGACACTGACACCGCGTCCCCGGGTTATGTAGCCCACCACATCATCTCCCGGCAACGGGGTGCAGCATCGGGCAAACCGCACCATGACATCGTCGACACCGGTAATTGAAATGCCCGCATCCGCGGATTTCTTTGTCTTTTTTTTCTGTTTTTCAACGGGGATTTCTTCTTTGACTTCTTCTTCAGGCATGATGCGGTTGACGATGTACTTTGCGGATATCTTGCCGTATCCGATAAGGGCAAGAAGGTCGTCGGCGGTGGCAAGAGACTGTTCCGCCAGGATTTCCTTGAATTCGTCAGTCCTGGCTGCCTGATTTAACTTGAGGTGGACCTTTTTGAATTCCCGCTCCAGCACATCTCTGCCGATGGCGATGCTCTTGTCCCGTTCCTCCGTTTTTATCCATTGCTTGATTTTCGATATGGCCCTGGACGTCACCGCATATTTCAACCAGTCCTTACTGGGATGGTGCCCCGGCTGCGTAATGATATCAACGGTGTCCCCGTTCTGAAGCTTATACTTGAGGGGGACGATGTTCCTGTTCACCTTGGCTCCCACGCACTGATTCCCCACATCGGTGTGGATGCTGTAGGCAAAATCAATCGGCGTCGCCCCTTTTGGAAAGGCTTTCACATCGCCTCTTGGTGTGAATATGTAGACCTCATCTGGAAAGAGCGCCATTTTCAGACTGTGCATGAACTCCCTGGCGTCCTTGTGCTCCTGCTGCAATTCGAACAGCTCACGCAGTCTCTTGATGTGGTCCTCTCCCCCATCGGGAGATACCTTGCCTTCTTTGTATCGCCAGTGGGCGGCTATTCCTTCTTCCGCCCATTCGTGCATTTCCCTGGTCCGGATCTGTATTTCCACACGCTCGCCGTACGGCCCGATGACCGTCGTGTGAAGCGAACGATAGTTATTTGCCTTGGGCATGGCGATGTAGTCTTTGAAGCGTCCCGGCACGGGTTTCCACAGGGCGTGAACGACGCTGAGGGCCTCATAACATCCTTTCACTTCATTTGCCTCAAGTATGATGCGGAAGGCCGTGAGGTCATAGACCTCGTCGAAATTGATATGCTGTTCGTTCATTTTGTTGAAAATGCTGTAAAAATGCTTTGCCCGTCCCTCCACCTCGGCCTGAAGGTGAAAAGCTTCCAGGTTTTCCCTGATGATGCGCTTTACTTCTTCGGCGTAGGCATCCCGTTCCTCCTTCTTCTTGGCGACACGGTCGATCAAATCAAAATAGTCCTCTGTAAACAGATACTTGAATGATAGATCCTCAAGTTCCACTTTCATCCAGTTGATGCCGAGACGGCTTGCCAGCGGCGCATACACTTCAAGCGTTTCCCGGGAGATGTATTTTTGCTTGTTTTCGGGCTGATACTCAAGGGTTCGCATATTGTGCATTCTGTCGGCCAGTCGAACCAGCAGGATTCTGATATCGTCCGACATGGCCAGCATCATTTTTCTGAAATTTTCCGCCTGTTGCTCCAGCTGACTGCTGAACTTGATCTTGCTGATCTTTGTCAGACCTTCCACCAGAAAGGCGACTTCCTTGCCGAAGGCCTCTTCGATTTCCTCGATTGTCGTCAAAGTATCTTCCACGGTGTCATGAAGCATGCCGGTAATAATACTGGCTATGTCGAGCTTCATATCGACGAGCATTCCCGTCACCTCAAGGGGGTGGATCAGATAGGGCTCACCCGAGAGGCGGCTCTGCCCCTGATGAACCGTTGCGGAAAAGATGTAGGCCTTTTCTATCATTTCCAGGTGTTCCTCGGAAAGATATTCCTGAGCCTTATCCAGTATGTCGGTAATTCGTATCATTGACACAAGAGCCTGCATCCATTTCCCGTTTTGTTTCGGGAGAATCTACGCCTCATTACTGCTCCGTAACTCCCCGGCAACAATATCCGCAATGTACTCCGCTGCTCCGTTCAGATCGAGTTCCCGGACTTCGCCGGATTTCCTGAATCTCACTTCCGCTTTACCTTCGGCGAATTTTTTCGGTCCCATGGTGAGACGCAAAGGAATTCCGATGAGATCGGCATCCTTGAACTTGACGCCTGCCCGTTCGTCACGATCGTCAAGAATCACTTCAACACCCATCGCGGTCAGTTTTTCATACAGATCCGCCGCCCCCCGGGACAACTCATCCGCCTTCATATTCACCGGTGATATAATGACGTGATACGGCGCAATCGCCATCGGCCAGACAATCCCGTCTTCGTCATTGTTCTGTTCGATGCATGCGGCGACCGTTCGCCCCACACCGATACCGTAGCACCCCATAATCATTAATTTTTCTTTCCCA
>Ga0209614_1000744_pt1 | contig 27469 bp, 25 predicted proteins | sample BlaSprsedimmetaG_FD_185484 | JGI IMG/M metagenome (GOLD analysis project Ga0209614, IMG submission 185484) | Hot spring sediment bacterial and archeal communities from California, USA to study Microbial Dark Matter (Phase II) - Blank Spring... ... | reverse complement strand
GCCTTTCGTCTTGCAGCTTATAGTCTCCAGCGAAGCGCAAGCGCCATAGGTGCATTTTTTCGAAGGAAAAAGGCTCATATAGGAGCGCCAAAAGCTATTACTGCAACAGCCCACAAAATCGCCCGTATCTTTTATAACATGCTCAAATATGGCACAGAATATACTGATCTCGGCCAAGAATATTATGAACAACGCTACAAAGATCGGGTGATCGCAACCTTAAAACGTAAAGCAAAAAACCTTGGCTATAAACTTATAACTATCAAAGAACATGAACAAATTATACCAGCTACGTCAACCTGAGTTCGTTGGAAGTCAATTTTGGGACGGCACAGTAAAAAGCTCTCCACCGCAGGCGGACAAGGTGCGTCCGCCGTGGCGGAAGGAATGAGGCGTACTTATAGCTACGCCGCAGTGACGAAGGATGCCGCGCAACGCAGCAAATGGACTTTTTACGAAGCCGTCAACAAAAGCCGGGGAAAAGCCTTGACGCCATGGGAGGTGCGTGTTAACTATTGAAGCTCCCCGTCCGCCGCAGGCGGGCGGCGGACGGGGAATCTCCGTATGCAAGGTAAAATGCATCGTATTCGCTCGCTATGCATGTTCAGACCGTCAGTTTTTGGCTTTTGGATATAGACCGTCCTGTAGAGGGGCGGTTCTCGGTTTATAAAGAGGATGGCTAGTGGCCTGCATAAAGCCCTTCCGTGGGCTCAGATACGACCCTAAAAAGATTGGTGATATGGAAAAGGTGGTGACACCGCCTTATGATGTCATATCGCCTGAGCAGCAGGAGGCCTTTTACGACAAAAGTCCGTATAACGTAGTGCGTCTGGACTTCGCAAAGAATTTAGAAGACGATGGTGAGAAGCATAACCGCTATACCCGGGCCGCTCAAGACTTTAAGGACTGGCAGAAGGCGGCTGTACTTGTCCGTGATGAGCGGCCGGCCATCTATTTGTACCATGTTACCTACACCCTGGATGATGGCCGTGTCTTTACCCGTAAGGGTTTTCTCTGTCTGGTAAGATTGGAGGATTTTTCTGCCGGTATAATCAGGCCCCATGAAAAGACCTTTCCTAAGGTTACTTCCGACCGGCTTAAGCTGATGGAGCACTGCTCGGCCAATTTCAGCCCGGTATTTTCCCTTTACTCGGATACTGAGAATACCGTCACGGAGATACTTGAGAGGCATAAAGAAAAGTCTTCTCTTGCCTCTTTTTATGACTGGGCAGGGCTAAAGCACGAGCTGTGGGCCGTTACGGACCCCAAGGCCATAGCCAGGGTCCAAAAAATCTTGGATAAAGAGGTCCTTTTCATCGCCGACGGGCATCACCGCTATACCACGGCCCTCGAGTATCGCCGGATAATGCAGGAGAGATACCCGGAGTACGGGGAGCAGCAGGTATTTAACCATATCATGATGTACCTCTGCAGTATGGAAGATAAGGGGCTTGTAATACTCCCGACCCACCGCCTGGTTACCTGCGAGAAAGGCCTTTCATGGCAGGATTTTAAAAAGAAGGCCGTAAGCTATTTTAATGTAGAGAAATTTCCTCTTAATAGCCAGGATTATGCGGGCCGGGCCCAAGAGGTCCGCCGTGCCCTGGAGAAGGCCAGCCGGGACAGGCGGCAGGCTATAGGCCTTTATACCGGTTCCCATGACCATTTTTATCTCCTAAGTTTAAAGAAGGAGATGGTGCCGGAGATATCTGGCAGAGAGGTGCCTGCCCCGCTCCAGGAACTGGATGTCTTTGTATTGACCGAACTTGTTCTGGGCCGTTTCCTGGGATTGACAAATACAAATAAAGACAACGCCTCTGGAGACAGGGTGAGTTACTATCATAATGCCCGCGAGGCCATGGAAAAGGCGGCCAGGGACGATAAGACCTGGGCCTTCCTGCTTAATCCTACCCCTATTGAACAGGTAAAAAATGTGGCCACGGCTGGCCTGGTCATGCCCCACAAGTCCACCTATTTCTATCCAAAGGCCCTGACCAGCCTGGTCATCAATAAGATCGTCCCCGATGAGGAGGTGTAAGGTTTATATCCGCAGATAGAGAGGCCCTCTGTGCCCCCGAAGAGACCCGGGATACCCTCTTTCATGGAAAGATCAGGGTCATCCAAAAAAAATCCGGTTACCGGTTTTCCATTGATGCCGTAATTCTCGCCCATTTTCCAAACTTCAAAGATAAAGATATTGTCGTGGATATTGGCTGTGGTTGTGGGGTTATCCCGCTTATTATTGCCTACCGCAGGCCGCGGGTTCGCCTTTTTGGTCTCGAGCTGCAGGAGGAGCTTTTTGACCTGGCCAGGCGAAATGTGATCACAAACGGCCTTGAAGATCGCATCACAATACAGCAGGGCGATTTAAAGAATCCGGAGGGTATATTCCCGGCCGCACGTGCGGATTGGGTGGTCAGTAATCCCCCTTATGGCCGATCATCATCCGGCCGTTTGAACCCGGAAGAAGAAAAGGCCCTGGCCCGGCATGAAATAGCCGCTTCACTTTTGGATGTCCTCAAAGCCGCGCGCTATTTTCTGAAACCACGCGGCCGGACAGCCATTATCTATCCGGCCCGGCGCACTGCCGGTCTCCTAAGTGCCATGCGGGAGACCGGGCTGGAGCCAAAGCGCTTACAGGTAGTGTATTCTTATCCGGGAGATGAAGGAAGATTTGTCCTGGTGGAGGCCGTCAAAAAGGGCGGTGAGGAGCTCAAGATTCTGCCGCCATTTTTTATTTACGATCAGGCCCGGTGCTATTCTCCTGAGATGCAACGTCTTTATGAGGACCGGGCGCCGAAAGGGTAAATCGGATATCCTTGATTAGCAGCGAGCCAAGTTTGGTATTAAGGTTGTCGCGGATTATCTCCTTGGACATCTGCAAATGATGCATCCACATGGGGTCTGAGACACCGACCCAGAGACATCCCTGCTTGAAACTCTTAGGCTGGGCCTGCCGGGCTATCACACTACCTACTACCTCGTCCCAGCAATCCCAGACACTATAGACCCTGAGGCGTTCTTCCCAGTTCCTCTCAGAGGCTATCTTTTTCAGGATGCTGCCGATGGAAGTTAGAGCCATGGGTATCCAAAATTAACTAGGAAACTAATTAGGGTGTAGTTTTTGCAGATACCTGCAGGAAGATATTTTCTCATAAACTAACCGGTCAGTTTTTTTAATTTACCTTCCACGAGGTTTCGAATTTCATGAAGCCTTTCATTGCTTAAGGCCTCGAAGCGTAAAACCAGCACTGGCTGGGTATTTGAAGCCCGGATGAGTCCCCAGCCGTCATCAAATACAATGCGCACGCCATCTATGTCGATGGTCTTATAGTGAGCTTGAAAGTATTCTTTGACCTTTTCCACCACAGCAAACTTGGATTCATCGGGACAGGGAACCCGGATCTCCGGAGTAGAAAAAGTCTTCGGCACGTCGGAGAGGAGTTCACTCAACGGCCGTTCTGATTGGGCGACAATTTCGGCCAGACGGAGGGAACTATAGATAGCGTCATCAAAGCCCAAATAGCGATCGGCGAAGAAGATGTGGCCACTCCTCTCACCGGCCAAAAGGGCCTTTTCTTCCCTTAACTTGCTCTTTATAAGGGAATGGCCGGCCTTCCACATGATGGGCCGGCCACCGTTTTGGGCGATGTCATCATAAAGGGTCTGGGAACATTTGACTTCTCCGATGACGGTCGCGCCAGGATTGGCCTTTAATATCTGGCGTGAGAAGAGGATGAGAAGCTGGTCGCCGAAAAGGATGTTGCCCTTTTCGTCCACTACCCCCAGACGGTCGGCATCGCCGTCGTAGCCGATACCGAAATCAGCCTTCTTCAAGGTCACCAGTTTTATAAGATCAGCAAGGTATTCGGGGATGGTGGGATCAGGGAAATGGTTGGGGAATTTCCCGTCCACTTCGCAGTATAGCTCTGTAACCTCGCAGCCAAAATGACGAAAGAGGTCTGGTGCCACCAGCCCTCCGGTGCCATTTCCGGCATCTATGACTACTTTTAATGGTCGCTTAAGGGAGATGTTTTGTTTTATGTAATGCTTATAGGCGGGAATTATGGGAATTGAGGATAAGGAGCCGGCTCCTGAAGTAAAGGCCCTGGCCTCGATGATCTTTTTTAGCCCCTGGATGGCCTCCCCGTGTATGGTCTCTTTTCCCACACAGATTTTAAAGCCATTGAACTCCGGTGGGTTGTGGCTGCCGGTTACCTGAACCCCGCCATCCTTCCGAAGATGGAAGATGGAGAAGTAAAGAAGTGGCGTGGGGCAGAGGCCCACGTCTGTAACATTGCAACCTGTCTCCAGGATACCTTCGGTCAGGGCCTTCTGAAAACGTTCTGAACTCAGCCGGCCATCCCGGCCCACGGTGACATCTTTCAGGCCATTTTTGCAGATTGTGGTTCCATAGGCGCGGCCGATGTCGCGCACTATCTCTTCGGTCAGGTCCTTATCTACAATGCCTCTGATGTCGTACTCTCTGAAAATAGCCGGGTTCATCGGGGTCACATCTTCATATGTCATTAGTTATCTCTTTGACCATTTGGGTTAGCCTACTATCTGAATCCAGATATTCCTGCCCTCGCCTGACCGCGCCGGTAACCGCGGTATATCCCACTCCAAAAACCTTTCCGATCTCCTCATTCCGATATTGGCCGAGTTGATATAAGATGTAAATGGCCACATCCCGCTTCGGACGCCGCGTTCTTTTAGAATTCAAAACCGCATCAGGATCTTTCTCTCCCAAATGCTCCAATATCTTAAAAACAACCGACTGAATATCTCTATTTCCTAATAATCTGCTTTGCGGCGTCTCACGATGCTCTTTTTCCTTAATGCGCTGAATACACTCCTTTAAAAACTCCTCGCTCCCGAGGTATAAGCCATGCCTGAGATCATCCATCAAATTACTCTTTTTTTCCAAAAACAACTGCTGAGCATTTAAAAATCTCTTGCGGCTTCCCCCGTGCATGCCAAGCACCAGTTCTGTTGTCAACCATGGCGGCTGATGCGTCTTAGCCGCGTATGCCTGATAACTGCTCCATTTATAACCCGATAACCTCTCTACCAGACCAGCCCGCAGAGGGTTGCCATGGATGTAAAGACACATAGCCGTAAAGTAACGGTCGTTCTCTATGAGAAAACTTTTAAAACGCCCCTGGAACAAATGCCCGCTCCGCTGGTGCCGGTGGTTAAACCAGACGGAGTAACTTACTCCAAGCCACTGAATCGCACGGGAGAGGTTGGCTTCTTTGGTACGAACGAGAAGGTGATAGTGGTTCTTCATCAAAACATAAGCATGTACTTCCAATTTAAAGCGCTCCACCATCCTGCCCATAATCTCGAGAAACTTACGGCGATCTCGTTCGTCATAAAAGATTTCTCTCTTTTCGTTCCCGCGGGATAGCACATGGTAAAAAGTATCCGGATAATCCATGCGAATCGGTCTAGCCATGAGGCTATCATATACAAACCCGGCCCCCTGTCAAGAAATTAATGACATATGAAGATGTGACCCTGCTATTAATAAAAAAGTCCATATAATTTAAAGTTTTTCCGGCCAATGCCGAAAAGGAAAATCAGACTCTCCGGCCATAGGCCGGCCGTAGCCGGGGAGAATAAAAGGCTAAAAAATATCTAATTCAGGAGGAAAAAATTTTATGCCAGTTAGAAAGTACGTCTCGTTAATTCTAGTCTTGATGTTCGCATTTACTCTTGTCGCATACTCTGTTCAAGCTGCCGAGAAGACGGCCACCAAAGAAGAATCCGCTTTTGTAGGCTCAGCTAAAGGGGGCAAGTATCATCTGCCCTCCTGCAAACTGGCCAAGAAGATCAAGCCGGAAAATATGGTTACCTTTAAGGATGTAGCAGAGGCTGAAAAGAAGGGATATGAACCATGCAAGACCTGTATCCCGGCCCCAAAGGCTGCAAAACCAGATACAAAACCAGCTGCCAAAACACAGAAATAACCACTTATGAACATGCGTAGCGAGCGCATTTCCCGCAGCTTGCTGCGTGGGATTAGCGAGCGAATAATATGTGACCTCACCCTTACATACGGAGATTTCCCGTCCGCCCCAGGCGGGCTGCGGGGAGCTTCAATCTGACCATGGGGCATCCGCCTTTGGCGGGTGCCCCTAAATACATGTAGTCATAGTCAAGACATTTTAAATCCAGTAAAGATTTTTGTTTTACAGCCTCAACATTTCCTTGCTAATGACATATGAAGATCTGACCCCGGTAAATTATAGGATTCCAGCGAACCATCGGGGAAAAACGAGGCCCAGGACCCGGCCTTGACTGATGTCCCCTGAAAAAGTGTATCTTTCGCCAGATAACATCGCTTTAAGCGGCCGTTATCGTCAAATCCTACCCAGGCCTGGCTTTTACAGGGAATCCCTTGAAAATGCGTATCTATCGCCAATTCACAGGCCGAAAGTCGCCCATTCCTGTGGAAAAGCACAAAGGTGGCAGATCGAGCCGGAACGCCTTGAATTACCTGATCACCGGATAGATAACACCTGAGCAGGTTTCCATTGTCGTGTAAATTTACTCCGGTATCCATTCGACATGAAACACTGTGGATAGCGGCATCACCGGCTAAAACACAAGCGGAAAGGTGGCCATTATCATGAAACCATACCCAGTTATCCGCCCGGCAGGGAACATCCCGGATAGTTTTATCCTGTACCATACAACAACCTGCGAGGCGCCCATTATCATGGAATAATATCCGGGTTCCCGCCTCAAAGGGAATGTCCCGGATCCACGCCGGCTCTGAAAGTTCGCCGTAACCCAGCGCGCCATCTTTTCTCATCTCCACTTCTGTCCCGGCCCGGCACACTATGCCCTGAATCAGCGTATCGCGCGCCAGAACGCATCTTCGCAAGCGTCCGCTCATCCAGAATTCTATATCACTGCCGCCGCGGCACAAAATATCCTGCACGATTGCCTCACGGGCCAGTCTGCCCCGCCACAGCCGGCCCTGTTCGTGAAGCTCCACTCTTGTACCGCCCCTGATGAATACTCCATCAAGGCTGATATCTTCACCCGGTTCGCAGCGCCACAACCAACCGTTTTTATAAAATCCGACCTTTGTACCGGCACGACAGAAAATGCCATGCACTGCCGTGTCCTGCGAGAGTTCACAACGGGCGATCCCATTCCCATTTATAAAATCAACCCGTGATCGGGTATTACAGGGAATAGGTGCGGACCTATCGCTCATCGTCCTGGGATCTCATACCAATTTGTAATCATAAGGTTACGCTACGGTGTCATGGCAAGGAGCGGAGCGATGCGGAAATTTTATTTTGAGATTGTCCGCCAAAGGCCGATCTGCCTTAGGCACGACTTCACTTCGTTCGCAATGACTATTTTTGACTGAAATGGATAAACTGCAACTTGGTATCAGTGTATTAACCTTCCCTTCTCATCAAATTTGACCTGCGTCCCGGCAGATAATGGAACTCCATGGACATTTACTTCCCGGGATAGAGTGCCGCCCGCCAAGTTACCATTACTATGGGACCAGATGAGTGAACTGGCCCGGCAGGGAATGCCCTGGATAATACAATCCCTGGCCAGGGTTCCGGCAGAAAATGCGCCGTCTTCATAAAACCATACCCGGCTCCGGGCCTGACACGGAATATCCTGAATAACTGTATCCTCGGAAAGATGGCAGGCAGACAGCCTGCCGTCGGCAAAAAAACAGATATCGGTTCCAGGCTTAATCCGGATACCCTGTATGCTGATTTTCTCAGAAAGTTCGGCCCTGAATAATGCCCCATTTTCATGAAAAATAGTCAGTGCCCCGGCCCGGCAGGGAATATCCTCAAACCGAAAATCTTTGGACAGCCGGCATACGTGGAGTTGCCCGTTTTTGTGGAATTCCACCTCCGTCCCCCCCTGGCATGGAACGCCATGCACCAGAGTATTTTCCGACAGAAGGCAGCGCCATAAGTAGCCATCTTCGTGAAAACCGATTACGGTGCCTGCATGAAGATACACGTCATGAATGGTAACAGCCGTAGAGAGTTCACAACTCTTCAAGAATCCGGTATCAGGAAGTGTGACCCGGGTCTCTTCTTTACATGGAATTTCCTGCCGCATAACCCTATTTCTTGACAAAGACTTATACCATAAGGTACAAAAACTTATTAGATTCTTATACGCAGCAAAAGCCTGATGAAAAAAAAGACCCTACCCCTTCCGCCTCTCCATATCATAGCCTACTCAGATTCTGACCCCATCGTGGAGCGAAGACCATTGTGGGGAGATTACTGGTTAAAGGAGTATCTGACCGCCGAATTCAAAAAATTAGATTATCCCTTAACCCGGACGAGCCCAGGGGTGTCACTACACCTCTTCGGAAAACCTCTTGAATCCTTACCGGAGGGCTCCCATAACATCCTCTGGCACCACAGCCATCCCGACTGGATCACTCCCCAGATTCTTTCTCATTACCACAAAATATATTGCGTCTCCAGACCTTTTATAGGCAAATTAAAACAAATGGGTTTTGAGGCGGAATGGTTGATGATTCCTACCCAGGCCCGGCCTATCCAATGTCCTAAGATATATGACGTTGTCTTTGTCGGCAACGCACGCCGGGACGGCACCAGGCGGGCCATTCAAGAGCTTGCCGATAGTCCCTACCACATCAAGGTCTGGGGAGCAGGCTGGAACGGTCTTATCCCTGAAGAGTGGCTGAGTGGCAGCTATTATGCAAACCAGGATATTAATAAACTGTATGCGGCCGCAAAGATAGTGGTAAACGACCACCATGCAGACATGCGCCGTGAAGGCTTCATAAATCCACGCATACTGGATGTGCTGGCCAGCGGCAGTCTGGTTATTTCAGACTACGTCACCGGCATGGAGGATATATTTGAAGACTCTGTCCCCGTTTACCACTCCCCGGATGAGCTAAGGTCATTGGTAAAAAAATATCTATGCGATGATACCGCCTCAAAGAAACTGATAAAAAAAGGCCGGCAAATGGCTGTAAGATTTTCTTATACTCAGGTGGCGGTAACTATTGTCAAACACATAGAAGATAATGTACTATCCGAAGTGCGAAGAATGCGCGTAAAGGATAAGTGATATATGGATATTACAGTTGGTGAACTGGTTGTTCGCTATTTGCAAAAACTGGGTGTCAGGCACGTATTCGGAATCCCGGGAGCCCACATCCTGCCTGTATTTGATAAACTCTATGACTCTGATATCAAGACCATATTGACGAAACATGAGCAGGGCGCAGCTTTTATGGCCAGCGGCTATGCGCGGTGCTCGGGCAAAATAGGCGCCTGTATCGCCACCACCGGCCCCGGCGCCACAAATCTGGTAACCGGTATAGCCAACGCCTTCATGAACGGTACGCCTGTCCTGGCTATTACTGGAGAGACCCCTACCTATTCATTCGGCAAAGGGGCCTTACAGGAAAGTTCAGGCGAAGGTACTGCCGTTAATCAAAATTATATATTCAGAGGAGTCACAAAATACCATAAGCTGGTCCAGCGAATCGACTACTTACCACATGTTTTGAGATCCGCTGCAAGCGCCCTTTATTCTGCCGTACCCGGCCCGGTCCTGTTGAGCTTTCCTTACAACGTCCTTCGTGAGAAGGTGGATGCAAGTATCCTGGAAGACATAGAAACCAGCAAAGGCAGGAGCTCAGCCGAAGACTGTACCATACCTTTAGAGGGCATATTGGAGTTAGTGAGGAAGGCCAGGCACCCCATTATTATCGCTGGTTACGGCTGTGTGTTTTCCCAGACCGAAGGAGAAATATTTAATTTTTGTACTCAACTAAATATCCCTGTGGCTACCAGCCTCAAGGCGCGGGGAGTCATTCCAGAGACTAACGATTTATCTTTGGGCGTCCTGGGTATAACGTCTAAAGAATTGGCTTATCGCTACCTAACCGAGAAAGCTGACCTTCTTATCTTTCTCGGGGTTAGCTTTGGGGAAAGGACCAGCTATAACTGGAATCCTGCCCTATTAAACGGAAAGAAGATTATCCAGGTGGACATCAATCCCGCCCAACTGGAAAAAACCTTTGAAGCGGATGTGGCCATTTGCTGTGACGTAAAGAAAGTCTTAAATAAATTGGAAGGAGCTCTTAAGGCTAACCCTATAGAACCTAAAGATACTTCTTATCTCCCCTATTACCGGGACCAATACAACCACTCTACGCTTAACGATGAGGATTTTTCATTGATCAGCTACTTCCTTACCAAACTCCACGAACATCTGAACGGTAATGCGGTTATCTTTGACGATAACATAATATACATGCAGCATTACGTTAACCTTACAAAGAACCGGTGTTACTTCCCAAATTCAGGCATTTCATCTTTAGGACACGCTGTCCCGGCGGCTATAGGAGCTAAACTCAGCACCTCCCAACCAACCCTCGCCATTCTGGGTGATGGCGGATTCCAGATGTGTTGCATGGAGCTTATGACGGCGGTTAATTATCAGATACCGATCACGGTCATTCTTCTTAATAACTCATCTCTGGGCCTGGTCAGGAAAAATCAATACTATAACTATAGTGGCCGCTACATAGCCTGTGACTTCCTAAATCCTGATTATGCCTGTCTGGCCAGGGCCTTCGGCATTAATTATGGACATGTGGCCTCAAACAGTGAGGCCGATCTGGTCATTGCACAGATAGATTTTCAAAATGGAATTAACCTCATCGAAGTCATGATGAACAAGGATGGATTTCCTACGTACTCGTCGGGAAGATAGAGAGCAGCACACAAAAACAACCCGTGGAGCCGATTTTGTCTCAAAAAACTCTTTTTAAGAATATAAATATCCTTTTTAAGGAAAAGGCCGGCGATATGGCTATTTCGGCCCTTGCGGATAAATTTAGGTCGCTGACCGATGGACTGAATAGTAATCGCGGAATTTGCCAAAACCTAAGACCAATCGTAACCATCTATGAAGAGGCTTTACTTGTCCTTGAAGAATACATCACGGCGACTGGATTTAAACCAGGCTTATTAACCTTGCTTAAAGAAATATTTGGGGAACTGGAAGATTTACTGACCCTACAAAAAAGCGATGAACGTCACTCGTTTCTGGTCGTCATACCCGTAGCCGACCGGCCTACTATGCTCAAAAATTGTCTGGAGAGTATATTGCGGCAGTGCACCGATTTTAACTACGGGGGGAAGATAGTCAGTGACCGGACCGGGGATCATACTTACGCCAGGATTGCCGTGCTGGTCATGGACGACAGTAAAGATAGAGCAAACATTAATGCCCATAAAACCATGGCCAGGGATATAACCAGGGCCGGTCTCCGCACACACCATAGCGGTCTTGCCGAGCAATCCGGCGTGGTAAGTGAAATTCCAGAGAGTTTTCGGAAAGACTTAAAACATATCCTAGGCGACTGTGCTGACGGCGTACGTCCGCACAAGGGGGCCTCTGTCACCCGAAACATAGCCTACCTATGGATAAACGGGTATCTAAAAACTCATCCGGGAAAGACCCTGATTTATTTTATCGATAGTGACGAGGAATTTGCCATTAAAGTAGAGACAGAAAACGGATCTACGGATATAAACCTGATTAACTACTTTTACTGGCTGGATAAGTTGTTTACCTCTGAGGACATAGAGATTCTGACCGGTAAGGTGGTAGGTGATCCGCCTGTCTCGCCCGCGATCATGATTAATACCTTCCTGGATGATGTGCTTCTGTTCTTCAAACAAATATCCGGATGTAGTGCAGATGACCCGTGTATCTTCCACCATCAACCGTCATTCAGGCATACCCCGGCTCATTACCATGATCTCGTTAAATTGTTCGGATATAAACATTCAGCGCAACTCCGGCCTTTCCCATGCTCTACTAAAGGCAGGCATACTGTCGGTGAGGTCTTTAAGACATTTTCAGAAAAGATAAACGGCTTTTTTTATGGCTTACACCCGACGCGGGAGACCATTTATTACTACTATGGGGGTCCGCTGAATATAGCGCCGGCCCGGACTGTCTATACCGGAAATTTTGTCTTAAGGCCGGAGGCATTAAGATACGTTATCCCCTACGCCGATCTAAAACTGAGGATGGCCGGGCCGGCCCTGGGTAGATTACTTAAGGCCAGAATAGGTGAAAGATTCGTCTCGGCCAACCTGCCCTTACTGCATAAACGGACCTTAGCCACCAACCATCAGGGGGAATTCAGGTCCGGCATTAATAATCAGGACCGCGGGATGAACCTGATAGACGAATCTATCCGGCAGTTCTGGGGCGATGTCCTCCTCTTTTCAGTAGAGGAGCTGACGAAATACGGCTATCCCGATACTCAATTGAAACTGGAATCTCTGGCCAATATCGTGAATAAAACCAAAGAAGAAATGTGGCGCTTATATACACAAAATAACGAGGCTATTTCGGAGAAGATGGCGCTACTCAAAGATTATCTGACAAATCCCGAACACTGGTGGAACCGTTCTGAGGGCCTAAAGGGGGCAGTCGATCATTATAAAACCTTCTGTTCCAGCCTAGAGTTTAATTTTGGAATACAATCCAAGGGCTATCAGGAATTAAAGGACACTTTTGTTCGCCGCGACTTTTCCTCTCGCATCGCAAAAGCCCTCTATGACTTTTATGAAGACGAACGCCTGTGGCATGAAGTCCTTAACGGGGACGGCTTGGATGACGCAGCCGAAGAAAAACCAGGCAGTCTTTCACTTACCGGCTTCTCTGTATCAGGCGGCCTCTAATCATCTCATAAAAATTGTTTACGCACTCGTCGATCTTACGGAAGCATATCTGATATTCCCTCAGGCTTCCTCCATAAGGGTCAGGGATCAAGTCCCCGCCTCCCCGGTAGCCTTGGGCAAACCGGACCAGATTAAAGGTCTTATCCTTCAGCCAGATATCCAGAGATAGAACGTGTTCGATGTGCAGCGGCTCCATGGCCAATATCATATCGGCCTCGCGAGCCATATCCGTGGTGAGCTTTCTCGCCCGGTGGCTGCGCAGATCAATCCCGGCCTCTCTGGAGACCGAGATGCTGTTTTCCGTGGCCAAATTTCCTTCCCTGGCATGACTCCCGGCTGAAAAGACATGAATATCTGCCTCCGCAGGGACCATCTTCTTAAGAATGGCCTCTGCCATGGGACTGCGGCAAATATTCCCGGTACATACAAACAGAACGCTTTTGATTATCGGCGATACCTGTGCAAGATCAACCCGGCTTGGCCTAATCATCCTTTAAACAATCCTCATTACCCGCCAACTTAACAACAAACGTGGATAGGATTTATGTAGCACGTCCCTCCCTAAATTACAATACTGACACGGAGCGGACGTCCTAATAGTTGAAGCTCCCCGCAGCAAGCTGCGGGGAGCTTCAATCCCTCTTCAGCCAATATAGTATCGCCAAGGTTCGGATGAACGGGCTCTTGGTGAACAGAACGTTTTTAAAGTATAGATTATTCAGGAAACATGTTGACATTCGGGCATTCTTCTGCCATTCTTACAAAATATCCCCCTATGCCGGACTTTCAACACGGATAAAAAAATTGGATTACAAGGAGGAAACAATGGCCGGTCTTTTTGACAAAATTAAAAAAGATTTGAAGAAGGGTGTCGAAGAAGGTATTGCGGTAGTAAAAGAAGGGGCAAGTGCTGTATCCGCAAAAATGGGTGAACTCACTGCCGAAGGTAAAAGACAATATAAGATGTTTGATCTAAGAGCAAAGATACAAAATCAAATGACTGAGCTAGGCGGAAGGGCTTATGACCTTCTCGATAACAAGAAAAGTCCAGCCGCAGATAGCAAGATAAAAGCCGCCTTTGTAAAGATCAAGAACCTCGAAAAGCAGTTACGTAAGCTCGAAGGGGAGAAAGAGACAACGGCCCCCCCTAAAAAGAAGCCAGCGGCTAAAGCCAAAGCAGCCCCGAAAAAAACCGCACGGCCGGCAGCAAAAAAGACAACCCCGAAAACTGCTAAAAAGTCTCCGGCAAAGAGCAAGGCGTCAGCCACAGCAAAGAAAAAGTAAGTCCTCATTTCTGATAACACACCACGTATTCACCGGTGTCTACCCTCCCCCTTTAAAGAGGGGGAGGGACATTCCATAAATTCCCATCTGTTCGGCTTTATTGTTCTGTATCTCCTCCAATCAATCTCTCAGACTATTTTTATATTATCTAAATGTTAAGTTATTTATTTATGGACGTCTCCGGTCAGCTTATCTCCACCAACTTCCCCACCCGGTCCTGCCAGGATAACGAGAGACTAGTGGTAGCCGAACTCTGATCCAGGAAACTTCTGACTGCTCGATAGGCCTTCTTCGGATGGTTATTTACCTGGCTCAAATGGGCCAGGACTATGTGCTGCAACCCGGGATGGAGTATCTCTTCGAGCAATTGGCAGGTCTGATAATTTGATAAATGGCCTAAACGTCCCTTTATTCTCTGTTTCAGATGCCACGGATAAGGGCCGTATTCCAGCATCTCCGGGTCATGATTGGCCTCCATAATCAAAGCCTGGCAGCCCTTTAGTTCATTAGAAGCAAGGTGCGTAACCATCCCCAGGTCCGTGGAGATACCCAACTTAACCCGGGCGTTACTGACGCAAAGGCCGATCGGATCAGCGGCATCATGCGGGATGGAAAAGGGATGAACGGTAATACTATCGATAGTGAAAGACCGGCCGCTTTCGACGGTACACACCTCTTTTATCCGGCCCAGGTATCTGGCCGCCGCCCGATGGGTAGCCGATGTCATATAAACAGGCAGGTCAAAGCGGCGGGAGATAACACCGACCCCGCGGATATGATCATTATGTTCATGGGTTACAATAACACCGCTCAGAGAATCCGGAGAAACCCCGATAGCATTTAGACGCCTCGTGATTTCCGCTGCGCTTAATCCCGCATCGACCAGGCAGCGAACCCCGTGAGACTCCAGGTATGTACAATTTCCCTTACTGCCACTGGCCAGTACACAAAATCGGATCACCTCCGACCTCCGCCGAATCCCATACGTCCCCTGCCCCCTACAACTTCATAACCCGGTCTGATATGCGGCGGACCAAACAAGGCAAAATACTCCTCAATAATTGACCAGTCCAGAGCCGCCTTGTATAGAGCCATTATTCCCTCAATATCAGCAAGATCACTCGTCCATCTTGAACATGCATAGCGAGCGCATTCCCTGCTGCTTGCAGCGGGGTTAGCGAGCGAATACGATGCATTTTACCTTGCATACGGAGATTCCCCGTCCGCCGTAGGCGGGCTGCGGGGAGCTTCACTTATCGTTTATCATGGCCTGTACTTTTAATCCAACCAAATTTTCGGGTATTAAGACCCTTATAGTCAGCTTCCCGCCTCTCCGTCTTTGACGTCCCTGAAGTCTATCCCAGGCATCGATATACATCCCGTCTGTGTCCCACTTTCACAACCCAGATAGTAAGATTATCGTCCTGGATGGAGTAAACAATACGATATCTTCCTTGCCGAATCCGATATCGTTCCTGCCCGGAAAGCTTCTCGCAGCCAGAGGGCCTTGGGTCATGAGTAAGTGACCGGATACGGTCAATTATGCGCTTGAGGTCTTTCTTTGGAATGCCGTCAAGGTCTTTCGCGACGGAATGCCGCAGAAAAATGTTATATCCGGCCATGCTTCTTGAGGTCTTTCAGCAGGTCTTCGAAGGCAACCAGTGGCTCGCCTGCCCGCTCTTCAAAGGCAGCGAGGTCTTCGGCATCCTCTGCCAGGGAAAGGCGCACGGCACGGTTGACCAGCTCGGACATAGACCGGGATGTCTCCGCAGCCTTCAGACGCAAGGCCTTGTGCAGCATAGGGTCCAAATAAATCGTCGCCCTTTTTGTCAATGCAGACATCATGCTCCTCCATGTTTTTGAGCAACATTATAACGCTATGGTGACATAACGTCAAGACGCTATCGATTCTTTCCCCAGCATCTGCGGATCACGGCAGACAAGAAATACCCATTGTTCTAAAAGTGATAATTTTCAAGAATGTCCCGATGTCCCGTCCCTTTCTCAATATATTGTCAACTTAGAATCTTAAGAGCATCCCGCTTTCCCCTCGAGTGAGTCTATCTATTAAAGGTTTGCGGGCTTTTTTTCTGCGCGCATACGCTCCCTGATCTTCTTGGCCTTATCAGGCATGGCATAATAGAAGAACTCCATCTGTGTCTCAAGCCACTTAATCTTTTGAAGAGCCGGCCGCTTCCGATATTCTTCTATCTGCTCTATCGTCCTATAATATAACAGTGGCACTTTATTCATCGCCCCACTCCTTTTCTATCTTTCTAAGATAATAGACATCGGCAATATCCTGTGGTCTGCCGACCTTCTTCTTCATCTCAATAAGCCGTTTTATAGGCACAAGTGGAATCCTTACATTTCCGGCCCTGATATTTTTCCGTTCTTCATAAACCTTATCAAAGTCAAACGGCTCCTCCACAAATACATCCAATAGGAAATAAGGATTCTGCGGGTCATAAACGCTGAAAACCTTCATCCCCTTTTCACGAACCCATTTGTCCCTCATCTCCTTACTGCACAGATATTCAAGTTTCACAGGAATTTTGGGCTTGAAGCCTAACTCCTTCATGACCTCCACAAACTTTTCAAGATTATGTCGCTCCAGATGAACAACGATATCTATATCGCCTGTGGCACGCTCAATCCCATAAAGATTGACAGCCACTCCACCGGCGACGAGATAGCGAATCTTCTTATTGTTCAGGGTTGAAAACAGTTTAAGGAAGTTTAATTTATCGCTCATATCGTCTTAAAATCCATCCCTTCTACGAACGTTTCAATAGAAGAATTTTATGGTCATCTCCCCTCTTCCCGCCTCTCCGCCTGAGTCACTCATTCACCATTCTTCAGTCCATTGTCCACACCCACATCATTAGCTATTTCACGGAACTGTTCTAGGGCGGCCTCCAAATCCTCGACAATACTTTGGGCAAGCACATCTGGATCGGGAAGGTTTTCGGACTCTTCGAGGCTCTCGTCCTTTATCCAGAAGATGTCCAGGCTGGCTTTGTCTCGATCAATGAGCTCTTGATATTCAAATGCCCGCCATCTACCTGCAAAGATATCGCCTTGCGTAGACAAACCTGCCTGCGTATCGCCAGCCCAAGTTGGTTTTCTATCGTGTCTGTTCGCAGGGTTGTAACAGCGAACGAAATCGTCGAGATCCTCGCGTTTCAAAGTATTGGTCTTGAGCGTGAAGTGCATGTTGGTGCGCAGGTCGTAAATCCATAACTTTTTCGTCCAAGGAGTCTCGGAGGCTGGCTTACGGTCAAAGAACAACACGTTCGCCTTGACCCCCTGCGCGTAGAACAGGCCGGTGGGTAGGCGCAGCAGCGTATGGACATCGCATTCGTGTAGCAGTTTTCGGCGGACAGTCTCGCCTGCCCCGCCTTCGAAGAGGACGTTGTCGGGTACGACGATAGCCGCGCGGCCGTTTTGCTTGAGCAGGGCTTTGACGTGCTGGACGAAGTTGAGCTGCTTATTCGATGTGGTCGCCCAGAAGTCATCACGCTCATAGGTTTCTTTCTCTTTAACCATCCTTCCTTCTTGCCCGACAATGGTGGTGCTGCTCTTTTTACCAAAAGGCGGATTGGTGAGGACGATATTGAAACGGTCTCCCGGGTCGGCGGCGAGGGAATCGGCCACAACCAGAGGGAGCGAACTGCCATTTCCGGCGATCCCATGTAACATGAGATTCATGGCGCAGAGTCGTGCGGTGCTCTGGACCAACTCCCAGCCTTTAAAGGTTGATTCTTTGAGTCTGCGCTTCTCCTCCCTCGTCATGTTTGGATAGTGGTCTACTATGTACTTATGTGCAGCCAAGAAAAAGCCACCCGTTCCACATGCCGGGTCACAGATGGTCTCCCTGGGCTTCGGCTGAATGACGTCCACCATGGCCTGAATTAGCGGGCGCGGGGTAAAGTACTGGCCCGCCCCGGACTTGGTATCCTGGGCGTTCTTTTCGAGCAACCCTTCGTAGGCATCACCCTTGACGTCAGCGCTCATCATGGACCAGTCTTCCTTGTCGATGAGGTCCACAATCAGCCGCCGCAACTTGGCAGGGTCCTGGAACTTGTTCTGGGACTTGTTGAAAATCAGGCCGAGCAGGCCTTTTTCTTGGCCGAGCTTTTCTAATGTGTGCCGGTAGTGATCGAACAGGTCGTCCCCATCTTGCTTTATAAGACTTGTCCAACTGTATTTATCCGGCACTATACTGGGCTGCTTGTAAGGAGGCTTACTTCGCTCGTCGGCCATTTTGAGAAACAGCAAATAGGTGAGCTGTTCCACATAATCTCCGTAACTCATGCCATCATCACGGAGGACGTTGCAATAATTCCAAAGTTTGCTGACTATTTCTGCTGGACTCATATTTACCCGATCTTTTTAACTATTTGTCGCCGTTTATCTGCGCCGAAGGCAGAAGTTTTTGAACGATGGTTGATGTATTCATACGGTTACGACTATTACCCTCTTTATTACCCTTACTAAAGCTTAATTACCCTTTCTTCCGCCACCGAGCCGCCGGCCCGCGCCCTTGGCATTCGATAACCCCGGCCGCTTGCTGCTCGCGCAATACCCGCCGGATCATGTCCCGGCTGATACCCGGGCAGGCCTGCTCCAACTGGCTCACCGTGAATTCACCAACGAAGCGTCCAATCGCCGTCACGATCTGATCAGTCTTGGCTCCGCGCGGCGCCTTGATGTCACCCACGCGCTCGGCGAATTCTTTATACGCCGTCTTAAGAATGAACAGCAAATAATTGATGTACGGCCACGGGTCGTGTTTGCCTTCGTGCCAACCCTGCGAGCTTTGCTCCAGCGTCTCATAGTAACGCGCCTTGTTCTGCTCGATCAATCGTTCCAGGCTAATGTAACGCCCCACCTCGTAGCCCAAATGATAACACTGGAGCAACAACACCAGGCGCGACACGCGTCCATTACCGTCGCGGAACGGGTGAATGCAGAGAAAATCCAGATTGAACGCCGCCAGCGCGATCAGCGGGTGAATCCAGCGTTCATCGAGGCAGCGTTGCCAATCCGCCACCAGCTCAGTCACGCGCGCCGGTGTCTCGGCGGCCGTTACCGTTCGAAAACGCACCCGCTCACTACCATCCGGATAATGTTCGATGATGTCGCCATCCTTATCCTTGTATTTGCCCGCATCCCAAATCTCGCCGCGCGTCAGACGGTGCAGCTTCTGGATCGTCGCGTCGCTCACCGGCAGCACGGCGGGATTCTCGTGAATCAACGTCAAGGCATCGCGGTAACCACGCACCTCCTCCTCGTCGCGATCGCGCAGCAGCGGCTGGCCGAGAATCAATTCCCACACCCGGCCCGGCTCCACCGTCACGCCCTCGATGCGGTTGCTCGATACGGCACTTTCTATCAAGGCGTGCTCACGCAGAGTCTTCAGGCGCTGCGGCGCCTGGCGCGTGAACAGCTCCTGCTTGCCACGCGCCTCGCCCAGATCGGCGAGATACCACGACGTGCCGGCGGGCACAGTCGTGGCTGTATGGGAAAAAAGACGGAGGGTGTTCATTGAAGGCACCTGTAGTGTTCGAACAGCTCGTCGGCCATTTTGAGAAACAGCAAATAGGTGAGCTGTTCCACATAATCCCCGTAACTCATTCCATCATCACGGAGCACGTTGCAATAATTCCAAAGTTTACTGACTATTTCTGCTGGACTCATGTTTATCCGATCTTTTTTTAGCTATTAGTCTCCGTTTGCCTGCGCCGAGCATATCTGCCCCCGAAGGGCCGGCAGAAGGGAGGCAGGGGCGACGTTACTGTAGTTCCAGTTTACCTGTGCATTGTCGGCTACAGGCAGGAGTTTTTGGACGATGGTTGCTTGATTCATTACTTGTTCGTCTGTCTATCGCTCTTGTCTTCTCCATTTATCGACAATAGCGTCTACATCTAAGTCGTCCGGACCTAATCTCCATTTCTCGTAAAAATCCACGTCTTCACTATTGGGTACGGGGTCTGGCTTGTAGCCCCGAAACCGCGTTGGCAGTGGGACCGCCTCTCCAAGTGCCAGAGTTTCTCCTCGACCAAGCCCAGCCAGGATATCTATCAGATCGACCTCCGATTCTGGAACCAGACTGCGGACGTAGCTTTGATCTGTTGGGTTAGTTATACGCAGACATAGGAACGTGCCGCATTGAGCGAGAACCGTCTCCGATAGCTCGTTCGGTCGTTGACTTACCACCCCAAGTCCAACACCATACTTGCGGCCTTCTTTTGCAATTCTTTCCATGGACTTCCGAGATCCCGCAAATTGCGCTTCTGAGGCTCGCGGAACGTAGGCGTGCGCCTCTTCGCATATGAGCAAGAGCGGGAACTCGCGGTACTGCGGGTTCCAATAGTTGAACTCGAAAGCGAGCCGACCGATTTGAGCCGCAACTGTTGGACGAACGTCAAAAGGAACAGAGCTAAGATCAACCACAGTAACCGGCCGTTTTGGATTTCCTAAGCCTACGAAGTCCCTGAGAAGATTGGACAAAGAGGCTGATGATGTTCGAGTCTTTGGCCTGAGCAGAAAGTCGTAACGGACATCGTTTAAACGACTATCCAACCGCATCAAAAACCTGTCAAACGCTCCATAATTCGGGCCTTGTTTGTTCTTGGTCGTACCTGGAACCATTCGCTCGTTCTCTTCCCGCACACGATTGATCAGGTCATCAAGCGAAAAATATACGGGCGTATCGACAGTGACTCTTTCTAGCTTCAACGGGGTCTTTTCTAGTTGCCGGAGGTCCCGGAGAACATCCCTGAAAAAAGCCGTTTGATTGTGTGCCTCGCGTTCGTTGCGATCTATGAGCAAGTCGCACAGCTCCGCATACGTCATGAGCCAATACGGTATCTCCAAAGCCCGTGCATCCACGTAGCGAACAATATTCTCCAAGAACGCAGACTGTAGCTTACCTTCGTCATCTTTCCAGCAGTATTCGCCATGAAGATCCAGTATTATGATGTGCGCTTTTGGCATCGCAGCTACCGCGCGCTGAACGAGATTTGCAACACACCATGATTTTCCTGATCCGGTCTGCCCCAGAATCGCGAAATGACGACTAAACAAAGACGTAGGGTCCAAATAAACATCTAAGGACGGATGAGAAGACAAAGTACCAACGCTGTAGCCTTTTGAGCGATACTTTTCGAATATTACATTTATCTCTTCCGTGCCTACTGCGTGGACCTCCGCGCCGGTAGTCGGGTATGTGCTGACACCGCGTTCGAAATAGCCGTCTGGGTTTATGGTGCCCAGCGGAATCAGAGTGACCACGCGTTGCGCTAGCGTTACTCGAACTGCGTCCTCTGCGGTCTCACCCGGGGCCAGGGGTGGCACCTTCTCGGTTTCCGACATCCTGGTGACTAACGCGAGTATCTTTGTATTTCCCTGCCAAACGGCGACGTATGACCCCGGTTGCCCAACCAAGATATCCTCATCGCCAATTGTAACTACTGGTACACTACCTTGTTCGTCTTCTACAAGATTCACTGTCAGGCTGCCGCTTCGGACATCTACCACATAACCAATAACGGTGCTCCGCCCCGCTTCCATAACCTCACACCTCCTTGCACAGATTCTGAAAATCCCACAATCTTGGGTGTCCGCCGCCTACAGCACCATTCAAAGAGCACCGGGTGGAGGAGACAATAACGACATTCTTATGCTTAGCCCAGCGATTAAAGGCGTCGTTTGATAGGCTGCGGCTGAAAATCAGTAGCGTGAAGTCTGTCCGGGCCAGCCCGTTCTCGATAGCAGCATTGACATGTTCATCGCGCATCCCGTAACCTAGGCAAGCCAAGCGGTTTATGAGCCTAGGGCCATGACTGAGCATACTCCGGAACTCGGACCACATGGTTGCGTACGGAGCGGTCATAGTGTCATTAGCCTTCCTACGTTGCGGTGGGATCATTAGCCGTCTTACGCCATTCGGCTTTGGCATGTTGAAGGCTGTTCGCCTAATGCCATTTTCTTGCGATTCAAACCATCCTAACGAGCCGTGTAGCTTGAAAAGCTGAACGATTCCGTGAATTGGCTGGAAGTATTGGCCACGCCAACCGCGACGCATCAAGCCAAGGTGCTGCTGAAAGGAATTAGGATCAAAAAAGGCGTTTTCCATGCCGACAAAGCCGTCGATCACGCGAACCCCTGCTTCTTCAGCACCGCGTTCAACCAAAGGGTCATAGTTCAGACTGAATACAGGTACAAGGGAATCTTGGCGTGCCGCAAGCCTTAGCAGAAATTTGGCATGATTGTCTAAGGGTGCATTTAGACTGCAAAAGTGATCAGCTATCGCTTCGGTTACAATATGCCTGTGCGGAGTATCATCTGCTCCACCGTCGTCGAGAAGGTCAAGCGCTTGTTCAATTCCGTCTGCGCCGCCATCTAGCTTGGCCTGGATTTCTACTCGCTGGAGTCCCGGTACGTCGTCCTGTATCTTCTCCCAAAGCTGCCCAGCCAACGGATATCCTTTTCCGCCCAGATAAGATGAGCCTGCACCCAGAAGGTATGCGACTCGTTGTGATCCGAGCTGCTGGTGAACCTTTTTCTCCAGTCGGTCTAGGAAATTCTGGCGGTCAGGCATTCATTCAGCTCCATTGTGTTGCGCCCGCCTCATTTTCTATAGCAAGGCACCCCCTAAATGCTTGTTTGAAAATCGCCTGTCGTAGGCGTTCGGCGCGCTTCATATTACGTTCAATCTCTAGCTCCAGCTTTTCCGTAATAGTCAGGCGTCTCGCTATCTCATCCATTATTTTTTTTTGCTCCTGCTCAGGAGGTAAAGGCGCGACCAAATCTGCAATGTCACTCAGACTAATGTTGGCCCGGGCGACATCTACCTTTTCCTGGTTAATTTGGTCCTGGGCATTTGCGGAAACGAGATAATACATCAGGAAGGCGTTTCTTAGGCCGCCGCTGATCAAGCGGATAACTGCTACCGCCTGATTCACATTGCCGCCTTGCACCTCTTTAGAGACGATTGCCGAACGGCCGATTGAGGCCCCTACAATGTTTAGTAAGACATCACCGACTTGGAGAACGGACTTCGCTTCCTTCTCGTTGAACCCTTTCGGCAAATGCGCAACAGCGCTAACATCCAATTTGCCCCAAAGTACATTTTGGCTGCGGACAAAAGGGATTCCTTTCTCTACGTAATCAAATCCCTGCCAATTTGGGGACGAGCCTTTTGTAATTCTTTCAGTGGCTTGCTCCAGCCTCACCCATAGCCAGCCCTCGGGTAACTGGTTCAATCTTGTTGTATCCGGTTCCGTCGGCTCCTTATATTTACTCTTCCATTTATCATCTTTTGACTCTTTCCCCATCGCTCGCATTTTTGCTAGCTCTAGTTCTTCCCATTTGGCGCGGCGTTCAGCGAGGATGCGTTCGAGGAGTTCGCTCGCGGGCTCAACATCCGGATGGGCCTTGCGCCATTTTTCGCTGAGTTTGCCTTCGACAGCGGCTTTGAGGACGGCGGCTTTGTAGCGTTTAAGATTGGCTTTGACGCGCTTGAGGTTGGCGACGGCCTCGTCGAGGCGGGAGAATTGTTTTTCAATCTCCGCGACGATGCACCTTTGCTGTTCTAAAGAAGGCACGGGGAAAGGAATGTTTTTGAATATCAACGGATCTACATGTGGAATTCCGACGCCTTTTGTGCGGCTGTTTATGTAGTCGTACTGGGAACATAGGAAGTAGAACAGGTACCGACTATCTGCAGCATCGGAATACACTTTCGCTAGAGTCGAACCGATGTATCCGGATACTCCGTGACCCGTGAGCCCCGCACGAGCACCATCCCAAACAATTAGAACATCATTACGTTCACACGACGGGTAATCGCCAGGAGCTGCGAATTCCTGGGGTTGGCCCGACTCGAACGCTTTGATGTTAATATAAGGCACCGTTCGTTCGTTAGAAGCAGGTCCACTATCTTTTGGCTTCTTGCCTTTAATCGTTTTGCACACCTCGCCGAGGGGCTTGACAATCCAGTTGTCTGGTAAATCATTTATCATTTTCATGCTGCTAACGTCTCGTTCAATTCTTCAATAATCGTATTCAACTCACCACCAAACACCTGACAGACCTTGCCTAGCCCGCCCTCCTGCGCAAAGGGCGCATAGTCGAAGTCATCCTTTTCGATGCTGAGGTTCGCGGCAATGTGATCGCGGATCATTTCGAGCCAGCGGAGTTGTTCGGGGTTGAATCGGCTTCCCTCACCCCGGCCCTCTCCCTGAGGGAGAGGGGGTTGAGTTGTGCCCTCTCCCGCGAGGGGAGAGGGAGAGCGTTGTTGGGTAGCGAGCCAGGCGTTGAAGTTGGCATTGACCCGCTCTGGAAACGGTACGAGTTCGTTGTCCCGCTGCATGGCAAACCGCACCAGAGATACCAGGTCCGTCAAGATATGCGGGGCGCTCGCCCCTCTAACCCTGGACTTTTCCAGAGCAGTATAAGCATTCCATAAGTTATCCACACGCCAATGGTGCGGCGGCTTCTCGATCATACTGGCAAGTTCCTTAACGTCTTCATAATGGAGCCGGGCCTTGTACGGCTTGCTGTATAGTATCTGCAGGGCAGTGATTTCGTCTTTGTGGTCTTTTATAAATTGCTCGAAGGATTTTACCAGATCTTTTGCCTTTTCCACGGCATCGGCGCTGAAACCCGCCTCGATCACCTGGTCCTGACTCACGTGGTCGATGGTCTGCTCGTCCTTTTTCTTGAGTTCGACCAGTTTATAGCGCAAATGGGGATTATGCAGAGGTTTAACGGCGTCCTGAATAAGTTTAATAGCGGCCTGCCGAACCTGTTCTTGGCTGAATTCTTCAATCCCGGGATTGTCCTGCCTGGCCTGTTCGATGTGGTGGTCAGGGTCGAGCGCGCCGACCAAGTCGGCAGTCAGTCCCTTAAGGCTCTTACCGCCGGTGAGCTTTATGATCTCTGCTTCGTCCGCAGGACTGATCTTTCTTGCCACACGGGCCATGCGGGCGGCCACTGAAGAGATAACTTCTGGTTCGGTGTTTCCGAAGGCAATGGCCTGAAGAAGCTTTTCAAAGCTTACTGTGGGCTTTTTCTCCATAGGACGCGAGTCGGTCTTATCCTGTTCGCAGACGCCCACGGCGTCGACGATGACAAAGTGATCTTTGCCTCTGGCGTCCGGAGTAACGGCCTGTAGGTCATTATTGTTGATTATCCGCACGCCGCGGCCTTTCATCTGCTCGAAGAAGGTGCGGGATTTGACCGAACGCATAAACAGAACCACTTCCAGCGGCTTGATGTCGGTACCGGTGGCAATCATGTCTACAGTAACCGCTATTCTGGGGAAATAGCTATTGCGGAATTCCGCGATCAGGTCTTCAGGCTTCTTGCCCGTGGTGCGATACGTAATCTTCTGTGCGAAATCGTTTCCTTTGCCAAACTCTTCACGTATGATCTTGACGATATCCTCGGCGTGGCTGTCGTCCTTGGCAAAGATGAGGGTCTTGGGCACTTCGGTACGGCCGGGAAAAATCTCTGTGAAAAGCTTGTCACGAAAGGTGCGCATGACGGTACGGATCTGATCCATGGCCACGACATCCCGGTCCAGTTGGTTAGAATCGTATTGCAGTTCTTCATCGAGCTGCTCCCAGCGCACCGCTCGCGTTTCCCGATCCCGCTTGTCTACATAGAAGCCGGCCTCAACCTTAGAGCCGCTTTCGGTAATGTGGGTTTTGATCCTGTAGACGTCATAATTGACATTGACGCCGTCGGCGACCGCCTGTTCATGGCCATATTCCATGACCAGATTTTGGTGGAAAAAACCGAAGGTTTGCTTATTGGGGGTAGCCGTGAGGCCAATGATGAAGGCATCGAAATATTCCAGCACCTGGCGCCAGAGGTTATAGATGGAACGATGGCATTCATCGGTGACTATAATGTCGAAGGTTTCTATTGGGATATTTGGGTTATATTCGACGGGTATAGGCTTTTTAAACAGATCGCTATGGTCGAAAAGTGACTCTTCTTCCACTTCCTCGGGCAGTTCTTCGCCTTTGAGAATGGAGTACAGGCGCTGGATGGTGCTAATGCAGACCCTTGAGACCAAGTCGATCTTGTTAGAGGTCAGCCGCTGAACGTTGTATTCCTCGGTGAATTTATAATTGTTGTAAGGCGAAACGTACTGCTGGAATTCCTTGAGGGTCTGACGCCCCAGATTGGCGCGGTCTACTAAAAATAATACCCGCTTGGCTCTGGCAAACTTAATGAGCCGATAGATGGAAGTAACAGCGGTGAAGGTCTTACCGGAGCCGGTGGCCATCTGGATAAGGGAGCGGGGCCGGTTTTCTGACAGGGACTGTTCCAGATTCTTGATGGCCCTGATCTGGGCAGGCCAGAGTCCCTCTTCTATTAAGAATGGCATGGAACGAAGACGGTCGCGAAGGGTGCGGCTTTCACCATAGGGGACCTGCGGGTCTCCTGCAGTATTTGCCTCAACCACCCCAGAGATCTCTTCGGCCAGAGTTTGCGGTCTATGAAAGGTGAAGACCTGGCGAGAGCGCGGCTCTGAGTCCAATCCGTTGGTAAAGCGGGTCTCGCTGCCCGTAGATTGGTATGAAAATGGTAGAGGTCTCTGCCAGGCAGGCAAACTATCCGGTAGCCCTTTCGCATACTTATCAGATTGCGTTTCGACGCCGGTCAGGGTAATCCCTTCCTTCTTGGCTTCAATTACGCCTGCCGCTTGGCCATCCAGGTAGAGCAGGTAATCCGCGAAGCCATAGCCAGATTTCAGAGGAAATTCACGTATCGCTGCACCTCGGTCAGCAGAGATGTCGGCCTCACGCACGTCAAATACCCGCCAACCTGCTTGTTTCAACAAGGAGTCAATCTTCTCTCTAGCTTGCTGCTCGTTGGCCATCTGCTTTATCCGCTCTTACTGAAAAGGGAGTTTTCCTGTTTAAAACCCGACTCCTTTTCGGCTTCTCCAGCGGAGTCATCGATCTGCAATGAGTCGCCTGCCCACTTCAGTTCTTTTGTTTTTTTCCGATTTCTTCCGCGCCATTTACAATACAGCACTTGCGGCTATGAATCCATGATGGATCACATTCTTATAGCACAAATTTTGGACGGAGCACCATAACCCTTCTAAATGTATTTTTAGATTTAAAATAGATTTAATTTCATGAATTATAACTGCTTGAAGTTAAACAGTAATTCAAAAATACGCCAACAACTAAATTAAAAATAGATTTAATTAGTAAGTTCCCAATATCCGGATTTTGAAGGTCCTGAAAATTTGATTTTCCCTTGACGTTTAAGTTCTTGCAAAATATTAGAGATAGCAGCGGGATCCAACTCCGGAAATGCTTCCATCAAATCATGCCGAAAACCTTTATTCTTTTTTAAATGCTTAATAATGATCTCTTTATACTTCTCCCTAGAAA
>Ga0209614_1000740_pt1 | contig 27505 bp, 20 predicted proteins | sample BlaSprsedimmetaG_FD_185484 | JGI IMG/M metagenome (GOLD analysis project Ga0209614, IMG submission 185484) | Hot spring sediment bacterial and archeal communities from California, USA to study Microbial Dark Matter (Phase II) - Blank Spring... ... | reverse complement strand
AAACGCAGAGGATGTGCTCCTGAAGAGCCGGATGAGGGAAAACTTCACGTCCGGTTCTGTGAGGGGGCTCATAGTCACCTCGGAGCCAGTACTCCAACAAGAGGTAGGCTATGAGCTCTACTCGACAATACCGCACCCAGCCCGCCGATTAGCCACAGGACGCCAAAGAGCGCGGTAACATTGTTCGTGAAATGGAGTAGCACCGCGATCAGAAAGAACCGTAGTGGCTGTTTGGTGGCAATCCCGTAGGCGACGATCGAGGTGCTCGCGGCGTGGAAAAATAGTCCGGGCAGTCGGACGGGTATCGGCACGCCCAGCGAGAAGACGTAGAGGAAGAACTCGGAGATGCCAAAGCCCAGACCCGTGAGGAACCCGAGCGTAAAGAGCGAGCGTTCCGTCTCGCCGTGTCGGTAAAAGAGCGGGTACGCCTTCGCAAATTCCTCGATGAGCGGGGTGAAGATCGCGGTGGCGCAGATGGTTGCGTAGATGAGCGAGACCGCGGTCAGCTCACAGAGATAGTCACTGAGCGAGCTGAGAAAGAGCGTCAGCGGTACGCTGATGATGATTCCGGAACTCAAGAAGAAGAGTTTCTCACGCATACCCGGCCGATGGCTCGCTCCTTCCTGCCCCATCCGTCCTTGCACCTCACCTTCCGCGATACGACGGGGAATTGATTGCGTCTAGTCCTGTCAGGTCAGCAGTCGAAGCAGGAACTTCACGTAGTTCGTTAGATCGCTAATCCGAACATTTTCGTCGGGCCCGTGTATGTTGCTCTCAGTGGACCGCCAGACCCCGAATGAGCACACCGGCTGCTGTGACTGCTGAACGGCATAGCCCACGTCTAACCCACCCTGAACGCCATTAATCCCTTTCGGAACGCCGAATGCGTCCGACGCTGCGGCCTGCACCCGACTCACCCATTCGTGGCTCGGATCGGTGAACATGGGCGGAAATCCGGGCTTCGGCGTCAGATCCAGGTTAATACGGTGTTCGGCTTTAATGGCCGCTACCGCGTCTTCAAACTCCTTTAGCACGTTGTCTGCCGATTCCTCGGGGATATACCGCCGATCGCCACGTATCCTGCAGCTTGGTGGTATCAGATTCTCCTTCACCCCGCCGTGGATCATGGTGACGTTAAAAACCGGCTTGATATGCTGCTGGCCGGTCAGGTTCGTGATCTCCGGACTGCAGGGTACTGCCGACTCCCGGCGCTCAATCGTTCCTTTCAGTGCCTGTAACTCATGAACGACGAGCGCGGCCTGTTCGACCGCATTAATGCCGAGGAAGGGGTTCGAGCTATGGCTCGATCTTCCGTGTACCCTGAGCTCCCAGTTGAGCACGCCGTTCGTCGCCACGCAGATCCCTTCATTATCCGTATCCATACAGAGCAGATAGTCGCCCTGCAGGAGACCTTCATCGGCGAAGTAGCACAAGCCAGAATACAACCCGAGCTCCTCGTCCGTTGTCAGTAGAACACGTAGCGAGTACCTGCTCTCGAGTCCCTGCTCCTTCATAATGTGCAACGCGGTGAGCAGTGCTGCAACATTCCCCTTCGGATCAGCAACGCCGCGGCCGAAGATCTTACCGTCTTTGAGCACTGGCTCAAACGGCGGTGTACTCCAGCCCTCACCCGCAGGCACCACATCCAGATGCGTGTAGAGATCAACGCTCTCCCGCGCGGCAGACGCTTTCGTGGCGAGCAGATTCGCCCGCACGCCACGCAGATCCGCATCCTTGAGCCGCGCTTTGACGAGTTCTTCAGGCATATCGATACGTTCGCAGGCGAATCCAAACCCTGCGAGCACCGAGCTCAGCCAGTCGACGATCTCGTCATAGTGCTTGCCCGGCGGCACGAACGTGGGAAACGAGATCAGTGTGGTGAGCGTCTCGATCATGTACTGCTGCAGTTCCTTCCGCTCTACCTGTTCTGCCAGATCGCTCATGCGTACCGCTTCCGGCTTCCGCGCCTTCTCTTCCCTGGTCATACAAAAACCTTAAATACGCGCACAAAAATAGTAAACCCGTACGTAACGAGGCGAGGCACACGAACGGAACGGTAGGTACCGAACTGGTAGAGCGCGATGCGAGAGCGATTCAGGTGCACGGTGGTGGATTGGAGCTACGCGTACAGCCTCTGCAGGGATGCGAGTGCTGAGATAAAGGCTGCGGGCTATCGGCCGGAGGTGGTCATCGGTGTCGCCCGCGGCGGCTGGTATCTAGCGCGTGTGCTCTGCGATTTCTTCCTGCTCAAGGAGCTCCTGAGCGTGAAGGTGGAGCACTGGGGATTGGCGGCCACGATCACGGGCGACGCGCGGCTGAGATTTGGCCTTGATGTAAACGCGCAGGAGCTCGCGCGGGGCAAGCGCGTCTTGATTGCCGATGACGTCACGGACACCGGGGATAGTTTGCGGCTCATTGCCGCGTATCTCGAATCCACCGGTGCGAACGAGGTGAAGACGGTGACGATGCACCACAAGACCACCTCCACCTACGTACCGGACTTTTATGGCGAATTGATGCCCGAGTGGACCTGGATCGTTTACCCCTGGAGCATCATTGAGGACGTGCTGGAGTTGTGTGAGCAGACGCTCGCGAAAACGGGGCGCGGATTGACTCTGCGCGAATTACGGGCGGCTCTGAAGCTCGGATTTGACTTATACGTACCGTACACCCAGCTCAGGGAAATCCTGGAGACTGCAGCGTGGCAGGGAAGACTGAAGCGTGAAAAAGAAGGGGAGAAAGAGGTGTGGTCGCGGCTTCGATAAGCGGCTGTGCTTACGTGCGTGTGTGCCGAGCGAACCGAGCACCTCGTCCCTGTCTGCGACGTTAGTCCGGTAGTTAGGATTAGGATGGAAGACCGGTGTGCGTGGTCTTAAACCGACTCGATCCCGAATGATTGCAGGAGCACCTCGGGGTTGATCTTCCCGCTGGTGAACGTCTTTCCGCTCTTCATCTCGTTCACCGTAACTTCCGCAGGAGCGAATGATGCGGGGTCGATCTTGTAGAAGTCGAAGCCAGCGTTCTTAAAGGTGACGTAGAACGGCTGTCCGTAATCCTTCGAGTTCAGTGACGGCACCTGCTTCACGTACCCCTTCAGCTCATCAACGTTCTCGTACTCTACCGTGTAGCCCATCCGGCCACAGTACATGATACAGTCGTTCGTCGCGCCCATGCATTTCAGGTCGTCGCCGACGATTGGCGAGATAGGGATGAGCCCGTGGGCATGCTTGATGGTGTTGATATCCATGCCGAGCACTTCGAGCCGGTGGACGCCAGTCTCAATGCCGCGTGCCGAGATCTGCACGGCACCCGCGATAGAGGCTGTGGGCACCATCACGATGTACAGATCCTCCGGCTCTATCTTACATGCTTTCGCGATCTCCGCGGTCACCTCGTCGTCCGGCATCTTATTGCTCTCCAGGACGAGCACCGCCTCATCCGCTTCATCTTTATAGTCAATCTTCTCGTACAGCTCCTTCGGATTGAGCGAGAGCGCGCGTGCGGGTCCCGAGCCCATGCCGAAGAATTTACCCACTTTGATCCGCCACCCGGCGAATTGTGAGGCCATGCACGCAATGACCGGATGGTCAGTGGTAAGCTCGATCGCTGGCACAACCAGCTTACCGAGGTCAAAACTGCTGAACGTAATATCCGCAAGATCAGCCATACATATCCGGGACACGTACAGCCCGGCTTCAAATCCACCTGCTTCGTTCACGCCTGCATCTATGAGCGTTGTCCCGTTTTCCAGCTCCTCGATGCCCACCTGCAATTCGTCCGCATAGTCCATCATCTCTTCAAAGACGTCCAATCCGTACTCATTCACGCTTATCATCCTTACACCTTCACCTCGGGTATAAGTAGAGCCCTGCACCTATTTATAGGCGTAGCATTCTGTCTTTGATCCGTATGCAATACGTTTACGTGAACCGCTAAGCACGAGGATCCTGAGGTGTTCAGGGAACTGATCTTATCGAACCAGGAGCACTTTAGTTCGCTTCTTCAGCTTCTGCTTCCAGTCCGCTACCTGCTCTTCGAGAACCTGCCGATCAACGAATGCGAAGTCCTCGTCCTTTGCGAGCAACGGCACGGCGTCGAGCGATAGTGCGGGTATTTTACGTGCTGCGAAAGTGTCTGCGGCGGAATGTGAGAGCTCCTTACCGTAGATGACCGCACTCACGCCCTTCGTTGCCACGAGTTCCGCGGTGCTCGACCCGCCGCCACTCCCGTCCTCAAAGAGGACGACATCGCCGCGGGCGATCCCGTATTTCCGATCGAATTCCTGTGTCGCGTCGTGTGTGAATGCGGGGATGACCTTGATCCGCTTCCCGCCCTTTACCTCGCGTTTGCCGCTCAAGCGCTCGATGATCCTCTGTAACTCCTCGGTCTCTCGCGTCCGCGCAGCTACTTCCGCATGCAACCGTTCGATCTCCACGTCGCGCGCGTGTATCAGCTCACTCTTCTTCAACGCGCGCCGCTGTTCCGAGCGCTCGGCATCCAGTTTCCGCTTCAAGCGTCGTATTTCTCGCTCACGCTCGGCTAGGAGATCCTTGAGCTCCGTTGTCCGCTCCTCCAGCAGCGCGATGCGTTCGTCCTTCCCTTTGAGCAGCTGGCGCAACCGCAGAACGGCTTTACCCTCACCCGCACGCTCCTCGCGCGCCTTCGTGCCTGCACCACGCTTATCTCTGCGCCGCCGCTTCTCCTCACGCGCCATGAGCAGTCGGTTAATAGCAGCACTGATCGAGACGCCTTTGACTACGAGCGCCTTCACCTCCGCTTCATCCACGCCTGGTGGGATTTTCTTCTGGATCTGAGCGAATTTCGCCTTGTAGTGCTTGAAGGCGTGCAATGATGCGGCCAGGGCATCACGCTCATGTGCATTGCGGTATACAAAACCCTCGCCCTTCGTCAAGGCGAGCTTCTCTTCCGTGGATAATGATTCCTCCAGTTCGGGGACGCGGGAAGCGATCAAGCTCCCGATCTTCTTCACCATGGCCGGCGTTGGTGCGACATCGGAAGCGATAATCAATGGCCGACCGCGCGCTATTATCCGTGCGATCGCATCAGAGAGCGAATAATTCTTCGCGCTGAATACATCCACGGGGTTGCCGTCAAGATCGAGAATGGCAATGCCTACCGTCGTACCGGGATCAATGCCAACAATCGTATAGGTGCGGCATGCATGCGGATATGCCATTTATATAGTATCTTTATTTCAGGCAGGCATATAAAATCGTCAGTTACCGTTGGGAGACGCAGACTTACTGGTTCGAGCTGAAGAACTGCAGAACAATTTTATATGATCCCGAGCTACTAAGAACCAGCCAAGGGCCCGTAGCTTAGCGGTTAGAGCGCCCGGCTCATAACCGGGCGGTCAAGGGTTCGAATCCCTTCGGGCCCATTCGTCGCGACCAGCGCGTGCAGGTTGCGCTATCGTTCGCTCACGTCATCGAACAGACCGTACACGCAGAAAGAACCAGCCTCACAATCGCATACCGTGACGGGCTGACTGATGAAGCAGGAGCAAAGATTGACCTAACCTATCTGCAGTCTCAGATGCTCAGCACGAACGAACAGTTCTTTCTTGTGCTGCCGGTTACCGTCCGAGATCTCCACGATGAATGAGCGTCCTCGCTCTCCTTTCACGGTGCCCGTCATCCCGTGGAATCGCTGATGTGGCATGCCCTTATGCACGCTCGGATCGATGTGCACATGCACCTGATCGCCCGCTGCAAACTGCTGGATCGCCCTGCTGACCGGAGAGAGACCCCGCTCACGCTTGCGTCTACTCAATTTCTTCCTCGTGTTCTTCCGCTCGCCGTGGGAACGCGCCATCGCATCTTTCCTCGCTTACCTTAGGATAGCAGTACAGATTTATAAAATAAAGCACATTGTACTATTGGGTGTTGAAAATGCTCCTGGAACTTCCGAGGCATACGGAGATTTTTGGTTCGGTCAAAATTCACGAGATGCAACGCGTCTTGAAGATCGATTCGGGGGGATTTATGAATCCCCGAGCAAAGGACATTCCCTTCGAAGTGATCAAGGACGTGCTGAAGCGGTTTGCCATTATCGTGCCCGCGAAGGACGAGAAGATCCATCTGCTGGACGGCGTCTTACGCGCAATCCCCTTCGACTGCACGGTTATTGTGGTCTCAAATAGTAAACGGGAAGCACCGGACTGGTACAAGTTGGAGCGTGACCTGGTCCAGAACCTTCACGAGATCACCCAGCAGGAGCTCATTATCGTGCACCAGAAAGACCCTGATCTCGGCTATGCACTCTACGATGCGGGTTATGATGCTCTGCTTGATGAGCATTCCGTGGTGCGTGACGGCAAGGCTGAAGGTATGATCATTGGTATGCTGCTCGCGAAAGCGCTGGGTAAGGAGTATATTGGGTTCGCAGACGCCGATAATTATGTCCCCGGGTCGGTTCGCGAATACGTGATCGATTATGCTGCGGGCTTCTGCATGGCTGAGTCACCCTACAGTATGGTGCGGCTGCACTGGCGTTACAAGCCGAAAGTGGTAGAGGATAAGCTGTACTTCAAGAAGTGGGGGCGGGTCAGCGAGACCACGAACAAGTACCTCAATCTCCTGTTGTCGCTGCACACCGGGTTTGAGACCCGCATCCTGATCACCGGAAATGCCGGCGAGCACGCGCTCACCACCAGGCTCGCGGATGTCCTGAATTATTCGACGGGCTACTCGGTTGAGCCGTATCACTTCATCTGCCTGTTCGATAATTTCGGGCCGGGCGTCACCGAATATTTTGACCTGGAGGCGGCAACAGCGGGCATTGAGATCTTCCAGATCGAGACGTTGAACCCGCACATCCATGAGGAGAAAGGCGGCCTGCATATCCGTAATATGCTCCTTGACTCGCTCCAGACGATCTACCATAGTAAGCTCAGCAACGACTACGTGCGCGATAAGATACTCGAAGAACTCGGCGACATGCTGGAATGGAATGAGCCGCGGCAGAACCAGATCATACCCTCCTTTGCTGGTGTGGACGCTCTTCAGTTTGAGGAACAGCTTGCTAATACCGCGGAATCATACGCGCGATTTGGCCGGAAGGCGCTCGAGAGTGAGGACGCGAGCACATCGCTGAGCGAGCTAGAAAAGGACCGCACGATTTAGAGCATCCTGGAGGACTTGACTTGGCTGGAGTGAACGAACCCCTGAAGAAAGTGCTCTTCACTGACCTTGACGGAACGCTGCTGGACCTCCAGGACTATTCCTACGAGCCCGCACTTCCTGCACTTGAGCACGTGAAGCGGCATCAGGTGCCCATCATTTTTTGCACGGCAAAAACCCTGGCGGAGAACGAGTATTACCAAGAGCTCCTCGGTGTCCATGACCCGTTCATCGTGGACAATGGTGGTGCCATCTTCATTCCCGAACAGTATTTCTCCTTCGAGTTCGAGGCCCGGAACCAGGGCAAATACCGCGTTATTGAGCTTGGCGCATCATATAACGAGCTCCGAGCTGCGCTGCAGGCGATTCGCGCTGAAACAGGATTCAGCATTACCGGCTTTGGCGACATGACCGCGGAAGAAGTGGCCGGGGATGCGAACTTAACACTCGAGCAGGCGGTGCGCGCGAAGCGGAAGTCGTATAATGAAAGCTTCATCTTTGACGAGCCCCCAGAGAAGGCTGCGGAGCTGGTCGCGAAGATCGAAGCGAAGGGCTTTGCCGTTACCCACGGTGGCCGCTATTACAATATCCACGGGAAAAACGCGGACAAGGGCCGGGCGGTGCAGAAGCTTACGGAACTCTTCAAGCGCGAATATGGCTCCGTGCTGACCATCGGCGTGGGCGATAGCCGGAACGATATCCCGATGTTACAGGCGGTGGATCAGCCGGCGGTGGTGCGGAACAAGAAGGGTGGCTGGCTCGAGTTCGGCGCGCGCAATCTCTATCGAGCCGCGGGCGAGGGTCCAAACGGCTGGGTTGAGGTCGTCCGAAAGTTTATAAACGATTAGCTGATTGGTGGTGGATTGAGGATTATGGCAAAGGAGGAGAAGAAGGAAGAAGAACGGGACACGATTTATCTCGTTCCGCACACACATTATGATGCGATCTGGGCGTTCACGAAGGAAGACTACTTCTATATCAATATGCTGCTCATCCTGAAAGAGGTGGCAGAGCTCATTGAAAAGACCAATTACCGGTTCCTTGTGGAGCAGACCTTCCTGCTGGAGGAGGTAGAGCATCGGTATCCCGAGCTGTTCGAGAAGCTTTCCGAGCAGATCAAAGCAGGTAAGCTGGAGATCGTGGATGGAGAATACCTGATGGCCGACACCATGCTCCCGGCGGGAGAGACCTTGATACGCGAGATCCTGGTGGGCAAGCAATACGTGAAGGAGAAGTTCGGGGTTGACGTGCCGGTGATGTGGCAGGCCGATAGCTTCGGGCTCAATGCGCAGCTGCCCCAGATTTACACCAAATGCGGCTATAAGTACCTTGCGTTTCGCCGGGGAATACCGGAGAATAAACCGTCGGAATTCCTCTGGGAGGGCCTGGATGGTACGAAGATCCTTACCCACTGGATGCCGCTGGGCTATCGCGCGGGACTGGATTTGACGAAGCTGGAAGAGAGCTACAAGAAGCTCAAAGCGTTAGCAGCAACCTCGCACATCCTCATGCCTTCCGGAAGCGGGGTGACCATGCCGCAGCCCGAAACGCCGGCTGTCGTGGAGGACTGGAACAAGAAGCGTGGCAACGAAGCCCTGATGAAGCTGACCACGCCACGCGAATTCTTCGAAGCGCTGGAGCAGGAGACGAAGGACCGCGAGCTCGTGGTCAGAACGGGAGAGATGTACTCCGGCAGATACTCGGAGATCTTCCCGGATGTCAGCTCGACCAGGATGTGGATCAAGCAGGGGCTCGCAGACTACGAGAACTGGATGACCTGCGTCGAGCGCTGGGGCACGATCACCTGGCTCCTCAACAGCTACTATCCCTCTGATGAGCTCCGTGAGAGCTGGCGGAAGATCCTCTTTATCGCCTTCCACGATGTTATTCCGGGCACTGGTATGGACCGGGGTTACGACGAAGTGAAGCAGTATTTGAGTTTCATGAATACCTACATGGCCGCACTCTGCCCGCGTATCTTCGCGGAACTCGTGGATGAGGAATCCAAGCTCGGCAGGTTCACACGCTTCATGGAAGGTGGCGTAGAGAGTGCGAGCGGCGATATTATCGTCTTCAACTCACTCTCCTGGGAGGTCAAGAACTGGTTAGAGATGGATCTGAACTTTCAGCGCGGGCACGTAATCTCGGTCGGCGGCTTGAAATGCGGCACTGAGGAGATCGAAGTGGAGGTCATTCGGTTCACGCGCTATACGGACGACTCGTTGAAGTACGTCCGTCTCGGTTTTGTTGCCACCGTACCGGCGTTGGGGTATAAGGTCTACCGAATAATCGAGCGAGATCCGCGCCGTCTCCCCTTTGATCCCGATTTCATTCGGATCCACGGGAATACCATTGAGAATCGATTCTTTGGTGTTGAGGTGGATCCTGTCACGGGACTGGTCGACATCGTGCATAAGCGCGGGCTTACCCGCAGCACCACGTGCAAGGCGAACGAGCTGGTGCTCGAGGAGGAAACTGGCGACCTGTACTATCATCGCCAGAAATTGTGCATTCCGTTGAAGACTGAGACGGGCGAGGGCGTGAAGTACGGCTCCTTCAGGTTAAAGAATTTCTCGATCGATAAGAGTCCGCTGCGACGGGTGATCAACGTGGATACCGATTATTACTCACTGCGGTGGCCGTACCGGCTGACGGAGAAGATGGAGCCACGGATCTGGCGCCACCGGTTCCTAGAGTGCTCGAAGAAGATCGTGGTGTACAAGGGCCTTTCACGGATCGATTTCGTGACCACCCTTATGGACAAGCACCCGCGCACGCGAACGCGAGTCCGATTCTCGACGAATATCAAGAGCGATAGCTATGTCTGCGGCACCCAATTCGGCACGATTACCCGTCCGCTGAGTGAGGATCGGTGTGACCAGCAAGATGAGTTTGAGAGCTGGGTTGAGGCGCCGCGGGGAGTCTGCCCCTCACAGCAATGGCTTGATTATTCTGATGACGAGCGGGGACTGACGGTGATCCATCATGGAATACCCGAGAACGAGCTGCGGGACGGTAACATCTATCTCACCCTGCTCCGGAGCGTCTCTATGCTCTCTTCAGATGGTAAGGCAGGTCCGGCGGTACCGGTGCCTGACGCACGTGAGCTGAAACGATACACCTTCCGGTACGCCATCCATCCGCATGCCGGTGATTGGCGAACTGCACACTCTTACCGCCGGGCACAGGAGTTCAATGTCGATCTGGACGCAATGCAGCTCTCGCGTGACGTAAAACTGCCACAGCAGCGCTCATTCTTGAAGATCACACCGTTGAGCGTGATGCTCTCGGCACTGAAGCGAGCTGAGGACAAGGCAGGCGTTATTCTCCGCTTCTACGAGGCGGACGGACGCGAGACTGAGACCGAAATACAGCTCTTCCAGGTGCCCCGGGAAGTGACGGTGGTCAATATGCTGGAGGAGGAAGATCCGGCGTTGACCAAAGAGGTGATCCAGGACGGTGCCACGCTCAAACTGACCCTGAACCCCTTTGAGATAGTGACGCTGCGATTGGCATTCTGAGCGCTCAGGGCAGCGTTTCTGTATCCTGATTGCTCTGGCCCTAGATCACTCTGAAGACCAAACGAACGTACCGCGAACGTGGAGAAGATCACCAGAGATGTTGTTGTACGTGCGGCTCGGTGAGAAACACCGCTAAAACCGCCGCTTCACGGCGTGCTCGGACCAGCTACGTGCGCGACTTCACGAGCATTAAGCAGAGCATGACGCGGTTCTCGAGGTGCTGAATCGTTGACAATGTAGCGCCCCCCAAAACGTCCGTACGCTACCCGATTGCTTGCCGGTTTCGCGGCAGGACGTATCTGAACCTATCAGCGAGTGCGCGCGGCGAAACGCGCATCAGGGAGCTAGATTGGCGAGAGCAGGGAACGGGTTAGCGCTCGATTAGGGCAAAATTATTCAATTTAACAAAGTCTTTTATGCGATAACGTTGTTAAGATAAGTATAGTATGGAGCGAATTCGTACGTGTCCGGAGTGTGGCTCGAAACATATCGTGATGGATCCCAAGCATGCAGACCTGTACTGCGCTGATTGCGGGGTAGTGTTAGCGGAAGCTTTGATTGATCAAGGCCCTGAATGGCGCGCTTACGATCAGGAGCAAGCCGCACAACGGGTACGGACCGGGCCTCCACTGAGCTATCGACTCCATAACAAAGGTTTGAGCACGCCGATCCCAAAAGGACTTCCGCAGACCTTTCGGTTGCGGGGCCGAATTGGTCTGGAGGGTGGGGATAAGACCCTGATCCTCGCGCTTGGCGAGCTGGATCGAATGGCATCGGCGCTCAAGTTGCCAGCGGATGTGCGAGAAGAGACTGCCATTTTGTACCGAGAAGCGATGCACCAAAATCTGATCAAGGGGAGGAGTGTAGAGGAACTGATATCGGCAATGCTTTATATCACCTGCAGGCAGTATGGCATACCTCGAACCCTGAAGGAGATTGTGGTGGTCTCAAAAATGCCGTTGAAGAAGATTCGGCGTGCATACTTGTTCCTCATTAAAGAGATGGGGATAAAGCTCGCACCAGCAAGCCCTGCACGCTTCATACCACGGTTCTGCTCCATGCTCGGCTTAAGCAGCAGCGTTCGAGAGCGCGCGATACAGATCATTCGTAAGAGTGGCGGCATGGGCATGGCGAAAGGGTGGTCACCCACAGGAACAGCGGGTGCTGCGATCTATCTCGCATCACAAATGAGTGGCGAGCCCGTGGATGAGTCTTCGATCGCCAAGGTGGCTGGAACGACCCCGATCACCATTCGAACCCGGTATGAAGAGATGCAAAAGCGGCTGCAGCTCACGAGTTGCTGAATGCTCGTTCGTGCTCTACGTAACGGTGATCAGCCGTCCCAGATCGACGCACCCGAGCATGAGGTTGCATCCTCCAGGTTTTTTTAGATAGCCACCCTGAGCACTGAGCAGCTCTCGATTAGTAAGCGCCGCCCATAGCCATGCCCGGATAGCCCGCTTCCGGCGGCATACCGCCACCTTCCGGCTGCTGCTCCTCTGCACCAGACGCAATAACGTCATCGATTCTCAGTACCATCGTTGCCGATTCTGCTGCCGATCCAATAGCCTGTGTCTTTATCCGCAGCGGCTCAATGACCCCGGCTTTCAGCATGTCCGCTATCGTTCCTTTGTACACATCAAGACCAGCATACGTCTTACCCGACTCATGCGCGGACCGCAGGGCAACGAGCATGTCAATAGGATCCAATCCGGCATTCTCAGCAAGTGAGCGCGGAATGACTTCGATGGCATCGGCAAAGGCCTGGATTGCCAGGTGCTCCCGACCACCCACGGTTGCCGCAAAGTCACGCAGCCTGAGCGCCAGCTCGATCTCAGGAGCGCCACCACCAGGAACGTATTTACCGTCCTCGAGCGCGCATGCGGTTACCCGTAACGCGTCATGCAAGCTCCGCTCCAGCTCATCCAGCACGTGCTCTGTCCCCCCGCGAAGCAGAATGGAAACGGATTTCGGGTTCCGGCAGTCCTTAACGAAGATCATCTCGTCACCACCGATCTTCTCTTCTTCCACCACGCCGGCCCCGCCAAGATCTTCCGGTCTGATCTCATCAAGACTGGTGATGATCTTACCCCCGGTTGCCCGGGCGAGCAACTTCAAATCGCGCTCTTTAACCCGTTTCACGGCCATAATATCCGCTTTTGCCAGATACCCCTGGGCAAGATCGTCGATCCCCTTCTGGCAGAAGAGCACGTTCGCTCCGCTTTCCTGCACCATGTTCACCATCTCCGCGAGCATCCCCCTCTCCTCATCCAGGAAGGTTTGCAGCTCGTCGGGCGCGGAGATCTCGATTTTCGCGTCCACTTCGGTCTTTTCGATCTCGAATGCGGCGTTAACGAGCGCTATTTTCGCTTTCGGCACTCGTTTTGGCATTTCCGGGTGCGCCCGCCCTTTATCCACCAGCATACCGCGGATCAGGGTAGAATCCCCCGTCCTGCCGCCGGTCTTCTTCTCCACCTTTATCTGATCAGTATCGATCTTCTCCGCATTATCTTCTGCAACCATGCGCACGGCATCGACCGCGAGTGTGGTGAGTAGATCTTTCTCTATACCCGCGCCTTTCCCGGTCATCGAGGTCTGTGCGATCTTCTGCAACGTATCCGTATCGGCCGTCGAGACCTCGAGTGCACTGTCGCTCAATATCTCGCAGGCCTTCTCCGCAGCGCTCCGAAACCCCGCGACGATCACGGTTGGATGCACATCTTGCTCCAGGAGGTCTTCGGCACGTTTCAAGAGTTCACCCGCGGTGACCACCGCGGTCGTCGTGCCGTCGCCGACCTCGTCATCCTGCGTCTTCGCGATTTCGACCATCATCTTTGCCGCGGGATGCTCGATGTCCATCTCTTTGAGAATCGTCGCGCCGTCATTGGTGACGATGATATCCCCCATGGAATCGACCATCATCTTATCCATCCCTTTGGGCCCTAGAGTTGACTTAACTGCAGAAGCGATGACTTTTGCGGCGAGGATGTTCCTGCTCTGTGCGTCTCTTCCCTGTGTGCGTTCACTCCCTTCCTTCAACACCAAGATGGGTGTTCCACCTAACTGCTGGGCCATCTTTCTTCACGGTATCAGGTAAGATCCCGGGCTATAAGTATATATAACATTTTAATTGCGATCGGCTGGTTATTTATATGTTGATGTGGTATCTCATCTTGATACAGCGCGCGAGCAATCAATAATGATCTCTGTGGAGAAAGCGATCCTCTGCCTCCTGTCTCACGAGCGAGACGTTCCGGTCGAACGGATGCTGACCCTCCTGAGAAGCTTTTCAGGATCTGAAGCGTCGGTACGGACGTCCCTGTCCCGGATGAAGAAGGCGGGTTTGGTGGTGAGCCGCCGTAAAAATAAGGGAGCACGGTATTCACTCACCGAGCAGGGCAAGGCGGCACTCGTCCTGCGAGATTTCCGGGCGCTTCGGCGAGCGCGCGAGTGGGATGGCCGGTGGCACCTTGTCACCTTTGACATCCCCGAGCGCCTGCGGTACAGTCGCGATGCGCTGCGGAAGCACCTGCTCTTCATCGGGTATGGCATGCTGCAGTCGTCCGTCATGATCTCGCCCTATGATAAGCATGCGGCGGTGAAAGAACTCATAGCGGACTACGGCATTGAGGATCATGTCGAGTTCTTTTCCGCATGCTACGAGAGCGGGGGGCGCGTTGGAGAGCTCGTGCCCAGGATTTGGGATCTCAAACGGCTGGAGCGCGAATATCGTCACTTCATCGCCCTGTATCGCGAAGAGCTGGGGGTGATACGGGAACGTGTAGCGCACGGTGAGCAAATCGATCCGAGCTACCTGTTCTTGAAGGGCATCGAGGTGAATGACGCCTTTTCACGTATCTTTTCGGTGGATCCGCAGCTTCCACCAGAGCTCCTCCCTGCAGATTGGATCGGATTCACGGCCGAACGTGTCTGTGAGGTGTATCTCACCTTCCTGGCGTCACGGGCACCGGTGAGTAAATAAAGAGTAGGGGTGCCGATGCACCCTCATACGTGATCTATTCCGGTTGCCTGTTGCTTAGCTTAACCAGGATTACGAGACGAAATCAGCGGCTCGCGGCATCTCCGGCTTCAACCCTTTCCGTTTCCGTACGTCCAGCACCTTCTCACCAAAGAGGTTCTGGGGGATGGGTTTGAAGCCCGCGAATTCAGTGCTCCAGAGCGCTCGGCCCTCGGTTACCGAACGGATGTCGCCAGCGAAGCCGAACATCTCCGCTACGGGAGTCTCGGCCTGCAGCGAGACCATGTCGGCCTCGGTTTGGATATCCAGTATCTGACCTCTTCTGCCCTGTAGCTCGTGAGTGACATTCCCGAGCAGGTTCTGGGGTATGCTGATGAACACCGTTTGGACTGGCTCGAGGAAGTTCGCCTTAGCGAGCAGGATAGCGGCGAACAGCGCGCTGCGCACTGCTGGAATCACCTGAGCAGGGCCACGATGGATCGCATCCTCATGCAGTTTCACGTCCATGAGTTTCACCTTGATGCCGCGGCACTTCTCCTTCGCCAGCGGTCCCTGACGCATGACCTCTTCAAAGCCCTCTATGACCAGTTCCATCGTCTCTCGCAGGTACTGGATACCTTTGGTCATGTCAAGCAGCATATTGCCTTCGACGATGCTGACCACATTCTTGGCCTCTTCCTTGTACATACCAGCTTCGATCAGCTGATCACGCATCGCCACCTTATCCTTGCCCATCTGAATGTCCCCGGACTGTATCTTCTCAAGGACCGCAGGCTCAAGTGGCTCGACCTCGAAATAGAACTTATTATGCCGGTTCGGCGATTTCCCCTCTACCGGCCCCGCAGGGGACTCCACCGTCTCTCTAAAGACAACGATGGGTGGTGATGCGATGATGGGCACGTTCTCATCGACATTAATTTGGTGCGTAATGATATCGAGATGGAGTTCACCCATACCAGAGATCAGGTGCTCTCCGGTCTCTTCATTGATCTCGACGCGAATCGAGGGATCTTCCTTTGCCAGCTTCCTGATTACGTCAATCAGGCGCGGCAGGTCCTTCGTGTTCTTCGCCTCGACCGCGACGGTAACCACCGGCTCACTGTAATGCTTGATACTCTCGAAGGGCGTCATCTCCTTCGACGAGAGCGTGGAGCCAACAATAGCATCCTTCATACCGGCGAGACCCGCGATGTTACCTGCGGGCACGTTATCGACCTCGACGCGCTCCTCACCCATAAAGATACAGACCTGCTGGATGCGGTTCGTCTTGTAGAGGCCGGAGATGATCAATTCATCACCGCGCTTCAGCGTCCCGCTGAAGAGCCGTCCGGTTGCCACTTCGCCTGCATGGGGGTCCACTGAAATATCGGTGACCATAAAGGCGACATCACCGTCCCGGTTACACGCGACCATGTCCTTCCCGATCGTGGAGGTGTCATCACCACGCCAGATCACGGGCACACGGTATTTCTGTGCCACCAGGGGGTTGGGCAGGTGCTCCGTGACCATATCGAGCACGGCAACATGAGCGGGGCATTTCTGCGCCAACTCCTTCATGGTACCCGCCTTACAGTAATCATAGACCTCTTTGAAGGCGATGCCGGTGCTCTGCATGGTTTTGACGCTCACGGCCCAGTTATACAATGCGGAGCCAAACGCGACATTACCGGTCGCCGCATCGAGCTTCCACTCTTCATATTTCGCCGGGTTCATGCTCTTGATCAGCTTGTTCATCTTCGTGATGATCTTACCGAGCCGGTTCTGCATCTCCTGTGCATCCACCTTCAGCTCATTGATCATCCGATCGACCTTGTTGATGAAGAGCACGGGCTTGACATTCTCCTTCATCGCCTGCCGCATCACGGTCTCGGTCTGTGGCATCGCGCCCTCCACAGCATCGACGACCACGACCGCGCCGTCAACGGCACGCAGCGCCCGTGTCACGTCACCGCCGAAATCCACGTGCCCGGGCGTATCAATCAGGTTAATGAGATACGACGTACCCTTATAGTCATAAACCATGGAGGCATTCGCGGCGAAGATCGTGATCCCGCGCTCCTGCTCCAGGTAATAGAAATCGGTGAAGAGCTGCGCTCCCGCCAGTTCATTCGATATGATCCCCGCACCTGCAAGGAGGTTATCGGTCAGCGTAGTCTTGCCGTGGTCGATATGCGCAATGATCCCGATATTGCGTATTCGCTCGGTCTTGTCCATCAATACTTTAACTTTTTCTGCGGCTTTCTTGCCTCGTGTTGCCATTGTCCTCCATCTCCTTTCGCTTCTCTCTCTTTCTCGCTCTTGGAAGTGTAGTGTTACATCCAATCCTCTAAAGATTTAAGTATTAATATAGTCTAGGAGAATAAAGAACTGAACGAAAGCCCGGGTGGTGTAGCGGCCTATCATTGAGCCCTGTCGAGGCTCGGACTCGGGTTCAAATCCCGACCTGGGCGTACTCTGCAATGCACATATAAAGCCGGCGTGCGCGTACTTTACCGTGCGGTATGCTGGGACTACTCCGGCGGGTAAAGAAGCTGACGCAGCAAACCCAACCACACTACTCTGAGAAAATCGTGCGCATCACCGAGTCCGCCACGATCAATTGAGCGAGCACGAAAATCCGCGGTGGACTGATCATGGCGCTGCTCGAGCCGCTACCCCGACCAACCGCAAACGATATTTTCCGTGGCGATCTTTGTAAGAATCATCATACGTGCGTAATCATGCGACCGAAACTGGTGCTCGTGGCCGTGATTGTTGCTGTGGTCGTGCTCATCGCGCTACTGCTCGTGGTCGTATCGCCACCTGAGCACTACGAGCCCGGAGCGAACGCTGCGCGCGAACCGAGTGAGATGCCGAAAATGGAGCCCGGGGGACGACTGAAACTGCCCGAACCGCGATATGCGAGTAACACCTCAGTGGAAGCCGCACTGGCGCAGAGAAGATCGCTACGGGCGTATTCGGGCGACGCTCTCACGATTGAGGAGCTCGCGCAGCTACTCTGGGCAGCGCAAGGAGTAACGACGACCTGGGGCGGACGAACCGCGCCCTCTGCGGGCGCGCTCTATCCACTCGAGCTCTATGTTGTGGTCGGCACGGTCACAGGCCTGGACGCGGGCGTGTACCGGTATCGTCCCGCAACCCACGAGTTGGAGAAGAGGCGCGAGGGCGATCTTCGTGCTGAGCTTGCCGAGGCCGCACTGAGCCAGGGCTGTATCGGTTCCGCGGCGATCGATCTGGTATTCTGTGGCGTCTTCAATCGCACGACCGTGAAATACCGCGAGCGCGGGATCAGATACGTCTATATGGAAGTGGGTCATGCCGCGCAGAACGTGTATCTGCAGGCAGAGTCTATGGATCTGGGCACGGTGACTATCGGCGCGTTCGATGACGCGGAAGTGCAGCAGCTCGTGGGCATGCAGGAGCAGGAGAGACCGCTCTGCATCATGCCGGTGGGGAGAAAGGGATAGACGTGCCATGCTCGACCTCCTCAGTTTCTTTACGCAGATACCTATAAGGAAGGCGGTACGGATAAACACCGTCATCGAGCAGAGTTTTCTCTTCCCCTTTGTCGCCGCCTTGATCGGGCTTGTGGTCGCCGGCGTTGCCTTCATCGCCTTTGCAGTATTAGGTTCGAGGACCGAGCTTGCCGCGGTGCTCACGCTAGTCGCGCTTTACCTGCTCACCGGCTTGCTGCATCTTGATGGCCTGGCGGACTTCTTTGACGGGCTCATGACGCCGGGCACCGCGGAGGATAAGCGCCGAGCAATGGAGGATAACCAGCTCGGGATAGGCGGGCTCTTTGCCGCGCTCGCTGTGCTCCTCGTAAGCATCTTCGCGATTGAGGCGACTGGAGCGAAAATCTCGGCCTCGTTCAGTTTTGACCACCCCACTTGCAGCGTATTACGCACTCGCCGGGATCTTCGTGGTTGCTGAGGTCGCAGCGAAGCTGAGCATGCTCACGTGCATGTCCTGCATCCGCTCCGCAGTCGCAGGCGTTCGGCGGCGATATGAGGCGGTGACATCTGCGTGCATTCAGCGTTTATGAAGATAGCGGAATGCGGTAACACGCAGAAGAAAGGCGAAGAAGGCGCGGAATGCAGCGGAAGCCGTGAGGAAAACACACTATTCACTACTATCGCGTGTACCGCAATCCATGCCGCGTCGAGCCGTTTTGCCGTTATGTCATGCCCTTTAGGCGGATTTTCGTCAAGACCGCTAGCTTATTAGCAAGAACGCGTGAGAGCTAATGGGTGTCCGCCGCCTTGACTGTACCATATGGCAAATAGCTTGGTAAGCATGGTTAAAACGCTAGGTGGTTACGATCCTTACTTGCCGTTCAGACGAGCAAGCGAGGCGGAGACGTCTGCGCTTGCTTGCGTCGGTGCGAATTTCTGAACTTTCTGCTCAGCTCAGCAGCTCAGGCGTATCGCCGGTATCCAGGACTCGTGCCGCTTGCTTGAGGTCCACGAAGTCCTCGCAGGTGATGACGCCACCGGTTGCGTTCCATGACGGCTCGTGAATGATCTGCGGGTAGGGGCCGGTGCGAAGGATATATCGCGGTTTTCGTCTCTTTCTTCCGTTCAGCTCGAGCTGCAAAAAAGGAGGTGATGGGCACAGAAAGCAATGCCCATCATCCTCTTGTTCTTTTCTTTTCTTTTCTTTTCTTTTCTTTTCTTTTATCAGCTACAGCAGTTGAGCGGATAGCGGGGGTCGCCGGGGAACCCGACGTGATACAGTAATAGACCGACATCTGCCACATCTACCACATCATCGCAATTGACGTCTGCGGCCCAGTCACTGCAGATGGGATACCTTGGATCGCCAGGGAACCCGACGTGGTACAGTAATAGACCGACATCTGCCACATCTACCACGTCATCGCAATTGACATCGCCGCACCGCTGTGGATTACACTCGAATAGTCCCTGTATCCACGTAACGGTGAGATCGCCGGTGGTAGAATCGTTCAACTTGCTCGGTGGAGAGAAGGTCAACGGCGTTACACAATCACCGGTATTGCAGCAATGAACGGTGAGCGTGCCGATCAGTAGAGCGCCCTTGATGGCGGGTTGCCCATCTGGTCGCTGGAAGACTAGCCACTCTCGTCCATCAATGCTCGAATCCCACGTGCCTTGCCACAGCGCGGTATTATACCCGAAATTGGTGACAGTAACACAACTGCTATCATAGGTCAGATTTATCTGTCCTGCACTGAAGAGATCAGTAGTCTTAGCCCATATCTGCACGTCCACGGTGTCACAGTACCGTGCACTGCTGTTCCGGGGCAGAAGATACACCTGGTTCCCGGAGAACGTCAAAGGCAGCCAGTCACCGCCGTTTACAATCTCGCCGGAAGAATTGTAGGGGAGCAGTGTATCTCCGAGCCCGTCAGGTGGTATATTCGTATCCGCGCCGGTATAATCGCTCCAGTAGTTGCCGCCAAGATACGGTCCGTTGACAATGTTTGTACCAGCAGTCTTTGTACGGTTCCAGGTGTTCGTGCCGTCATCATAAGCGTTGTTCGTGTTGTCGAAGTAATTGTTGTAGATGAGGTTGTTGCTCGAAGAAGAGAGCCAAATGCCATGGTTGGCGTTGTTCGAGGCAGTGTTGCCCGTAAGATTATTGAAGCTCGAACGATCCACCCAAATGCCGTGGTTGGCGTTGTTCGAGGCAGAATTGCCCGTCAGGTAATTGTAGCTCGAAGAATAGAGCCAAATACCGTAGTTGGCATTGTTCCAGGCGGTGTTGTCCGTAAGATTATTGTAGTTCGAACTATAATACAGGTAAATGCCGTGTTTGTTGTTCGAGACGGTATTGCCCGTCAGGTAATTGTTGCTCGAAGAATACAGCCAAATACCGTGGTTGGTGCTGTTCGAGACGGTATTGCCTGTCAGGTAGTTGTTGCTCGAATGAGAAAAGTAGATGCCGTAGGAGTTGTTCGATACCATGTTGCCCGTGAAGGTGTTATCCCGCGAATAATACAGGACAATGCCGCGGTTGGTGTTGCTCGATACCGTGTTGCCCGTAAAGGTGTTGTTGTTGCACGAAGAATAGAGCCAAATGCCGCGGTTGGTGTTGCTCGATACCGTGTTGCCCGTGATGATGTTGTTGGTGCTCAAACGTTGCAGGTGAACGCCGTTCTCGTTGTTCGAGGCGATGTTGCCCGTGAGGGTGTTATTGTTGCTCAAATATTGCAGGGAAATGCCGTACTCGTTGTCCAATGCAATGTTGTCCGTGAGGGTGTTGTAGCTCGAACCCCACAGGTAAATGCCGTAGTTCGTTTCGCTCGAAGCAGTGTTGTTCGAGGCGATGTTGCCCGTCAGGTTATTGTAGCTCGACTCAAAAAGCGCAATGCCGCGGGTGTTGTTCGAGGCGGTGTTGTTGGTGAGACTGTTGCTATTCGAAGTAACGAGTATCCCTGCTTGTCTGGAACCGCTCGCGTTTATCGCTCTAAAGCCATCCAGAACAATGCCATCATGCGAGAGTCTCATTGCGCTTCCGATGCCGCGAGCATCAACAACTGGTTTGCCACCGCCCGTGTCGATGCCCCGTAACGTGAGCTGCTTATTCACGTTTACATTTTCATAATACGTCCCCGAATCTACCAGGATCGTATGCCCATCCAGGGTATCAGCATCATTGATTGCCGCCTGGATGGTGACAAAGTGCTCGCCTGTGTCGATGTTGTGGACTGTTCCAAGCATAACATAGTGCTGTACCGTAGCGTTCTGCCACGTGCCATCGGCGTGCATACCAATGGCGACCATCTTGTTTAACACACCGCCCGCATCCACGTCCGATTGGGTGAGCTCATGCTCATAATACCAGTAAAATTCGGAATACTCCCACTCGGATACGGTAATCGACCCTTCCGTTGTCAGTAATACCCAGCCAACCTTGTTTTGAAGATCTTGGTCATCATACCCGGGGGGCACATCCCAGACATTTCCGGTCCAATTGCCGCCACTTGTTGGAGAGCCAGACACACTAATGGTGAAGTTTATGACCGTGCCAACGATCCCAGGAACCACTACCGGCCCTGTTTTACCATATGCGATGCCCCAAGCAAGAGCCTCGACATCAGCCACTGTCGTCGGTGCGATCGCTGCGAAGACCGCCGCTATCAAAACCAAAACCACCATCAACCCCCTGATCTTCACGATCCTATCCGCCCATGATGCCGTCAACATCCTTACCATCTAAACACCCTCCCTACTTTTAGGAATACTATTGCTCTGTAAATCAAGGGTTCAGAGCTTCTGGTAAGAACTTATAGTCCTTACGATCCCGGAGAGGGGCGTAGTGCCGTTCGTGCGCTCGGCCCATGTCACCAGGAATCTCGTCCGAACCGTCCAAACGGGTAGCCGGTATGAAGATGGAAGGATGCAGGAACACGCGGAAGGCGCCGCGAGATGCGTGTGGTTCCGTTTTCGCGAACACAACGTTGGAACTAACTCGCCTCGATACGTGCTACGATAGCTGATGGCCTATGAATAATCCTTTCTACAGGTGATCACCCCGCCGGTTGCGTTCTCTGACGGCGGGTGGATGATCTGCGGGTAAGCACGCTCAAAAAAAGGGAAAAAATGATGGGCATCGTCAAAGCCCATCGTACTCTTTTTCTACTACCTAGTGCAGCGTATCAAATACGTATCTGGCGTCACCGGGAAAACCGACGTGGTACAGGAGCAGGCCGACATCTGACACGTCTATCTCACCATCGCCATTGACGTCTGCTGCCCACTCATTGCAGATGGGGTATCGGGGGTCGCCGGGGAAACCAATGTGGTAAAGGAGTAGTCCTATATCTCCCACATCTACCACGTCATCGCAGTTAATATCGCCGCACAGCTGTGGATTACACTGAAATCTTCCGTCAGTCCACGAAACGCTGAGATCACCGGCGCCCGGGTCATTCAACTTGCTCGGCGGCGAGAATCTCAAGGGGGTTACACAATCACCAGCATTGCAGCATTGAATGGTGAGTGTGCCGATCAGTACCGTGCCATTTACCGCAGGCTGCCCCAGCGGTCTGAGGAAGACCAGCCATTCACGTCCATCAACGCTCGAATCCCACGTGCCTTGCCACAGCGGACCGGACACCCAGTTAGTCACAGTCGCGCAGCCGGGGTCATAGGTGAGGTTTATCTGACCAACACCAAAATAATCAGCTGTATTTGCCCATATCTGCACGTCTACGGTAGTACCGTACCGTGCACTGCTGTTCTGAGGCTGAAGATACACCTCGTTCCGGGATGACGTTAAAGACGTCAAAGGAAGCCAATCACCGTAACCATATGGCAGCAGTGTATTACCCAGTCCATCACCATCCGTATCCTCTCCCGCATAATCACTCCAGTAATTACCGCCAAGCCATGAGCCGCCAATAATGTTTGTGCCTTGAGCCTTGGCGATATTCCAAATGTTGGTGCCATCGTCTAAGGTGTTAAGCGTGTTGTTGAAGTAATTATTGTAGATCGTGTTATTGCTCGAATAACCAAGGACAAGGCCGCCGTTGTTGTTCGAAATAACAGTGTTGCCGGTAAGAATGTTGCTGTTGCACCAAAACAGGTTAATGCCTTCCCTGTTGTTCAAGTTAGCGGTATTGCCCGTCAGCATGTTGTTACACGATTCATACAGCCAAATGCCTATTCGGTTGTTCGCGGAGGCGGTGTTGCCCGTCAGCGTGCAGTTGTTCGAAGAATCCAGGTGAATGCCGGTGCCGTAGTTCGCGGAGGCGGTGTTGCCCGTCAGCGTGTTGGTGCTCGCAGAGGACAGGCGAATGCCGTTGTCGCTGTTGTTCGAGACGGTGTTGCCCGTCAGGGTGTTGTAATTCGAAGATGCCAGGACAATGCCTTCAAGGCAGTTCGAGTGAGCGATGTTGCCCGTCAGGGTGTTAGTGCTGCTCGAAGACCCCAGGTAAATACCGAAGTAGTTGCTCGAAGCGGTATTGCCCGTCAGGTTGTTGTAATTGCTCGAAGAAGACAGGTAGATGCCTTCCCATGTGTTCGAGTTAGCGGTGTTGTCCGTCAGCGTGTTGTTGCTCGAAGAAGACAGGTAAATGCCCACACCGTTGTTCGAGGCGGTGTTGTCCGTCAGCGTATTGGTGCTCGAAGAAGACAGGTAAATGCCAGTATCGCTGTTCGAGTTAGCGGTGTTGCCAGTCAGAGTATTGTTGTTGCTCGAAGAAGATAGGTAAATGGCCCAATAATTGTTCAAAACGGTGTTGTTTATAACGAGGTTGTTATCGGCGGAAACGAAGATTCCTGCACTATAATCATAGCCCGCGTTAATCACGGTAAATCCGTCCAGAACAATCCCCTCAGCGTTGATGGTAATCACATCACCGTTACTCCCACCATCCACTGCTGGCTTGCCGTCCCCGGTATCCGTGCCTCGCAAGTTGAGCTGCTTCCATACGTTCACGTTCTCGTAGTACGTGCCACTGTGTACCTCAATGGTGTCTCCGGGTTGTGCTGCATCAATAGCAGCCTGTATGCTGGTATAATCGCAGCCACCACCAGAACACACGGTATAGGTATCCGTAGCACAGCCAACACTCACGAACGCCAGCACGGTGAAAAGAACCGCAAATAGCAAACAATTCCAAATCCGTCTTTCGCTCTTCATTTTCGGTTCATGCCTCCTAATCAACGTTAATTGCCGGTACCCCGCTACGGCGGCGGACAATTCCCCTTCCTGCCAGGGCAGGAGAATGCACTAAAAAACCGCCTACGACTAAACCACTCACAGCTTGTAGAGCTAATTTCATTTTCAGATCATCTCCTCATTTTGCCTTTGAAACTTAACAAATGTGAAAGGACTATTTAATGGTAACGAAAAGAAATATTGCCAGACTGTCATAATGTTGATAATCAATTATAGAATACACACTATAGCGACAGTACCCCGAGTGCGTTTAAGTTTAAATCTGTGCAGTTATCTACAATTAGTTTTCGTTATCCTGTGCATAGTTACGGTACTTTTTGCTGTCTCAACCACCGCCCTATTTACCAGTGCTCACTCCAGCCTTATTGGCGGTATCCACCAGTCGTGCCCCAGCCGTTGCTATCTAGGAACTCACTGCACGTTATGACTCCGCCAACTGCGTTGTGGGATGGCGAATGGACGATCTGCGCGCAAAAAAAGGAAAATAGATGGGCCATCCTCTTGTTCTTTTCTTTTACGATCAGCTACAGCAGTTGAGCGGATAGCGGGGGTCGCCGGGGAACCCGACGTGGTAGAGCAATCGCCCGACATCTGAGACGTCTACCACGCCATCGCACGTGACGGCGCCGCACATCAGGACACAGGGCGGGTCGTTTGCGGGTCTATTGCGCCACGCCAGTGTGACTGATGTAGGCCGGCGCGTATGAACGAAGAAGCGAGGCACGCAGAAGAGGAAGACAGGAGTGCAGCAGCGGACCCACCACCGAAGGCATACACGAAACGCACGCTTCATTCGTTAACTGCGAGCGGTTCGTTAGAGCAGTGCTCACTCAGCTTCAAATGCTAGCGCAGCAGCTTCTTTTTCTGCTCAAAAAATTCTTCATCCGTGAGAACGCCCTGGTCGTGTAACTCCGCTAATTTTTTAAGGTCTTCCGCTATGTCGCTTTTGGGTTCTTCCTTCTGCTCTTTAGAGGCCTTTACAGCATCAAAAAAATGTTTGAATTTAAATATCTGTATCACCGAAAGGATTAAAACTACTACAATTAGAAATATAAGCACAAAAATTTCCTGCTCAAGTGTCACAAAGATGAACATTTAAAGGTAAGTAATTTTTACCCGCTTATAAAGTTTTCACTTTCGTTCGTTGGCTTCATCCACAAAAGGTGACGAGATAAGAAGCCGTGCGGATGCGCATTAAAGCAGACGTGCAAAGCGGAGTCAGTGGGGTAAATGGGGCCTCTTTGCCGTCCTCGTGGGATCGATGCCTTTCATTCCGCTTTACCTTTGCCTTTCACAGGCTGCTGGGGTGCAGGTATCTCCTCACGGTACCAACTTTCGGGATGAAGCCACTTTCGTTCGGAGTACACAAGGTGGAAGCGCGCGCACTTCGCTCGTTAGCTTCTGTCTGCGATTCGGTCAGGATTCATGTAGTCCGCGGCTGCGTGCTAAAGTCGGAACCGAGCCGTCAATGCAGCTGTATCGCCGGTATCCACCCATCGTGCCGCTTGTCAGTGAGGTCTATGAACTCCAGGAGCCGTGCAGATAATGTAGTTGTATGGCTCGTTTCTTCCGTCAGCTCGTCCTCTTTTTCTGGTAAGTACAATCACGTACCGCATCTCAGCGTGTATCGGGCATCGCCAGGGAAACCGACGTGGTACAGGAGCAGCCCGACATCCGAGACGTCTATCGCACCGTCGCTCGTTACATCCGCGGCCCAGTCACTGCAGATCGGGTACCGTGGGTCTCCGGGAAAGCCGACGTGATACAGTAATCGCCCGACATCTGCCACATCTACCCCGCCATCGCACGTGACGTCGCCGCACAATGGTACAATTATCTCTAGCTCAATGCTCAATGAATTGTTACAATTACCCAAAATATCCGTCGCATTTAGGTATAAGTCATAAATGCCAGGACTGCAACTGGCGCTTACATTACAGCCAAACAATGATCCATTTTCGTCATATGCAAGAAGGTAAAGCGTAAGACTTGAAGGACCACCGATTGGTGACAGATCGATTGTAACCTCATCAATAGCAGTATCATCGGTTGCATATACGCTCAAGAAGGATGTCGTCGTCCCGTCATTAGGGATTACAGACGGATTTGCCGACGGCATCGTTACGACTGGTGGGTTCGTATCACTTCCAAATGCGGTCATAGTGGTTTGTGAATTCAAGTAAGGTATATAACCGGCATTGACGGCGCCATTCACGTCCACGATAGATAATATCAAATCACCAGGATTTACGTAATGCAGGGATGCAGGAACCAAACCAGCACTACCAGCCATGAGAGCACTTAAAAAAAGAGCGAGCAAAAAAAGTAATCTCGAGAGGTTTTTTACACACATATAATCCTTCACCTTTTAACTCATTCTAGCCTTACCACTACTTAAGCTTTTCGTTGTCCTGCCGTCACCTCTGCGGGGGGCGTTGTGACCTCAATCACGCAATAGAACCGTTTTTTCGGCCCTGCAGCATAATTTCTGAGCTGATCGTGCTCTGGCACCCATTCCTTTTACAACCCCGCCAGGGGTGCAGGCTGGAGAAGAAGCGAAGCACCATGAGAGAGAAGAGGTGAAAATAAGTGAAGAGGTCCGGTCACCTCTTTCGTATTTTCAAGTTCACTCCAGCCGTATCGCCGGTATCCACCCCTCGTGCTGCTTGTCGTTGAGTTCCACGAACTCCTTTCTTTCGATGCCTGGCAGGTACTTTCAAGCCAGTGCGCGGATAAGATCGCGAGATCTATGAAGTTGACCACACCATCCTCGTTGATGTCGTAGCGCGGAAATGGTGAGGTTGGAGTCTCAAGCCAGTGTGCGGATAGTATCGTCAGGTCGATGAAATTAACGGTGCAGTCTTCGTTGATGTCCCATCTACTTGGTGGTTCTTCAGCCTTTACCAGCGGCAGCCAATCGCCACCGTTTGTGATGGCGCCAGAAGAAGTGTAGGGAATCGATGTATCACCGATCCCGTCGCCGTTTATATCGACGCCATTGTAATCGCTCCAGTAGTTGCCGCCGAGCCACGAGCCACCGATAATGTTCGTTCCTGCAGTCTCCGTAATGTTCCAGATGTTGTTGCTATCGTCCCACGCATTGTTCGTGTTGTTGAAGTAGTTATTATTGATACGGTTGTTACTCGAGGAATACAGATAAATGCCGTAGTAGTCATTCGATTTGATGGTGTTGC